>Ga0075430_100000655_pt1 | contig 26398 bp, 21 predicted proteins | sample RhiMetdeltSRZDD4_FD_75294 | JGI IMG/M metagenome (GOLD analysis project Ga0075430, IMG submission 75294) | Populus rhizosphere microbial communities from Tennessee, USA - Rhizosphere MetaG P. deltoides SRZDD4 | ecosystem: Host-associated > Plants > Roots > Rhizosphere > Soil | place: USA... | reverse complement strand
GACAACGGGATTGCGATGCCCGTGGCCGCCTACGTGCTGGGTGCGCGGATCGTCGAGAAGCATTTCACGCTGAACCGAGCCATGAAGGGGACCGACCATGCGTTTTCGCTGGAGCCGGTCGGCCTGCGCAAGATGGTTCGCGATCTCCAGCGCACCCACAAGGCGCTGGGCAATGGATGCAAGAAGATCTACGAAAGTGAGAAGGCTCCGATCGTCAAGATGGGGAAGAGTCTCGTCGTCGCACGCGACCTTCCGATGGGCCATGTCCTCGGCCCGGATGACATCGTGATGAAATCGCCCGGCGGAGGGATTCCGCCCTACGAGCTCGAGAAAGTGATCGGCCTTGTGACGCTCAGGGCGCTCCATGAGGATGATTTCCTCTCGTTCGAGGTGCTGAGCAAGCCGAGCGCTGAGCTCGCGCGCTCGTGAGCGACAGCCTGTTTCGACTCGACAATCAGACCGCCGTCGTTACGGGTGCGTGCGGGAAGCTGGGTCCCGTATGGGCTGCTGCGCTGCTCGATGCCGGCGCATCGGTGGCGGCGCTGGAGCTGGGCGCGGCGGCTGTCTCGGCTGCGTACCAAACTCTGGCGGATCGGTCCGACCACCGGCTGCGCCGGTTCGATTGCGATGTCACCAACCGGGGCTCCATCGAAGAGGTGGCCCGCCGCGTCGACGCCGAAATGGGTCCTCCCTCGGTTCTCGTGAACAACGCAGGGGTCGATCAGCCGCCCGATTCCGGCGGCAATCGGTCGCGCATCAGCGACCTGCCGATCGGTGACTTTCGACGAATGGTCGAGGTGAATCTGCTGGGGACGTTTCAAGTGACCCAGGTGATCGGGGGAGCAATGGCTGCGCGCGGCGAGGGCTCGGTGATCAACATCGGCTCGCTGTACGCGGGCGTGTCGCCCGATCAGCGACTGTACGAGCACCTCCCCGGCGATCTTCCGTTCCTGAAGTCCCCAGCCTATGGCGCATCGAAGGCGGCCGTAGTGAACCTGACAAAGTACTTCGCCACGCTGTGGGGGCGCTCGGGAGTCCGCGTCAACACGCTGTCGCCTGGCGGGGTGCTGGCGGGACAGGATGAACAGTTCAGGTCAAAGTATTCCGAACGTGTTCCGCTTGGCCGAATGGCCAGGGTTGAGGATTTGCGAGGGCCGCTCCTGTTTCTGGCTTCGCGCGCGTCCTCGTACGTGACGGGACACGAACTGAAAGTCGACGGCGGGTTTACGGCGTGGTGATGTTCCGCGGGGTTACATCGTGTCTGGGCCGCTCGGCAGGTTGATATGAGCGTATCGCTGGCAACAGGATCGTCCGCTGTCGATTTGACCGCGATTCCGGCCGTTATTCCCAACTTCGTCGGTGGTCGTGAGGCGCTTGCGGCGGAAGGCGGAACGTTCCAGAAAATCGATCCCGCGACCGGTCGCGTGATTTGCGAAGTCGCGCGATCGAATGCCGCCGATGTCCGCGACGCCGTCCAGGCGGCTCTGGCGGCACAGCCGGCATGGGCCGCGAATACCGTCGTGAAGCGCGGCGACATTCTCCGGCAAGTTGCATTGCTGATGCGTCAGCACAGGACGGCCATTGCCGAACTGGTCGCACGCGAAACGGGAAAGTCGCGCAAGGATGCCCTCGGCGAGACGGATGCCGCGATCGAAATGGGCTTCTTCGTTGCGGGCGAAGGCCGGCGGTTCTACGGCCAGACGACGACGAGCGCGGTGCCGAACAAGGCGGCGATGGTCGTCCGACAGCCCCTGGGAGTTGCAGGTCTCATCATTGCGGCGAATACGCCCATTGCGAACGTGGCGTGGAAAGCCTTTCCCGCGCTGCTCTGTGGCAACGCCGCCATTCTGAAGGCGGCAGAGGACACGCCGCTCTCTGCATGGGCCTTTGGCGTACTCGCTCGTGAAGCGGGCGTGCCGGAGGGTGTCTATTCGACGTTGCACGGCTTCGGCGAAGAGGCGGGGGCGCCGCTGGTCGAGCATCCGGATGTCGCGGTCGTGAGCTTCACCGGATCGTGCGAGGTGGGCCGGTGGATTGCCGAGACCGCCGGCAGGCGACTGGCAAAGACGTGTCTCGAACTCGGCGGAAAGAATCCGCTCATCGTATGCGATGACGCGGATCTGCAGAACGCGGTGACGTGGACGCTCGGCTCGGCGTTCAGCAACGCCGGACAGCGCTGCGCGGCGGGCAGCCGAATCATCGTGTTCGAGGCGGTGTACGAAACGTTCCGACAGATGCTGGTGGACGCGACGAAGAAGCTGAGAGTGGGAACAGGCGACGCCGACGATTTCGGGCCGGTGATCAACGAAAGCCAGATGCAGGGCATGCTGGCGTCGGTCGAGCGGGCCAGGGCTGCGGGCGCGGTTGTCCTGACCGGCGGCTATCGACTCACCGATGATGGATACCGCGGCGGGTTCTTCGTCGCACCAACCCTCATCGAGCACGTCGGTCCAAATGATGAGATCTCTCGCACTGAGCTGTTCGGGCCGATCACGTGTCTGTATCGCGTCCGGAATTTCGAGGAGGCGGTGGCGCTGGCCAATGACTCGCCGTTCGGATTGACCGCTTCGATTCACACTCAGAATCTCAACCGGGCGATGGCATTCATTAGCCGCATTCAATCGGGCGTCGCGGTTGTGAACGGGGGAACCTATGGCAGCGAACCTCATATGCCCTTTGGTGGTCTGCGCCAGTCGGGAAATGGCTGGCGCGAGGCTGGCACGCAGGCGCTCGACGTCTACTCCGATCTGAAGACCGTCTATATCAACCACAATCCCGATCGACTCTGATGCCATGTCGTTCACGCTTCCAGGTTCTACGTTCTCTGTTCGGGTTCGGGTTCGTTGGTGATGACAATCAGAACGCCAGAGCGAACCCGCAACCGAACGTGCCCGCCTCCGCCAAGGCTCCGGCGAGGTCTCGCCGAAGCGCTTCGCGCGAAGGCGGAAACACGAACCGAGCACTGAGAACCGGGAAGTGAGAACGACAGGATCACCAAGTGCCGTTGCGCTGATTCCGGCGCGCCAGGGTTCCAAACGCGTGCCCGCCAAGAACATCCGCAGGCTCGGCGCTCACCCGGTCATCGCCTATTCGATCGCACCTGCGATCGAAAGCGGCATCTTCGAGTCGGTCATCGTGTCGACCGATTCTGAGGAGACGGCGGCCATTGCGCGGCATTACGGCGCCGAGGTTCCCTTTCTCCGACCGGCGCAGTTCGCCGGCGATGCATCGCCCGATATCGAATGGGTCGAATACACGCTCACCGAGCTCCGGCGGCGTGGCCGGTCGTGGGACTGCTTCAGCCTGTTGCGGCCGAGTAGCCCGTTCCGCACTGCCGGCATGATTCGGCGCGCGTGGGCACGGTTCCAGGCCCAGGACGGCGTCGATTCGCTACGGGCGGTCGAGAAGTGTGGACAGCATCCGGGCAAGATGTGGGTGGTGAATGGCGAGCGGATGTCGCCGCTTTTGTCGGGCGGTCCTGTCGATCAGCCGTGGCACAGCACTCCGTATCAGGCGCTTCCTCCCGTGTACGTGCAGAACGCGTCGCTCGAAATTGCGTGGACGTCCGTCGTGTTCGACCGGCGAACGATTGCGGGAGAGGTGCTCGTGCCGTTTTTCACTGAAGAGCGTGAGGGATTCGACATCAACGACCCGATTGACTGGATGGTGGCCGAGCGTCTGATTGCCACGGGCGAGGCCAGGCTGCCGGACGTCCCTCAGATCGCGTACGAGGCACGGTGGGCGAACAGCAACTCGATCAGGTAGCCAGCGACGAGCTGGTGTGCGTGCCGGTCGCCGAATTCCGGCGCGTGCTCCAGGCTGCGCTGCCACCGCGGACGAAGACAGAGCTCTTCGCGGCGCTCGCCCGGATCAATGTGCTCTACATGATCGCGCGAGCGTGGTCAGGACATATCGGCACGAGTTTTAGCTCTCTCGACGTCATGAGCTGGTTGTTTCTCAACGAGATCCGCGATCTCGACAAGGGCGCTGCTGCCTGCGACATCTTTTTCTCGTCGAAGGGCCACGACGCGCCAGCGCTGTACGCGGTGCTGATTGGGCTTGGCCTCCTGCCCGAGGACAAGCTCGACAACCTGCGTCGTCTTGACGGGCTGCCTGGTCACCCCCATGTGGAAACGCCATTCGTGCAGGCGAATACGGGATCGCTCGGAATGGGGATTTCCAAAGCGAAGGGTATGGCGCTTGCGAACCGACTCAACGGGCGTCCGCGCCGGATATTCGTGCTGACCGGCGACGGCGAGCTGCAGGAAGGACAGTTCTGGGAATCGCTCGCGTCAGCATCTCATGCGGGCCTCAGCGAGATCGTCGCCATCATCGACCACAATAAGATTCAATCCGACACTTGGGTGAAGGACGTCAACGATTTGGGGGACCTCGACGCGAAGCTGCGCGCATTTGGTTGGCATGTCGCGCGGTGCGACGGCCACGATGTCGCGGCGATCGAGACAACGTTGCGCAGCCTGGATGCGATTACCGATCGGCCGAAGGCCGTCATTGCCGACACGATTAAGGGCAAAGGCGTGTCTTTCATGGAAGGTCCCGCGCTCAGAAAGGGGGAGCTGTACGCGTACCACTCTGGTGCCCCGAGCGAGGACGAATATGCCCGTGGCTCGCAGGAGCTCCTCTCACGCGCCGCGCGGTTATTCGAGGATGCCGGGTTGGGGTCGCTGGTCACGCGCCTCGCGCGCCGCCCTGCCCGCCGCGAGCCACGCGTCACCGATAACCTGATTGGCGCATACAAGGATGCGCTGGTCGAGCAGGCGGATCGTCATCCTCATCTCGTTGTGCTGGACGCGGATCTCGTCAAGGACTGCGGCCTGGTTCCCTTTGCGGCGAAGTACCCTGAACGGTTTGTCGAATGCGGAATCGCCGAGCAGGACATGGTGTCGATGGCCTGCGGGATCGCACGCCGGGGCCTTCTCCCGGTCGCGCATTCGTTTGCATGCTTTCTGGCCGCGCGTTCGAACGAGCAGATTTACAACCAGTGCAGCGAGGGCTCGAAGGTCATCTATGTCGGGTCGCTCGCGGGTCTGCTGCCAGGCGGGCCCGGTCACTCACATCAGTCGGTGCGCGACATCGCTGCGCTCGGCGCCATTCCACACCTGCTGATGGCCGAACCGGCGCTCGAGGCGGAGGTCCGCGCGCTGTTCGACTATTTCGTGAATACCGAGACGCAGAGCGCGTACCTGCGGCTCGTCTCCGTGAAGTGGCCGATGCCGTTCGTCTATCCAGCAGAACTCGCCGTGCGAAAGGGAAGAGGCTGGGTCGTCCGCGAGGGCCGGGATATCGTCGTGTTTGGATACGGGCCCTGGCTTCTCGCAAATGCCTGGCATGCAGCGGAAGAAGTCGAACGCAGCCGTGGCATAAGCGCGCGCGTCATCAATCTTCCTTGGCTGAATCACGTAGATTCGGCATGGCTCCGGGACGTAATCGGGACAACCCGTGCTGTCGTCGCGCTGGACAATCACTATGTTCGGGGCGGACAAGGACAGATGATCGCCGCGGCCATCGCCGGGCTCCGCATGGAGGCTGCGGTCACGGTGTCGACGGTTGGAGTGGCCAAGCTGCCCGAGTGCGGCACGAACGACGAGGTTCTTGGTCATCATGGCCTCGACATTTCGTCGCTTGCCGACGTCATTCGAACGGCGGCGGAGAACCGCCCGCGTTCCGTAGCCTCGCAGATCGCATGACCGTACTATTCTGGGATATCGATGGCACTCTCATCTCGACGGGGCGTGCCGGAATGTTTGCGTGGAATGATTCAGTCCGCGAATTGACCGGACGAGAGTTCGACTTGAAGACCGAGGTACGGACCGCTGGGATGACGGATTATCAGATTGCAGTGCAGACATTCGAGACGCTCGGCGTGCACGCGGAGCCCGACCTGATCGAGCGTTTGGTGCGCCGTTACGAGGAACTGCTTCCGGCGAGCCTGCCGCGAAAGAACGGGTACGTCTGCCCGAATGTGCGGGAAATTCTCGAGCATCTGCGCGACAAGGGCGGTGTCCGATCGTACCTGCTGACGGGGAACACGCGTGGTGGCGCTCGCGCGAAATTGACGTATTACGGATTGATGGAGTTTTTCCCCGACGGTGCGTTTGCCGAAGACGCCGGAGATCGGTCCTCGATTGCCCGCCGTGCTCTGGCGCTGGCGGAACGTGCTGGTCCGGTTGCCGAGAACGGCGTTTTCGTGGTCGGTGACACGCCTCATGACATTGCCTGCGCGACCGCGATCGGCGCACGCACGATCGCTGTAGCCACCGGCGGCTATACCCTCGAGGAACTGCAGCCTCACCGTCCGTGGCGGATGTTCAGCGAGTTGCCACCAGCCGAGGACTTCATGGCGCTCATAGATAGTCCGCCTCCGCGAGCAGCGGAAGGGGGCATACGGTCGGCCTCTGCATGAAGCACCTCATCCGGAAGCTTCCGGTCCTGTGGCGTGCCACCCGCCTGGCGCGCCGGTGGTACCACGCCAGATTTGACGCGTACCCGGACTGGGAGTCGGCGTTGTCTGCGGACGAATCTCTCTGGCAGTCCGCGCGAAGCTCCGCTCAAGGTGGTACTCGCGTCCTGTTCGCGACTTCCATTGGCTCATATGCGCACGCGATGACGCTGGAAAGCGCGCTCGCCGCCGCGCTGACCTTCCGGGGCGCTGAAGCGCACATTCTGCTCTGTGACAGCGCGATGACAGCATGCGCCGAGTGCGAAGCATCGCTCTATCCGAGCATTGCGAAGTTTGTCACCCACGGACCGAGCCGCGACCTGTGCGCCGATTGCATCTGGCCGGCCGAGCGGGTCTACGCGCGGTTGGGGCTGAAAGTCCACCGGTACTCCGAGTGGCTGACCGCGGAAGATCGCGCCACAGCGCGTCGTATCGCGGGCACCGTTCCCTTTGAACAGATCAGATCATTCACGCTCGACAACATGGCCATCGGCGAGCACGCGCACGCCGGTGCTCTCCGATTCTTTGCAACTGGCTCGCTTGAGTGGGAAACTGCCGCCGAGCCGGTGCTGCGCAGATACTTGGAATCTGCGCTCCTTACGGCGTACGCGACGCGGCGATTGATCCGGACGGTGGGTTTCGAGTCCGCGGTCTTTACCCATGGAATCTACGTGCCGTGGGGCATTGTCGGCGAGGTGGCGCGCTCCGAGGGCGTTCACGTGGTCACCTGGAACGTTGCGTACAGGAAGCGGCGATTCATCTTCAGCCACGACGACACGTATCACCATACGCTCATGAGTGAGCCGCGCGATCACTGGGATGATGAGGGGCTGACGTCTTCACAGGACCGCGAACTGACGAAGTACCTGTCCAGTCGCCGCGAAGGGTTGTTCGACTGGATCGTGTTTCACAGGCCGCGGCGGCAGGATGCGGGCGACATCGCCCAGAGACTCGGGCTCGATCGCTCGACGCCCATCATCGGCCTGTTGACGAATGTCAGTTGGGATGCGCAGCTGCACTACCCCGCCAACGCCTTTCCGAACATGCTCGAGTGGCTCGTCCAGACGTGCCGCTACTTCGGCACCCGCCCCGATCTGCAGCTCCTCATTCGGGTGCATCCCGCTGAAATCAGCGGCTTCCCACCCTCGCGGCAGCCGATTCTCGGTGAGCTGCGGAAATCGCTTCCACAGCTCGCGCCGAACATCACGGTTGTGCCGCCGGAGAGCGACATGAGCACGTACGCGCTGATGTCGCTGTGCAACGCGGCGATCATCTACGGCACCAAGATGGGAGTCGAGCTCACGAGCACAGGCCTGCCCGTCATTGTGGCGGGCGAGGCGTGGATTCGAAACAAGGGGCTGACCCGGGATGCCAGCTCGCCTGCGGAATACTTCCAGATCCTCTCCGAATTGCCGTTCAAGGAACGCCTTGGCGCACGACAGCTCGCGCGAGCACGGCAATACGCCTACCACTTCTTCTTCAATCGCATGATTCCCCTCGGTTTCATCGACCCGAAGGCTGGATATCCGATCTACCGGCTCAAGCTGGACAGTCTTCGACACCTCCTGCCCGGGGCGTCGGAAGGACTGGATACAATCTGCGGCGGGATTCTCGAGCGGCGGCCGTTCGTCATGCATGCCCGTGAACGGGCGTCGGCGCCTCTGGCGCGAGCCGCGGTCCGTTAGCGCGTCCTTCAAAGGGACGACGGTGATATAGAGCTGTTTGTGCTGGTCCTCCTGTTTGCCGTGTTCATCGTGGCGACGGCATGCAGCCTGGTGGGGGGCGCCGTCGTACGCCGGTTTGCAGCGGCTGGCGGAGCTGTCGTTCCCCCGCGCGCCGATCGATGGCATACGGCCCCCACGCCGACGATGGGCGGCATTGCGATCGCGGCGGCGACGTTCGTCGGTGCGGCAGCAATTGCCCTGCGGTGGGATCTCGCGGGACCGGCGGTTGAATGGCTTCCCGTTCCTTTAGGCGCACTCGCGATGTTTGTCGTCGGCATCCTCGACGACAGGCTGCAGCTGTCACCGGTTGCCAAGCTCGTCGCATCGCTCGCGATTGGAGCGTTTCTGGTATTCGCGCTCGCGGGATCAGACGTCGAGGCGGCGCTGCCTTCGGCTTACACGCTCGTCGCCGTGATCTGGTTTGCCGGTATCTGCCATGCGGTGAACCTCCTGGACAACATGGACGGCCTCACCGCGGGGGTTGGCCTGATCGCCGCTGCGTTTCTTGCCGTACTGTTGGCAGACTCGCTCGGATTCGCGCTCGTCGTGCTGCTGACGGCGCTTGCCGGCGCGCTTCTTGGGTTTCTCTACTGGAACCGGAGCCGGGCGCGGTTGTTCATGGGCGATTGCGGCAGCCTTTTCATCGGCGGCATCTTCGGTGCAACGGCCCTGGTGCCCATTTACAATGCGCCGCTCTCGTTCATCAATCCGTCGGTCATCGTCTTCCTCGTCCTGATCGTTCCGCTGTTCGACACCGCCTTCGTTCTCGCGCTGAGGCGGCTCGCGGGCCGGAAGGCCACCAAGGGCGGCACCGACCACGTTTCGCATCGCCTCGTGTCGCTTGGCTTCTCGGAGCGAAGCGCCGTCCGGATTCTGTACCTGCTTGGGATTGCCGGAGGTGCGACTGCGTGGGTCCTGATAAGCAGTCGTGGCGCCGAGCCGATGCTGCCGCTGGTCGCCGCTTTTGGCGTTCTTCTGGTACTCGTCGGCATCTATCTCGCGCGCGTGCCGGCGTACAACGCCGAGGACTTCATCGCACTGCAGAAGTCGTCATTTGCACCTTTCCTGAAGGATCTGGCGTTCCGGTGGCATGCAGCCGAAGTGCTTCTCGATCTCGTGCTGATCACCGTGTGCTACTACGTCGCGTACCGGCTTCGCTTCGAAGGAGAAGGCCTCGACAACTTTCTGCCGTACTTCACGGCGTCATTGCCGGTCGTCCTGGGCTGCAAGCTGGCGGCGCTTTACGCGTCCGGCCTCTATCAGCGGGCGTGGGACACATTCGGTCTCCGCGACGTAGCGGCTGCGGTCCGCGGCGTTGGGCTCGGGTCCCTGTTCTCCGTGTTGACGGTTGCGTACTTCTACCGTCTGGTGGGCTTTTCGCGCGCGGTGTTCGTGCTGGACGCTCTGCTTCTCGTTATTGCGGTGATGGGGACGCGTGCTTCGTTCCGCGCCATGAATCTGGTCGCGTCAACGCGAAACAAGCGAAGCCGCCGGGTGCTCGTCTACGGCGCCGGCGCATTTGGGCAAACGCTGGTGCGAGAGATGCGCGCCAACCGCAAGTGGAACATGAATCCCATAGCGTTCATCGACGACGATCCGATGAAGGCCCGGCGCTGGATCGTGGGCGTGCCCGTGCGTGGCAATCTAGATCGCCTCGAGGCGACGATGCGGCGCTATTCGATTGACGAAGTGATCCTGAGCAGCCCCTCAATCAACGGAAAGGTCGAGTACCGAATTCGCGAAGTCTGTGCAGGCCTGGATCGGCCGGTCCGGCGGCTGCACCTGGAGATTCATTAGTCCATTTTGCAGCCCCTCCGCATCGGAATCGATGGCCGCGCGTTCAACTCGCCGGCGGCCGGAATACGGAGATACGTTGCCGGTCTGACGCGCGCTCTCCTGACGCTCGGCGAGCCGATTGAACTGGTCGCGCTCGGAGGGCGCAATTCAAGCGCGATCCCCCGTGGCGTCGGCCACGTCGCGGAGCCGCCGCACCCGCCGACCAATCTGGGCTGGACGCTCGTTGGCTTGCCGCGTGCGGCGCGCCGCGCAGCCGTCGACATCATCCATGCGCCGGCTTACACGGCTCCCTGGTGGTCCCCGGTCCCCGTGGTAGTGACCATCCACGACGTCAGCTATGAGCTGCATCCGGAGTGGTATCCGTACCGCCGTGACTGGCTGCGGCGCGCCTTCTATCGCCGGAGCGCTGAGGGTGCCAGGCTCGTTCTCACCGTCTCGCGCTTCTCGGCGGCTGAAATCTCCGCTGCGTACCGCATCGCGCCCGAACGGATCACCGTGACGCCGCTCGGCGTGGACGAGGGTTTCGCCCCCGGTGGAATGGAGACGTCGGAGCTTCCACCGACGGTTGCCGCCCCATATCTTTTGCATGTCGGCGATCTGCACGAACGCCGCAACCTGGCCATGCTGGTTGAAGCGGTGCTGTTCGCGCGGCATTTCGGGGGGCTCCCGGCGCTGTCGCTCGTTCTGGTCGGGATTGACCTCGGCGTGGGCGAGGGTTTGAAGCAGCTGGCGACGCGCAACGGCGCACCTGACGCCGTCGTTCACCTCAGTTCGGTTGCCGAACGGCAGCTTCGGGCGCTCTATCGGGGTGCTGTCGCGTTGGTGTACCCGTCACTGTATGAGGGCTTCGGATTGCCGCTCCTCGAGGCGATGAGGAGCGGTACACCGGTCATCGCGTCGAGCGCTGGATCGATCCCCGAGGTACTTGGAGACGCTGGCGTGCTGCTGGATCCACTGGATCAGCACGTCTGGACGCAGACGATTGTCGATGTCGTCAAGGACGAACAGAAGCGTGCGCGAATGCGCACGGCAGGTCTGAGCCGCGTGACGGAGTTTACCTGGCGCCGCACTGCGACGTTGACCCTGGACGCCTACCGCCGTGCCGCCTGAAATATCCGTCGTCATCGTTACGTGGAACGGCAGACACTACCTTGAAGGCTGTCTCGAGGCGGTGGCGACACAGACTGATGTCGAGCCTGAAATCGTCCTTGTGGACAACGGCTCATCCGACGGCACCGTCGAGTTCGTTCGCAGCCGGTTTCCAGGCGTCCGCATCGTCGCGCTTGGTGAGAATCGGGGTTTTGCGGGAGGAAACAACGCCGGTGCAAAAGCGGCTCGCGGTGAGTTTCTTGCGTTTCTCAACAACGACACAATTCCTGATTCCACATGGCTTCGAGCGCTGCGCGACGGCATCGACGCTCCCTCGCGCTTCCTCCTGACGACCTCGCGCATCGTCTACATGCACGACAGTTCGGTCATCGATAGCGCCGGCGACGGTCTATTTCGGGCTGGGGGCGCGTTCAAGCGGCATCATGGCGCGCGTGCCGACGCCGCCAGCGCCTCTGGAGAAGTGTTTGGTGTCTGCGGGGCGGCGTGTCTGGTTTCGAGGTACGTCTTCGAGGAACTCGGCGGATTCGACGAAGACTTCTTCGCGTCACACGAAGACGTCGATCTTTCGTACCGGGCTCGCCTGCGCGGCTATCGGTGCCGATACGTCGCGGACGCCATCGTCAGGCATCACGGCAGCGCGACTCTCGGTCGCGGCAGCGTCTCTGCGGTGTTTCACGGTCAGCGAAATCTGGAGTGGATGTACCTGAAAAATACGCCCGCGTCGCTGCTCGTGCGCACCCTGCCAGGACATCTGGTTTACAACGCTGCGAGCGCAGCGTATTTCGCCAGGATGGGTCACCTCGGTGTGTTTCTGAAAGCGAAGCTTGCGGCGGTTCGTGGCCTGCCCTCGATCGTGCGGAAACGATCAGCCATTCAGCGAACTCGAACAGTGGGCGCGCGCGCGATCGAGGAGCACCTCGAAAGACGCTGGCTATCTGCGAAGGTGCGCGAGAAGCATTTCGACGTTCGACTCGCGGTGCGATGACGACCCCTCGCGTCTGTGCGATTCTCGTCAACTACAACGCCGGCCTCGAGCTGCGGCACGCGCTGCAATCGATCGCCGACGAGCTGGCTGGCACTGCATGGGAGGCGGTCGTTGTCGACAACGGCTCTTCTGACGGAAGCACCGCAATCGTCGAAGAATTGGCGCCGCAGGTGCGCCTTCTTCGGAATGGCGACAACGTCGGGTTCGCTCGCGGGATGAACCAGGGTCTGGCCGCGACTACTGCGCCACGCGTGCTGATCATGAATCCTGACTGCCACCTGGCGTCCGGCGCTCTCGCTGCGATGAGCACCGAGCTCGATCGATCGCCGGGTTGCGCGCTCGTGGGACCTCGTATTCTTCATCCGGATGGCTCGCTTCAGGGCAGTGCCCGCGGCGACCCTGACATGCTGACGGGTCTGTTCGGGCGCTCGACGCTTTTGCGCCGGATGTTTCCCGCCCTCGCTGTGTCTCGCCGCAACGTCGTTGGCACGGTTGGACCCGATCGTGAGAGTCTGACAGTCGATTGGCTCTCAGGAGCGTGTATGTTGGCGCGCCGTGATGCGCTTGAGAGCGTTCGTGGTTTCGACGAACGATACTTTCTCTACTGGGAAGATGCCGATCTTTGTCGCCGCCTGCGTGCGCGTGGTTACCACGTCCGGTACGTACCGAATGCAACGGCGGTTCACGCCGTGGGTCAGTCAAGCAGAACTGCTCCAGCGCGGGCCATCCGGGCGTTTCACGACAGCGCCTATCTCTATTACGAAACCCACGTCGCGCCCGACTCCGGCTTGAAACGCTGGCTCGCCCGCGCATTGTTGTCGCTGCGCTGCTGGCTGTTGCTGCGATTCAGCGTCAACGAATCGTCGCGTCCGCACCGGGCCGCCCCTACCTTTTAAAGCACCTCACCCACCAGGCTCGCGACCTCCTCCGCGATCGCCAGGCACGCCGTCAGGCCCGGCGATTCGATTCCCGCCGCCTGGACCAGGCGGGCACACTTCCGGTCCCGCGCCACCAGGAAATCGGCGAACGGTTGTTCAGGAGGATGGAGCTTCGGGCGAATCCCGCTGCCGCCCAGCCGCAAGTCCTCGAGGCGCAGTTCAGGAAGGAGCGTGCGCGCGGGTTCAAGGAACTGTTCGATGGGCAGCCGGTTCTCTTCGTAGTCATCCTTTCTCGACTGAAAAGAAACCGTAGGCCCGAGCGTCACATTGCCCCGGGTCGTCTTCGTGAGGTGCACGCCGAGCGAGTGACCGGACGAGTGCGGCAGCGGATATACGGGGAAATTCACGAGCGATCGCTTGGATGGCACGAGCTCCGCGTATTCACCCCGGCACGGGTAGATCTGAAACCTGTCGCCGCCCAGCAGCGCCGAGACATCGTCGGCGTACAGACCCGCGGCGTTGACCACGGCTTTCGCAGTGATTGTCTCCGCGGGCGTCCGCAACTCTATCGCCGACGCGCGATGATCGGCGTCGAGGAGGGGAGTTCCAGGCAGGACGGCGACGTCGCGACTGGCGCATAGTTCTGCGAGCGTACGAATGAGTGCTTCGGCTTCGATGATTCCAGTATTCGGCGAGTACAGTGCGGCTCGAGCGGTCACATGCGGCTCTCGCGCACGAATGAATTGCGCGTCGACGATTCGGAGTCCGCGCGTGCCATTCGCTTCGCCGCGCGCCTTTAATGCCTCGAGTTCATCGAGTTCGCTGTCGTCTTGAATGACGACGAGCTTTCCGCAGCGATCATGCGGGACGCCGTACGTCTCGCAAAACTCGTACAGCATCCTTGCGCCTTCGACGCACAATCTTGCCTTGAGCGTACCGGCGGGATAGTAGATGCCCGCATGAATCACCTGACTGTTGTGAGTGCTCGTGCCCATGCCTGGGCGCGGTTCACGCTCGAGAATACAGACGCTGTGACCGCGATCCGCTATCGCCCGGGCTGCGGCGAGCCCGACGACGCCGGCGCCGATCACCGCGACGTCGATGTGTGAAGTATCCATCGTGAAGGAAGCTAGTCTAGCGAGGCGGAGCCACATCCTCGGTCGTCTGAGGCGCAGCCTCGCTAGTGGTACGATACGGAGTTTGCAGGGTCGTGTGAAGAGCAAGCGTACACCCAGATGAGTGGTTGCGTCTTCGTGGTCGGTGCCGGAGGGCGGCTCGGCGCAGCCATCGTCGAGGGTTTTGGCGATCGAAGAGTGATCTCCCACACGCGCGCGACACTCGACATCACCGACGCGACGGCGGTGATGCGAGCGGTGAAGGCTGTCGCGCCCGCGGTGATCGTCAACTGCGCGGCCTTCAATCGGGTAGACGAGGCGGAGGACTGTCCGCTCGACGCGTTGGCAGTCAACGCGTTGGCAGTTAGATCGCTGGCGAGGGCCGCGGAGGCCGTCGACGCCGTTCTGGTTCATTATGGGTCCGACTTCGTATTCGACGGCGATGCCACGGAGCCGTACAGCGAAGAGGCACGGCCATCACCCCGCAGCACGTACGGACTGAGCAAGCTGCTTGGCGACTGGCTGGCTCTCGACGCGCCCGGTGGGTTCGTGCTTCGCGTCGAGAGCCTGTTCGGGTGTGTGCCGGGCCAACGTCCCAGACGCGGATCCCTCGATGCGATCATCGAGGCGCTGGAACAGGGACGAACTGCTTCGGTCTTCACCGATCGCGTCGTATCACCGTCGTACGTCGATGACGTCGTTCGCGCGACGAGGCATTTGGTCGACGCGCACGCGCCGCCGGGGTTGTATCACTGTGTGAATTCGGGCCGCGCGACGTGGTACGAAGTGGCTGAGGAAGCGGCACGGCTCTTGGGCATCGTACCTCGGCTCGAGCCCATCACACTCGATGCACGCTCGATGAAGGCATCACGGCCGCGCTTTTGCGCGCTGGCCAATCACAAGCTTGCGGGAGCAGGGTTTGTAATGCCCTCATGGAAGGATGCGCTCGGCCGTTGGCTCGCGTCACGCGACTCGAGCGTACGGCAAGGTACAATTGGCAGGGTTCATGGCTAAACGCGCAATCATCACCGGGATCACTGGACAAGACGGGTCGTATCTCACCGAACTCCTCCTCGAAAAGGGGTACGAAGTCACGGGAATCGTGCGGCGGCTGAGTGCGTCGAACATGTGGCGGATCGATCATCTGCTCGATCGCATCACGCTTCGGCCTGCCGACCTGCTCGATCAGCTTTCGCTCGTTCGCGTCATTCAGGACGTCCGACCGGCGGAGTTTTACAACCTGGCCGCGATGTCGTTCGTACCGGCGTCGTGGGATCAGCCGATGCTGACTGGCGAGTTCAATGCGCAGGGCGTGACGCGTGTCCTCGAGGCCATCCGCCAGGTCGACACGACGATTCGGTTGTATCAGGCGTCGTCAAGCGAGATGTACGGGAGGGTGCGCGAGGTGCCGCAGACGGAGAGCACCCCGTTCTATCCGCGGAGCCCTTACGGTGTGTCCAAGGTGTTTGGTCACTACATCACCGTCAACTACCGCGAAAGCTACGGAATCTTCGCGGTATCCGGCATTCTGTTCAATCATGAGTCACCGCGTCGGGGGATCGAGTTCGTCACACGCAAAGTGAGCGACGGTGTTGCGCGGATAAAGCTCGGTCTGGCCGATCATCTCGGCCTCGGCAATCTGGACGCCTGCCGGGACTGGGGATTTGCGGGCGACTACGTGCGCGCCATGTGGCTCATGTTGCAGCAGGAAAAGGCCGATGACTATGTCATCGCGACCGGCGTTTCCCACTCGGTTCGTGAACTCGTGGAATCAGCATTCGGCTACGTCGGGCTCGACTGGAACAAATACGTCCGCGTCGATCCCGCATTCCTCCGTCCGGCCGAAGTGGATCACCTGGTGGGCGATTCGAGCAAGGCTCGTCGCGTGTTCGGCTGGGAACCACAGGTAGATTTCAAACGGCTGGTTGGCATGATGGTGGATGCGGATATCGCACGGCTGTCCGGTAAGCCGGTTGGCGTTGGCTTAGCGCGATAGGACAACCTCGATCCATGGTGAACCTCAAAGACAAGATTCGCGACCGTAGTGCACGCGTCGGCGTGATCGGACTCGGCTATGTCGGCCTTCCGCTTGCCGTAGAGTTTGCGACGAGCGGCTTCAACGTCACCGGCTTCGACGTCGACGGCTCGAAAGTCGACGAGATCAACGCTGGCCGCAGCTACATCCTCGACGTGAAGACCGAGGATGTCGCGTCCAACGTCCGTGCCGGCAGACTCCACGCCACCACCGACATGTCCTGTCTGGCCGAGATGGACGTGATCGACATCTGTGTGCCGACGCCGCTGCGCAAGACCAAGGATCCGGATCTTTCCTACGTCGTGCAGGCGGTGGACGCTGCGAAGGCACACCTCAAGCGCGGTCAGCTGATCATCCTCGAATCGACCACATACCCCGGGACGACCGATGAGGTCGTGCAGCCCGCGCTCGAAGAACGCGGACTGAAGGCAGGCGTCGACTTCTACCTCGCCTTCTCACCCGAGCGCGTCGATCCGGGAAACCAGACGTACAGCACTCGGACGATCCCGAAGGTCGTCGGTGGCGTGAATCCAGTGAGCACGGAACTCGCCGGTGATTTGTACGGCGCAATCATCGAAAAAGTCATCCCTGTCAGCTCGACGCAGGTGGCGGAGATGGTGAAGCTCCTGGAGAACACGTTTCGCGCCGTCAATATCGGGTTGGTGAACGAGATTGCGTTGATGTCGCATCGGATGAACATCGACGTCTGGGAGGTCATCGACGCCGCGAGCACAAAGCCGTTCGGGTTCATGCCGTTCTATCCGGGGCCTGGCCTTGGCGGCCACTGCATTCCGATCGATCCGTTCTACCTCTCGTGGAAGGCGCGCCAGAACGGGTTCGAGTGCCGGTTCATCGAGCTCGCCGGTCACGTTAACGGATCGATGCCGTCTTTCGTCGTCGAGCGCGTGGGCGAGGTGCTCAATACCGTCAAGAAGGCGATCAATGGTTCGAAGGTGCACCTCTTCGGCGTCGCCTACAAGAAAGATGTCAGCGACATGCGGGAGTCGCCGGCGCTCGACGTGCTGGAGCTGCTGCATCGGCGAGGTGCCGTGCTCAGCTACACCGACCCGTACGTTCCGGTCCTCAAGCACGGCGACATCGATCTCTGTTCAACGGCAGAAGCGAAGGCCGCTGACGGCATCGATTGTGCGGTAATCTGCACCAATCATTCGGTCTTCGACTACGAGCGAATGGTCGCCCGCTTTCCGCTCATCGTCGACACGCGCAATGCGCTGAAGGGCTTCGACGCGCAGCACATCTACCGGCTTTAGCGGCTACGGAGCGGGATCCACTGGATCGCTCCGACCATCAGCGCGATAGGACGACGCGCCTGCCGAGTCCCGAGCGCAATATCCTGGGACCACCACTGATTTACACGGAGATCGACGCGCCGGAATGGCGCGGCAGTCGGCCGGCGGCTCGGAATGTCATAGCTGACCCATTGATCCGCAGGTAGTTCGCGCCGATCGACAACCTCGCCTGCGATCGCGGTTTCAATCATCATCGGACGCGTTTTCGGCAAGGTCGGGACGCGGACACGGAGCCGTACGAATCCAGATTCGTTGGGAACGTAGGTCACTGCGTGTCGCGTCATCCACCGGAACGTGTCGCCCTCGGACGAGGTCTCCTGTCCATGGAATCCGCTCTCCGGCGGGGTGTCTTGCCGGTTCGCGTACGCGACGACTTGAGACACTACTCCGGCCGCGAGCAATGCGCACACCGCGACTGCAACGTGACGCAGCGTCTTACTCGATCGCTGCTCCGCGTGTTCGATGGCCCCCGTCAGAGCGCCGGCGGCAACCCAGAAGGGAAAAGCGGCTTCCGGCACGAGCAACGGATGGCCGGTTACAGCGGTCAGCAGATAGGCGCCGACCGCGGCAAGCAGGCCGGCCAGCATCGCATCAGCCGGACGCGTCCTCGCACTACGCCAGCCGGCGATCAGAAGCGCGCACACGAACCAGAGAAACAGCGTGCCGCCGACGAGACCCAGCTCCGAAAACTGCTGCGCGAAATAGTTATGCGCGTTCTCGTTGCCGTAGATCGCCCGCAAATCGACTGGCATGAATTCCGCCGACCGGTCGAAATACCTGCCGATTCCCACTCCAAACACAGGCGCCGACGCAAACATGCGTACGCTGGTCTGTAGGAACTCCGACCGCATCCTTGCGGAACTTGCCGCACTTCCTTGCACGTCTGATTGCCAGTCAACGGTAAACGCGCCGGCGATCACTAGCACCATCAGGGCTGTAGTGGCAGCGGCCAGTCGGACCCGAGTCGGCGACTTCTGTTGCCGCACGACGGCCAAAATGAGAAACCCGGCCAACGTCGCGGCAAACGCACTGCGCGATCCGGTCAGCCAGAAGGCTGGGGCAATCACGACGAGAGCTGCAATCGCGAAGATTCGGCCTCTCCTCGTGGCGCCGGCAATAGCTGCTGCGACAATCCCTCCCAGCACATATAGCGATCCGGCTGCGTTGAGATCGGCCATGTGCAGGCTGAATCGCTCCCCCCGCACGTATCGCAGCAGAAACCAGCCTTGGTACTTCATTCCGGCCCAATCCACAGCGACGTCGACGAGCGTGGCTGCCGCGAGCACGCTGACACACGCGATGAGCGTCCATCCGAGCCTGTCGACGAGCGCAGAATTGGGGGCTATGGTGGCCACCGACGCAAGCAGCATGGCGACGCCGGTCATCATCTGCAGCAGCGTCCACGTCTCCGGTTCGGGGCTCGAGAAGATGAGGTGATCGGGCGGAATCGAATGCACCAGGAACTGCGGCAGGGCGGTGGCGGAGATGCCAGGCGCTGAGCCAACTGTCAGCATCAGCCACGAGGCGCCGAGCGCCGCAGCGTACAGCGCGGCGGGAATCGTGACGGTCCGCGGCAACCGGGCGGGTGAAATCGGCCGCCACACGCTGAGCAGCCACGTGGCGAGGAAAGCCCATGCGAGAAGTTCGGGAACCCGTATTGGCGGCGGCGCAAGGAATGCCGCCCCTGGTGTCAGCGCAGCCGTGAGCATCAGGCCTGCAGCGGGATTCCAGAGCGTCGCCGCGGCGATGACTGCGGCCGCGCCGGCGGTGAGCGGCGGCACCTCCGGCGCGATGAGCGCGACGATGACCCACCATGCGAGCACCGCGCCGATGAGGCACCGCAGCGTCCGCGCCGCCACGGTCACGCGCGTCGCCCGATTGCCGCGTAGTCGAGCCAGGTAAACAGCAGGCGATTGATTCGTTCGACGTTCGCGTTCAGCGTCTCGACTGCGTCGCCGAGCGACCCGTTCGGGCCGATTGGCTGCAGTTTTTCGTGCTCCGGATATGGCGAGCTGTACCGGATGTCTACATGCTGGAACCCGCTCGCGATGAGCAGAAACTTCAAGGTGTCGGGATGAAGCGGACGCACGTGCGTGATGTCCCGGATGTAGCTTTCGAAGAACGCAAACCAGCACGCCGGATTGATCGTTTCGAGCACAATCGGCGCTCCCGGTCCGAGCTTGTCGAATGCGACGTCGAGCAGCGCGTTGAGGTACTGCGGTTCGAGGTGTTCGACCACCTGCGCTGCAAAGAGACCCCCGAGGGAGCCATCGGGCTGCGCTTCGAGGTACGACAGCGCATCCGTTCGTGTGACATCGAAGCCCTGGTTACGGCAGACCTCGACCATCGCTTCATTGATATCGACCCCGCGGCCGTCGATCCCGTTTTCCCGGAGCAGCGCCAGAAACTCGCCGCGCCCGCACCCGAGGTCCACGACGTTCTGCACCCCGCGGAAGATCGGCAGGTATTCGGCAACACGCCCACGGATGTCGTCCTGTGATCCGCGGAAGTGATCTTCGAAACCGACGTACTTGTGGCCGTCAAGGCTGGCGCGCGCTCCGCCGTCTCGACTGCTTTCGCGCACTGCTGTGGGCGCAGCTGATGGCGGGATTCCTGCCTCGTTGAGGCGCACCACTTCGCGTTTCAGCGTCTGTGTGGCCTGCTGCAGGACGCCTATCGAGGCACGCAGTTCCTCGTGGGTGCCGGAGAGCGCCGTGACGGCCGCGTTGGTCCGTCGCTCCCATGCAGCGAGCGCCTGCTGGTGCCGCCGCAGCTCCTCGAGAGCGAACTGCACGGTGTCGCGCACCCAGGCAACGGTCTGTGCGCTCGCATGGTGCGCTTCTATGCCGACGAGGTCGTTGCGATTGATGTGATCGACGAGGACGGCGTTGAAGGCCCGTTGGCGCGAGAACAGGCGGGACATCATGTTCTGCGCTTTGTCGATCAGCCGGCCAGTCCAACCTTCACGCGGATCCGAAGCCGACAGGTTGTAAAGGCGATTGAGACGATCGATTTGATGGCGATCAGGTGGAGGGAGCGGCGCCGGACTCGGCGGCAACTGATCGGTCATCGGATCAGCGGCCGACCATCCCTTCAACGGGGCTGCTCGCCGTCGCGTACATCTTCTGCGGGATGCGACCCGAGACGTACGCCAGGCGTCCGGCAATCACGGCGTACTTCATCGCCTCCGCCATCGCGACCGGCTTTTCCGCGCCCGCAATGGCCGTTTGCATCAGGACCCCGTCAGCGCCGACCTCCATGGCGAGTGCGGCGTCGGAAGCCGTTCCGACGCCGGCATCCACAATCATCGGCACCCGAACGAATTCGCGGATGATGCGAAGGTTGTTCACGTTCTGAATGCCGAGGCCCGATCCAATCGGTGCGCCCAGCGGCATCACGGCGGCCGCGCCCGCATCTACCAGCTTGCGACAAACGACGATGTCGTCGCTGGTGTACGGAAGCACGATGAATCCGTCGCGAACGAGGACACGCGTGGCCTCGACGAGCGCTTCATTGTCTGGAAACAGCGTCCGCTCGTCGCCGATGACTTCCAGCTTGACCCAGTCCGACAGGCCCGCCTCCCGCGCGAGCTGCGCGGTGCGAATCGCCTCGTCCGCGGTATAACACCCAGCCGTATTCGGCAGGATCGCGATCCGATCCGTGTCGATGTAATCAAGCAGGGATTCACGCGACCGATCCGAAATATTCACCCTCCTGACCGCAACCGTGACCATGTCGGCGCCGGAAGCTGCGATCGACTGGGCCATCACTGCGTGGGACGGGTACTTGCCGCTGCCGACGATTAATCTCGACTTGAATGTGCGTCCGGCAATGACGAGAGGCGTGTCGTTCATAGAATCCACCGTGTGCAATTGGCTACCCGCCGCCGACGAAATTGACGATCTCGATGCGGTCGCCTTCGTTGATGAGCGTCACATCGAACAGCTGCCGCTTGAGAATCGCGAAATTGTGCTCGACGGCCACGCGGCGCGGGTCAATCGACAGCCTCGTCAACAAGTCGGCGACTGACAGCGGCCCGTCGAGTGTGTGCGGTTCGCCGTTGAGCGTGATCAACAAGGGACGCGGCCGAGACGCCTCAGCGTACTGCGCTGAGTTGTGACAAGTCAAGGTAAGCCCTTGACTTGCTGCAAGTTGCGTCCTCCGAGCTCGCGCGCGCACGTCGCCCAGTGTCCTGCAGACCACCCATCGTCGGGCCGATACTGCGGACGTCGGCTCACCATCAATGAAACTCATACGTCCCATTCCCCCAGCCATCACGCGGCCTCTCTCGGTGCTCGTGGTCGTGGCCTGGCTGATCTGCATGGCGCTGCTGGTTCATCGGTCATATCTGCAGTCAGCCCCCGCAAATCTGGCGACCGATCTCGCCCGCTATGGTCCGACGGCGACTTGGCGGGGCGTGTACTACCGTGGCGAAAAAATCGGGTTCACCGTGAGTCAGACGGTTCGCACGCCGGACGGTTTCGAGCTGCAGGAAGATGCGCGCCTGCAGTTGACGTTGCTTGGGTCGACGTCGACGACCACGATCAGGACCACTGCATTGGTGGATGCGAGCTTCGTTCTGCAGTCATTCGCCTTCTCGCTCGATCCCGGGACTGGCGCCATTCACGTGCGCGGCTCGATCGAACCTCCAAGCTCGGATTCGGCGGGCTCACATCGGCTGACCGTGGCCATCACGTCGGCCGGTGTCACGCGAACGGAGACACATCAACTGGCCGAGCCGCCTGTCATGAATCTCAACATGTCGCGAATTCTGGCCAGCCGGGGCATCGCGGCCGGAACACGCCATCACTGGACGATTCTCGATCCCGCCACATTGAGGCATGCACCGGTTGATGTCCGTATAGGAGCTCGTGAAGTTGTACGCACGCGCGACGGCGTGTTCCCCGCATTTCGGGTTGACATGTCGTATTACGGCCTGCAAACGACCTCATGGGTGACCGATACCGGTGACATCATTCGCGAAGAGAGTCCGCTCGGGCTGATGACGGTGCGCGAGTCGCCGGAGCAGGCGCAAGGTCTTGCAATTCCCAGCGGGGTGCAGCAGGACCTGATGCGAATGGCCGCAGTGGTACCGGTGATGTCGCGTCGCATCGACGAACCACGTGATGTTCGTCGGCTTCGGCTTCGCCTCGAGGGCGTCGAGCTCCCGGCCGCGGATCTCGACGGCGGCGGACAAACCGTCGAGGGTTCCATCGTCGAAATCAAGGATCCGCGGACGCTGCAGCCCGGCCCCGCGGACGCCGACGCAAAGCGGTTTCTTGCACCCGAGCGCCTCATTGAAAGCGACGCCCCTGAAATAGTGGCCGAAGCGGAACGCGCGGTGGGCATTGCGACCCGCGCGCGCGACAAGGCGGAGCGCCTCACACGTTACGTCAACGCCCTGCTCGACAAGAAGCCGACTGTCAGTCTCCCCTCGGCGCTCGAGGTGCTTCGCACGAAGGTCGGTGACTGCAACGAACACACGGCGCTGTATGTCGCCATGGCTCGCGCCGCCGGTATTCCGGCGCGCATCGCGGTCGGGTTGGTGTACGTGCGCGGCGCTCAAGGCGCGTTCTACTACCACGCGTGGCCTGAGGTGTATCTGGAGGAGAGTGCTGGCCGAGGGTTGTGGCTGCCCGTCGATCCAACGCTCAACCAGTTTCCCGCCGACGGTACGCACCTGCGGCTCGTTCGGGGCGGCCTGGATGCGCAGGCGGCGATTCTTCCCCTCATCGGCCGTCTGCGTATGACGGTCCTCGACATGGAGCTCGATCCGCAGTCCACGCCCGTGCTCGTCGGCGCTGCGGAGACGGAGCTGCCGCTACTTGCGGCTGCTGCCACGTCCGAACCCCGCGCGGTAGGTTCGTGCGGGTGCGACAAATGATTGCCGTTACGAACCTCGTCAAGCAATTCGGCGCAGTGACAGCGGTGGACGAGGTGAGCCTCTGCGTCAAGCCGGGAGAAATCCACGGCTTCCTCGGACCGAATGGGGCTGGAAAGACGACCACGATCAAGATGATCGCCGGGCTTCTCCAGCCGACGGCTGGCCGCGTGGTCGTCAATGGGCATGACATGGCCGAGGAACCGGAGGCGGCGAAGTCTTCGCTTGGTTTCATTCCCGACCGGCCGTACTTGTACGAGAAGCTCACCGCGGCGGAGTTTCTGAGGTTCCACGGTGGCTTGTACGGCATTGCTGACGACGACATTGACGGACGCGTTCGGGGGATGCTCGACCTCTTCGAATTGCGGCGATGGGAAGACGAGCTCGTCGAGAGCTTTTCTCACGGAATGAAGCAGCGTCTGGTTATGAGCGCGGCATTCCTGCATCGACCGAAGGCCGTCGTTGTGGACGAACCGATGGTCGGCCTCGACCCGCGGGGCGCGCGCCTGATCAAGGACGTGTTCCGTCGCATGAGCGAACAAGGCGTGGCCATCCTCATGAGCACTCATACGCTCGAAGTCGCCGATGAAATGAGCCACCGGGTCAGCATCATCAACGGCGGGCGGCTCATCGCGCAGGGGACCGTGAACGAGGTGCGTAGTCTGGCCGGCGGACAGGATCACTTGACCGCGGTTTTCCTGAAGCTGACCGGCGGTGCAGGCCTGCAGGAGATCGACGAGGTCGCGTGACGAACGCGCCGTTCACATTTCTGCTCGTCCCGCAGTTGTGGTCGATGCGGAATCGTGCGCGGCAACGGGAGCGCGGCGATCTACTGCGAGCGGGCGTCTTTGGAGGTATCGGACTCGGCGTCTGCGGTGCCCTGTTCATTGGCGCCTACTGGCTGACGACGAAGCTGGCTGCATTCGAAGAGTTTGGCGACTACCTGCTTCGCCTCGGACTGTCGTGGCTTTTCCTGACGTTCCTCGGCTTCCTTGCATTCAGCGGCGTGGTGGCTTCGCTCTCGACGTTTTTCCTGTCCGACGATCTGCGCCTCCTCGTTGCGGCACCGATACCGCGCGGCCGGCTGTTTCTCGCGCGATTTACCCGGACGGTGGGTCAGGCTTCGTGGATGGTTGCGATGTTTCTGACGCCGGTGCTGCTGGGGGTTGGCGCCGCGCGATGCGCGCCCTTCACCTACTACGCCGCCGCCGTACTCACGGTCGTGCCGTTTGCCACTATTCCGGTGGCGCTCGGCGCCGGCGCGACACTATTGTTGGTGAACGTGCTGCCGGCACGGCGTGCCCGAGACGTGCTGATGCTCGTCAGCCTGCTGTTTGCAGCCGCGCTCGTGCTCATTCTTCGCTTCATCGAGCCGGAGCGATTGCTGCGTGTCGAATCGCTCCCTGATATCGCCGACTTCTTTGCGAATCTCCAGTCGCCGGTGATGCCGCTCCTCCCATCGTTCTGGGCAGGGGAGTTACTCTTCGCGGAGCTCCAGGGCGGACGTGATCCACTCCACGGAGCGGCACTATGGACGACCGCGCTGGCCTGCACGGTGCTGCTCGGGGCCGCCGATCGGCGCTGGCACTTTGCGGGTTACAGCCGGTCGCAGGAATCCGCGAAGGCTCGTGTCAACCAGCTGCGCGCGATTGACGCAATCGCGCGAGCGCTGCCGTTGTCCACAGTTCGACGCGAGCTCGTCGTCAAGGATGTGAAGGTCTTCCTCAGAGACGTGAATCAGTGGTTGCAACTCCTGCCGCTCTGCGCGCTCGTGCTGCTTTATCTTTACAACTTCCGCACGCTCGACCTCGAGCGCATTCCGTACATGAGTGGATTCCTGAAGAACGTGTACGCGCTGGTCAACCTCGCGATGGCCGGCTTCGTCCTGGCGACCGTCGCCGTTCGCTTCGTGTTTCCAGCGGTTTCGGCAGAAGGCGCGGCGTTCTGGATTGTCCGTGCATCTCCCGTCTCGCTTCGGGATTTTCTCTGGTCGAAGTTCTGGACCGGCCTCCTCCCGCTGCTAATCTTCATCGAAGGACTGACGATCGCCGCGAACGAGCTGATGGGCATCGATCCGTGGCTCAAGGCGCTCGCGATTGTGGCAATCGCCTTCATGACCGTAGCGCTCGTTGGACTGGCCGTCGGCTTGGGCGCTCGATATCCCCGCTTCGGCGCTGATCCGACACAGGCCGCCGGGTCCTACGGCGGTGTCTCGTTCATGGTCCTCGCCGTGCTGTACGTCATCGTCATGGTTGCGCTGCTCGGCTGGCCATCGTCCATGTGGCTGTTCAGCCGGCTGCGCGGCATCCGGATGTCATCCGTGCGGGAGCTCTTGATGATCGCGAGCCTCGCAAGCGCCGCCGCGCTGAGCGTTGCGATACCGTGGATGGCGATGCGCTCGGGCGTCGTCGCGCTCGACCGGATGCGTCGTTAGGTTGAGCACGCCTTAATCGATAGAAGTGGAAAACAGTTCGTCAGGAAACGCTCGAACGCAGCCGCGGATGCGGTACTAGGCGTCGAGAAGAAGAGCCTGCGCGTGCACGGCGGCGCCGAGAAGCCCTGCCTCAGGACTCAGAATCACCTTTACCGGTATCTTTTCGACGAGGGCCGACATCGAACCCTTGGCGCGGAATGCTTCGATGAACGTCCCGTCCTGGAGCGCTGGCAGGATCTTCGGCGCGATGCCGCCACCGACGAAGACGCCAGCTAAGGCGACACCGCGAAGCGCGAGATTTCCGGCCTCGGCGCCGTACGCGCTTACGAACATCGACAAGGCCTCCATGCACGCCGGACACCGTGCCTCGAGGGCCGCCTGCGAAATCGCGGCCGCTCGATCCTCCGGAGCAACCCGGTCGATTTCACCACACGGTTCACCCCGGTGAGTAAAGCGGTGAACGTTCACGAGACCGGGTCCGCTGACCACGTGTTCCACTTCCGCCCGGCCGTACTCGTCGCGGAGCGCCCGCAACAGCTCGATCTCGCGATCCGTTCGCGCGGCGAAATCACCATGGCCCCCTTCTGAAGCGAGCGGCAGCAGCCGTCCCGCCACACGATGCAAGTAGGCCTCACCCAGCCCGGTGCCCGCCGCGATGACGACCGCGTT
>Ga0075430_100000654_pt1 | contig 26410 bp, 33 predicted proteins | sample RhiMetdeltSRZDD4_FD_75294 | JGI IMG/M metagenome (GOLD analysis project Ga0075430, IMG submission 75294) | Populus rhizosphere microbial communities from Tennessee, USA - Rhizosphere MetaG P. deltoides SRZDD4 | ecosystem: Host-associated > Plants > Roots > Rhizosphere > Soil | place: USA... | reverse complement strand
CTTCTCCCAGCAACAGCCACGACCCGAACTGCGGTGAGACGAGGTTTGAGTGCTTTCCGATCCACCCGAGACCACTTCGCTCCGCCCAGGCCTTTCCATGATCGGACCCGTATCGACATACGAGCATGTCACCTCATGGGGGGCGATGGCTTGGATATACCGTTCCAGTTTTTGTAATCGTTGCCCAACAAGCTCATGGTAGTCGCGTCCCCATGCATAGCGGGCGATCCGTCCCTCTCCGGCCCGTTCAGTGGGCCGGTGATCCGTGTAGTAATTGATTCCAACAGAAACGATCGAGCGGCACCCTGGTAGAACCCGTGATGGATTCGCGCGGCGATCGGGGTCGCGTGCCATCCAACTCATCGTCGCGTGAAATTCCCATCCCAGCCACTGGTGCAGTCTGGCCAAAAGGCGGGGTAGAAACGCGTCGGGTACGGCGGCCGGTTCATGGGGACGGACCTGAGGCACTGCACTGATGCCTACGGCATCGAATCCCACCGCGAGGGCTTCTTGCTTGATCTCTTGAGTCAGCGAGCGGGACACGATCATCCCTGAGAACAGTCGAATCTAACCATAAATTGAGCGGAACAACGAATTGACTCGCAACGGCCACACGCGCCGGTGATTTTCGTTTTCCAGTCCGATGCTTTGGGATCAAACCGGCAAAAGGTTTTCCCGGCCTTCGAAACGGTGGTCCAAGGTTTGGTTGTTCCGGGGAAGTTCACCACGACACATCCTTTCGGAAACGGCACCTCGCAACGCTGGGCAGGTTCGCCTTGAGCCATACCAAAACTGCAAGACTGCTCGGTGGTGGCCGAAAAGTCATTCGCCGGCTGAGCGTTTGCGAGGCCGCCGTTTGCCGCCATGAGAAAGGGAAGACTTCCTAGCACGATACTCCACATCCCGAATCCGATCATCTGACGGCTGTCCCTTCTTAAGCGGGCATCCTAACACAACGGGTCGGAGGAGGCGATGAGAGGTGACGCCGCACACTTTTGGGAAGCATCAGACCGACAGACGTGCATATTTGTCAGAGGATCTCTGGTACTGTTTCTTCAAGGCGGGGCCCCTGTTTAGCCCGCATGAGGGTTCGTAGCGAAACCGCGAAGACGCCTTGCGAGACGGGCACGTGGAGCCGCGAGGGAGGGAGGCATCCTTGAACAGGATGTCGACCGACCGAGCGGCGAGCCTGGCCGCATTTGAACGGCAGCCAGGCTTGTCGCAGCTGCGTGCTTGCGGTTGCAGTAGAACTCTCATGAATAATGCGGGTTAGGGGAAGCCTGTCTGGGATCGGCCAGATTTCCGCGTCAAGTCCTCTTTTGATGAAGGCGTATCGCGCGATCCGCGGAGGTTTGTTCACAATAGCTTCCCGAGCCGAATGGCCTTAGTGGATCACCCTGCTCGAAATGATTCGCAGCTCTTGGCTGTTCAAAAGCGGGCGAACCGTTCGAATTCGCAGACGTTGCTGGGGATAGCGTTCTCGTCGAGCACAGGATTTCACTGGCACAGTAGTTGCGTTGGATTGCAGTCGGCCAGCTAGTTGTTTAAGACCCGCCACACAGGGTTGAATGGATCTAGCGACAAAAACCGGAGACAGGGCTGGATAGGCCCGGTGAGATCGCTTGAATGTCCATCGGGAGTGCAGGTAGAAATCAGATGATGCAGGCAAAAGTACTCATTGTAGATGACGAAGTGGTCGTGGCCGAGGATATTCGACGGCAACTACGGTCATTAGGATATACCGTGGTAGGGGTGGCGTCGTCGGGAGCCGATGCAATTCGTTTAGCCGGCGAGCACAGGCCGGATCTTATTCTGATGGACATCAAGCTGAAAGGCGCCATGGATGGAATTGAGGCTGCGCGATCCATTCAATTGATGTTCGACATTCCCGTGATCTACCTCACGGCGTTCTCCGATGAAGAAACCTTGGAGCGAGCCCGTCATACCTTGCCTTTGGCATACTTGATCAAGCCCTTCGTCAGCAGTGATTTGCGGGCCGCGGTGGAGCTCGCTCTGTTCCGGCATCGCGTGGCCAAAGTGTCGGAGCAGCGGGGGCGATGGTTGGATTCGGTCGTCCAATCGATGGGGGACGCGGTTGTGACGGTCGACTATTCGGGAAAGGTCACCATGCTGAATCCTGCCGCAGAGGTGTTGACGGGATGGACGCAGTCCGATGCGATCGGGCGGCCGATCGACGAGGTGATGATTTTGCTGGATGCCGTGACACGCCGCCCTGTGATAAATCCTGCGCTCCAAGCCATTCAAACAGGCTACACAGCGAATCTCAGCCATCAGAGCAATCTCCTGATGGGACGCCAGGGCAAGGAATTTCCGATCAGCGACAGTGCAGCACTCATCCATGATGCCCAGGGGATGCCGTCAGGCGTCGTGGTTGTGTTCCGACAAATCACCGCTAGTTCCTCATAACTCCTCACAGCCCCCTCCTAACCCGCATTATTCACGAGGACTTCTACTGCAACCGCCGATATGCCGCTGCGACAAGGTTGGCCGCGACTTGGTGGCGGCCAACCGGGTGGACTCCCCGCTTGGTCGGTCAACGGACTGTTTCAAGTCTGCCTCCCTCCCTTGCGGCTCCGTGCGCCCGTCTCTCAAGGCATCTCCGCGGTTTCGTCACGAACTCTTGTGAATAATGCGGGCTAAAGGCGCTCGCGTCGTGCAAACCGCTCAGGTATCATGTCATCCCACAGGTTGGTGCACCAGGAAGACTCGTCGGAAGCCTGCGGGGTGAGACAGTGCCCAGCCCTTCGCTATCGGTGACGAAACCCTCCGGACTCCAACAGAAAGGAGCGGGCCATGCTCGCGACACGTATCCGGCAGAAAGAAGGCACGTTCTATTTCGTGGCCTACAAGGCAGTGGCGCTCTTGGAAAGAATCCGCTTCACGAGCCGCTATTACTTTGAAGGAGAGGAAATTCCGGCAGCCGCCGTTTCCGAACACGACGAAGTCGCCAAGTTCATTGCGGGAATTGAGCGGAGCGAGAAGGGATTTCAGCGTGTCCTCAACCGGCAAAAGATCAAACAGATCGTGAATTTCTTTGAAACGGTCGTCTCACAGCCGATGGTGCCGGGCACGATTCTGTTGTTTACCGACGAGACCTTGCGCTTTCAGAAACTCGGCGACTCCGAATCGCTTGGCCATCTGAGCGAGCCGAAGGGAACGTACCTGATCATCGACGGCCAACATCGCTTGGCCGGCCTTCATTTCTTTCGCGATCAACATCCAGATCAGATCGATCAGGTCGAGGTTCCCTGTCTCCTGTTCGATGGCCGGAGCGCGGATTTCGCGACGGAGATGTTCGTCATCATCAACTCCACCCATACCCGCATCAATCGATCGCACTTGGTGGATTTGTATGAAAAGGTATCGTGGGAAAGTCCGGAGAAGAAATTTACCGCCAAGGTCGTCAATCTGCTGTACGCCGAAGCGGATTCACCGTTGCAATACAAGATCAACCGGCTGGGTGGACGTAGCAAACAGGAGAAATGGATTCTGCAATCTGAGATCTTTAATGAGCTCTTGAAGGTGGTCACGGCCCACAAACGTTGGATGGAGTCGCACCTGGGAATGAAGGCCGATCGCTGCTACGCCCTGGTGCGGGATTATCTGAAAGGCGTGAAGGATGTCATGGGCGACGTCTGGGGCAACAACGAGCGCTACATGTTTACCAGAGACGTGACGTTGAAAGCGCTCATGAGGGTGTTGGACGATCTCATCGTGGACCGGAAGTTGATGGGCGATTGGGAGGCGCTCCGTTCGCCGAAGCCGTTCGCCGACCTGCTCAAGCCGTGGGCCGCGTTGGGAAAGGAATTTCGGGCAGAAGGATTCTATGAACGGTTTCCGGCCAAGGGGCAGCTGGAACGAGTGCGTCGAGTGCACCAACGATTGCTCGATGCAGTCACGGGATAGGAACGATCGAGGTGCGATGGCATCTCCTCATGGTGGTGATGCTGGCAGGAGGGATGTTCCCGCCGGCCGTGATCGCCGTGACCGATTCGGAGTCTAGTCCATCGACCCCTGCTCTGAAGGTCATTTCAGATCCAGCCGGTGGTGTCCGAGCCACAGCGACCATTGTTTTCCCCGCGCCTCCTCCCACCGTGCAGTCTATCCTGACGGATTACCGAAAATGGCCCGAGTTGTTCGAAGTGCGCATGCGTGTGGCCGGATTGGAAGAGCATCCTGGCGGAGTCTTGACGGATCTCTATATCGAGCATTCGCTCATGCCGGGTGAACGACGATTGTTATGCGATTCACATACTCTACCGACCGGCGGCTTGGTGACGGATCTCAAAGGGGGAGATTTCAAACGCTACCATCGCGTGTGGAAACTCTTCCCCATGGACGACTCCCATCGTACGCGCGCGGAATTCGAATTGATCGTAGAAATCGATACGATCGTTCCCGACTGGATTATCGCCGTGGCCATGCGAAGGGAACTGGAAGCACATTTTAGAATCGTCACTCAACGGGCGAACGACCGGGTGAGGGAGGGAAAGTGAATTCCGAGCGTTCCGCTCTGTCGAGGCCTTGCTTCACGAGCAGTCCGATGTCGAACGAGCGTTCGATCTTTCGAATGGTGTCCAATCTGGTCTTTGTGCTGGGGTGGGCGGGCACGAATAGCTTGCAACAATCCTGATCGGGCTCGATCGATGTCTCAAAGGTGCCGATATCCTGAGCTTGCGCGGTAATCTCGACCTTGTCCATCCCGATCAACGGACGAAGGATGGGCAGTTCCGCCGCCTCTTCGACGACCGATAAATTCTCCGGTGTCTGTGAAGCGACCTGCCCGAGGCTGTCTCCGGTTGCCAGGGCCCAACAGTCCTCTCGCCGGGCCAATTCCTCGGTGATCCGCACCATAAGCCGGCGATAAAGAATGACGCGGAAGGCGGCGGGAGCATCGGCGACGATCTCTCGTTGGATCTCGCCGAACGGCACAATATAGAGCAGGGAGTGATACTGATGCCTCGTGAGCAATTGCACGATGTCCCGGACCTTGTCCTCGGATGCGCGGCTGACCAGGGGGCGTCCTGAAAAATGAATAAAGACAACCCTGCATCCCCGTTTCATCATGCGATAAGCGGCGACAGGAGAATCAATCCCTCCCGAAAGGAGAGCCGCGATGGTGCCGCTGACTCCCACCGGCATGCCGCCGGGGCCGGCTTCTTTCCGGGTCGAGAGGTGGGCTTCGGATGAGAGCAGCTCGATGTGCATCGTCAGCTGCGGGTGGCGGAGATCGACTTTTTTCCCGGTCATATCGCACAAATGCTGTCCTATCGCCCGTTCCACCTCCATGGACGTGAGCGCGAGGCGTTTGTCCGCCCGCCGGGCGTTGACGCGAAATGAGTCGTACACTCGCTCTCCGGCCTGCCGCACGGCCATCTCCTTGATGGGTTCCATATCCGGATGCGACAGACTCAGCGACACGGCTTCCGTCACGAAGAAATTGGCAATACCGAAGACCCGTGCGAGCCGCTCGCGGACGATGTGATCGGGTAGATCATCGGGCAGCCGCACCCGCATCCGTCCCTGCAGCGCATCCACCCCCTTGACGTGAAGATCTTTCAATGTCCGCCGAATGTTGCGAAGGAGTTGTTGCTCAAAGAAATCCCGATTCCGTCCTTTGAGGGCGAGTTCGTGATAGTGGATGATGGCGCAGCGCATCTTCAGCGTTCCTCGCACTTCGTGAAGCGTGAAGCGCAAAAAAGAAACATCTATGATCTGTTGATTTGGCGGTCTGATGAACTTCGGACATTCACCAAATGAACAGATCAACAAATCATAAATGTCTTCACGCACGAGATACGCTTCACGAACGAGGCTTCACGTTTCGACGGCTTCAAGGTATCGTTCGGCATCCATGGCCGCCATGCAACCGGACCCGGCGGCCGTCACGGCCTGGCGATAGGTGAAGTCTTGCACATCCCCGGCGGCGAACACCCCGGGAACGCTGGTGGAGGTGCCTCTTCTTGTCAGAATGTAGCCCGCCTCATTCATCTCGAGTTGGTCCTTGAAGAGGGCTGTATTGGGTTCATGGCCGATCGCGATGAACACCCCGTGGGAGGGGAGGTCGGTGAGTTGTCCCGTTACGACGTTTCTCAGACGAACCCCGGACACCACGTCGTCGCCCAAGATATCCTCGACGACGGAGTTCCACGCAAAGGCAATTCTCTCGTTCTTCATCGCTCGAGTCTGCATGATCTTGGAAGCCCGCAGCTTATCGCGACGATGGACCACCGTGACCTTCGTGGCGAATTTCGTAAGAAAATTGGCTTCTTCGATCGCGCTATCTCCACCGCCGACCACTACGAGTTCCCGCCCTCTGAAGAAATATCCATCGCAGGTCGCGCACGTCGAAACGCCATGCCCCCATAGGCGCTGCTCGTTGCGCACGCCCAGGCGGACCGGTGAAGCCCCGGTTGCAATGATCAGCACCCTGGTTTTGAGGGACCGCTCGTCGTCGATCCTGACAACAAAGGGCCGTACCGTGAGATCGACGGCGGTGACGTCACCGGTGACAAACTCAGTCCCGAACCGTTCGGCCTGAGAGCGCATTTCCTTCATCAACTCAGGTCCCATGATGGCTTTGGAAAAGCCGGGATAATTTTCCACCTCAGTCGTCGCCGTCAGTTGGCCGCCGGATTGCCAGCCTTCAATGAGGAGGGGCGCCAGATTGGCCCGTGCCGCATAGATGGCAGCGGTCAATCCAGCCGGGCCGGACCCGATAATGATGATATTGCGCATGCTAGAAATCTAACACAGGATCCCAACCTTCACCATACGAGGCGATAGCGTTGTACCGTGGAGCCCTGAGACCGCTATTTTCGTTTCCCTAAGGTGTCTTGAAGAATCTTCTTCCACTCCTCCCGGGCGACAGCCGGCATGGTGGTGATCTGAATATGGCCCATGGAGGCATTGAGCACCGCCGCTTTCATGGCCGTTCGGTTGTCGGGAAATTCCCAGACGGCGATGACATCGTACTCGCCCAAGCAGTAATAGGCTTGGACCAATTTCCCACCCAAGGCCTGGGCGTTCTTCTTGACCGTGTCTGCTCGCTCCATCCCCTTTTCTTTCATCGTGGTGAGTCCGTGGTGTGTGAATTTCACGAGGCTGATATAGGTCGGCATAAACACCTCCATGGTTGAAGATAGTGGGCGACGCTGCGGTGAATGAGAGACATTGTAGGATTGGATGAGGTAAGGGGCAAGGGATCTCTCAGGCCGTCTGCCGTAACTGATCGTAGACCCGGATGACTTGACGCTGGAGTTTGGCACGAGGTGTCGTGCCGAGCAAGACGATATCCGCCATTCTGGCCTTCTTCGCCAGCGACATCTGGCTTCTGATCCGGCGAAGCGCTTCGGGGCGAGAGAGGCCGGTTCTTTGCCGAAGCCGCGCGATCTGAGTGTCCCTATCTGCGGTGACGACGATGATCGTATCGACCCGTTTGTCGACTCCGGCCTCAAAGAGAAGAGGGACTTCATAGACGATGACAGCGTGCGGATGTTTGGCTGCGATGTCTCTCGTCAGCCGGCGTTGCAGAGATGAAACCCTAGGATGGATGATGCGTTCGAGCCGACGAAGTTTGTCCGGGGATTTGAAGACGATGTCGGCCAATAACTGTCGATCGAGATGTCCGTCCTCGCGTAGAATGGTTGTGCCGAACGTGCGAACGATGTCCCGCCAGGCAGGTTTTCTGGGTTCCACGACCTGACGCGCCAGTTGATCGGCATCCAGAATCTTGGCGCCACACCGTTTGAACAGGGCCGCGACCGTACTCTTGCCGGTTGCCACCCCTCCCGTTAGTCCGACGAGGATCATCGGCGCGGAAGATAGCATGAGCCAGTGCACCTCGCAACGGCGTCGATTGACAACCCGATATGTCGGCCTGTAAGAGCATGGTGATGTCCTGTCTCAGGATCGGCCTCAGTGTCGTGATGATGGTCGTCGCCGCAGCGGCTGTTGCTGGCGAGGAGCCGGCGGCTCGTGGCCCGCGGACGCTGGTCGTGGCTCTGGATGGGTCCGGTCAGTACCGCTCAATTCAAAGCGCGATCGACGATGCAAAAAAAGGCGATACCATCCAGATCCAATCTGGGTCTTATCGTGAAGACGTCAAGATTCATAACAAGGAACACCTGAAACTCATCGGGGCCGGGGTCGATCAGGTTACCCTGCTGGGCAGCGATGTCGTCGGGGTCCTCTATGTCGGCAAACTCCCATATGGAGCGGCCGATATAGAAATCAGCGGCATGACTATCAACGAGCGTGGCGGCCATGCACTCGGCATTTTCCTGGGGCGGCGCATTCTGCTTCGGCAGATCAGGGTGAACGGCATGGTGTTCGGCCAGCAGGCTGAGGATGTGAGAATCGAAGATAGTGTCCTCGGAGGAAGCGAAACGACCGGCGTACAATTTGTCGATTCGCATGCCGAGCTGGTGGGAAACTTTATTCACGACAATGATCACGGCGTCAACATTGTCGGCAAATCCGAGGTGCGGCTCGAACGGAACGTCATCACTCGCAGTTTGTTCGAGGCTGTCGTGGTCACAGACCGATCGAAAGCCGATTTGATTAGGAATACTATTGTGAAGAACGGCGGCGGCGTGGCCTCTCTGGGTACATGTCAGGTTCAAGCACGGGGCAACATCGTGAGCCAAAATAGGATCGGATTTCTTATTTCCCCGTCATGCCATGTGACGCTTGACTACAACGCCCTGTCCAATACCGACACCAACTATGCCCGCCCCGGTGTTCCTCCTCAGCCTGCACCCGAGCTCAAAGCCGACTCAGATTTGACGGTGGATGCGGGCTTTATTGACACAAATCAGGACGACTATCGCCTTCGAGCCGATACGACGCTGGTCAAGATCGGTGGATTTTCTTTCCTTGGTGCGCTCCCTCCCGTGGCTGAATCGCACTGACGTCCAGTCTGGAAATTCGCAGAATATTCACTGGTTAGAGAAGTATTTCTAATTGGATCAAAACCATGTGCTATGCTTCAATGTAGAAGGACGATTGCTGGATTCTCCTTGGCTCAAGAATTGCTCCTTTAATACCTAAAGAATACATCAGAAGGCTCACAGTGGCGAGTTATCGACCCAATCTGGACAAACGCAACGCCGACGGAATTCCTTCTTTGGAGGAAGTCGAGTCAGGCAAACTGTTGGGTGCTATTCTGCCAATGTCCGAGCAAGCACAGACCCAACTGCGCGACAGCATAGAAGTCATTGATTACCTGATGAATCAAGAAAGTGTCGTCTGGAGTTAGTCCCTTCTCCGAAGCTCCTTTCTTCTTACCCCATCGCAAGTGTTGGATTCACCGCACCATCTCCATCAGTTCCATGTCGCCATCCTCCGTCCAGTAAGAATTATTCCTGACGGCCGACTCACTGGCTAGGATTTGACTGACTTGCCCGCAAGTGTGGCGCAGCTGGTTGGCTTCCTTCGGAGAAAGAGGGGATGGCCTGGGAATTAAAGCGGTATGCGCGCCGTTCTCCAAGGCTATCTGACTGCAATCGACGTTGAATCTGCACCTATCAAGGAGCATGCTGCATCCCATGAGCAGTCATAACCACATCCTGAGAGGTCGCAATGAGCAGGTACTCTGGAGCGAACCATTCGCCGGTTGATCAGCCCTTCCTGGCAGAGGCAGTCCGTCTCGACGAAGACGCCCGGCGTCAGAAGCATTGGAAGCGCTGGGGGCCGTACCTCAGCGAGCGTGCTTGGGGCACGGTACGGGAAGACTACAGCGTCGGCGGATCCCCGTGGGAGTTTTTCCCGCATGACCATGCCCGTTCGAAGGCCTATCGATGGAATGAGGATGGCCTGGCAGGCATCTGTGATCGGCACCAGTATGTCTGTTTTGCCCTAGGGCTCTGGAACGGCCGAGATCCCATCCTGAAAGAACGGATGTTCGGCTTGACAGGACCAGAGGGCAACCATGGAGAAGATGCCAAGGAGTACTATTTCTATTTGGATTCAACCCCGACTCATTCCTACATGAAATGCTTATACAAGTATCCGCAGGCGGCGTTTCCCTATGCGCTGTTGGTAGAGGAAAACCGCAGGCGGGGCCGCGGACAACCGGAATATGAATTGATCGATACGGGAGTCTTTGATGAAGACCGCTATTTCGACGTCATCGTCGAATATGCCAAGGCGTCACCGGAGGATCTGACGATCCGGATACACATCGTCAATCGAGGGCCGGATCCCGCAGAGTTAACCGTCCTTCCGACGCTATGGTTTCGGAATACATGGTCGTGGGGACTCGACGTCCGCCGGCCGCGTCTCAGGATGGGACAACCGATGACCGACCTCAGCGTTGTGGAGTTCAATCACGATTCCTATGGCTACCGGCGTCTCCTGTGCGAAGGTGCTCCCAATGTTTTGTTTACGGAGAACGAAACGAATACCCGGCGACTCTATGGTGATCTTGAGGGGAGCCGGTACGTGAAGGACAGCATCAACGATTATGTCGTGCTTGGAGACAAGGAAGCCGTGAATCCTGATCGTATTGGATCGAAGGCTGCGGCTCATTACATCCTCAATGTTCCTTCCGGTGGGAGCGCGACCATTCGGTTACGTCTGACCGACCAGCGGGATAACGCCGCGCTGACGGTCCAGGAATACGAAACGGTGTTCAAGCGACGGGTGCAGGAAGCCAATGAGTTCTATGACAGCCTGGCGTCGGCGGATCTCTCCGAGGACGCACGGAGCGTGCAGCGTCAGGCCTTTGCCGGCCTGCTGTGGAGCAAACAGTTCTATCACTATGACGTGGACCGCTGGCTGAAGGGCGATCCTGCCGGCCCTGAGCCTCCTCGCGAACGGCTATCCGGGAGAAATGCCGAGTGGACCCACCTCTACAACGCCGATGTCATCTCCATGCCGGACACATGGGAGTATCCCTGGTATGCGGCCTGGGATCTGGCGTTTCATTGCATCCCTCTCGCATTGGTGGATTCCACATTTGCGAAGGATCAACTCGTGCTGATGCTCCGCGAGTGGTATATGCAGCCCAACGGGCAGATTCCCGCCTATGAATGGGCATTTGGCGACGTGAATCCACCGGTCCATGCGTGGGCTGCCTGGCGGGTCTACAAAATTGAGAAAAAGCGGAAGGGGACGGGGGATCGGGTCTTTCTCGAACGCGTATTTCACAAGCTGCTGTTGAACTTTACCTGGTGGGTGAATCGGAAGGATACCGAGGGGAAGAACATCTTCCAAGGTGGATTCCTCGGATTGGACAACATCGGTGTGTTCGATCGCAGCAAGCCGCTGCCGACGGGTGGCCATCTCGAGCAGTCTGATGCGACCAGTTGGATGGGGATGTATTGTCTCAACATGCTCATGATCGCACTGGAACTGGCCAGGGACAACCGAGCCTATGAAGATGTTGCCAGCAAGTTTTTCGAACATTTTGTCTATATTTGCCGTGCGATGAACAATATCGGGGGAGAAAAGATCGAATTGTGGGATAAGGAGGACGGTTTTTTTTACGACGTGCTGCACCTACCCGGTCGGCCTACCTACCATATGAAAGTTCGATCCATGGTCGGGTTGATCCCGCTGTTTGCAGTGGAAACGCTGGACTCGGAGCTCATCGACAAGCTGCCGCGCTTCAAGCACCGCATGCAGTGGTTCATCGAGAACCGGCCGGACTTTAGCAGCCATGTCGAGACCCAGACGGAGGAGGGCGGCGTCCGTCGGTTCCTATCCTTGGTCCATCGCCATCGACTGGCAAAAGTTCTGCGGTATATGTTGGATGAAGCCGAATTTCTGTCCCCCTACGGGGTGCGGGCCTTGTCCCGGTACCATAGAGATCACCCCTATATCCTGTCCGTCATGGGAATGGAACATCGGGTCGATTATGAACCGGCGGAGTCCACGACAGGGCTATTCGGGGGTAATTCCAATTGGAGGGGACCCGTGTGGTTTCCCGTGAATTTTCTCATTATAGAATCGTTGCAAAAGTTTCATTACTACCTTGGTGACAGTTACAAAGTAGAATATCCCACCGGGTCGGGCACCAAACGTACCTTGGCAGACGTGGCGGCCGAGTTGTCGCGCCGGCTGACAAAGACCTTCCTGCGTGATGCTGACGGACGCCGGCCGGTATACGGAGGGAATAAGAAATTTCAGCATGATCCTCACTGGAAAGACCTGCTGCTCTTTTACGAATATTTTCACGGCGACAATGGGGCAGGGTTGGGAGCGAATCATCAGACCGGGTGGACGGCTCTTGTAGCAAAATTGATTCAGCAAAGCGGTGAGTAAAGCGTGAGCTGGGAAGGCGCACGTCTTAGGTAATCGGTTGCGAAGCAACCGGGGGAGGCGACCTCGGTGCGAGCGAGTGTCATCACGCATCATACGATTCCCCAACCCCCACACGGTGGCCATTCTTCCTGCCGATCTTGACAGCCGAGGTTGGCTTCCTGTAAGCAGTGAGGCTCGCAAACCATTGGCATATGAAAGTCGTCATTACCTTACTGAGCTTCGTGTTTGCCGGTTGTCAGGCATTCTCCAAGCCGGATGAACACGTCTCCTCACCCCCTTCCGTAATGTCCCTATGGGATTTGTATCGTGACTGCCAAAAAAGCGGCGATGTTGAAGACGCCCTCTCAGCGGCCCAACGGCTCCGGCAGTCGGCGGATACACATGTGCTCCCGACCGCCGATTTGCCCGGTGGGCTTGATCGGTTGGTAAGAAAACAGCCCGTTCGGACTACCGTCGACCCCAAAGCGATGGCCGCTTCATGCACCTTGCAAGCGGCTCGTGCGAGCTTAGACGCCGGGCGGCATAAAGAAGCCGAGCAGCTCCTTCATTCCCTCGTGCACAGCTATCCGGAAATGGAATACGCTTTTTACGTGGAGCAGGCTAAACTCTGGATGAGAGAACTTCCGCAAGCCTCCGACTTCGAATCCGACCACCACCCGATTTCCAGTCTGTAGTTCAATTCCTCTTTATCCGGGCTTGTTGCGTGGCTGCTCCCCACGGATTGCGGGTAGCAGTATCAAAAGCTTTGGCCAGGGTTTTTCTCATCCAGCGCCGTTCTGGCGGGTGTTTGGCTCCTTCGCCAGCAGGGGCGCGACGGGCACGTCGATCCATGCTGTCCCGTGCTGCCGTTCCAGTTTGGCGAGAAACATGAGGCCGAAACCTCTCCGTCCGCCGGCACCTCGGACGCCGACATCCACACCGTGCCACAGCCTTCCTGGGTAAACTCAATCGGGTGTGATGGCACATCACATCATCTTCGAAATCAAGGTACTCCTCAGGGGTTATCTTGTTCTGCAATTCTGATCCCCGTGTCACCGGCCCATTTCCCTCGCGTCATTGCCCGCTCTGCGAGGCGATTCCCTTCGCGCCTCGCGCCCTCCGGTGTGTGCATATTGACAGGCGTCTTGCTACTCCGTACTCTTCTCGCACTGTCATCATTGGCCTTCTTGGACTCATTCAACCTAGGGAGGAGAGAGCATGGGCATCTGTACTGACTGGAGCCGATTTCATCGATGGCACAAATGGGTGCTTCTGGCGGGGTTGATGGTGTTGCTGACCGGCCGGACGTATGCCGCTGATGAACTTCCTAAGGAGTCTGTTCTACCGGTATCCTTGGCCACGAAAGCTGTGCAAGCTGCGGTTGATTTCTGTAAGAAGGACGGCTATCGCGTCAGTGCCTCGGTCGTCGATCGAGCAGGGGTGCTGCGGGCGATGATGCGTTTTGATGGAGCGGGACCGCATACGATCGAGAGCAGTCGGAAAAAGGCATTTACCTCGGCTACTTTAAAACGTCCCACGAGCGATCTGGCCGATATGATCGCGAAGAATCCGGCTCTCCAAGGACTTCGGGACATGGACCAGAATGTTCTGATGCTCGGTGGCGGACTTCCGATCGAAATGAACGGTGAAATGGTCGGGGCAATCGGAGTCGGCGGTGCTCCAGGCGCGCATCTCGACGATGCGTGCGCGCAGGCCGGGCTTGATGCAATCGGAGCTGCGTCCAAAGTGCCAGCCGGCAAGTGAACCCCAGTTGGCGCCGGCACCTCATCTTGCTGTCTGTTTCGATGCTCTCGGGCGCATGTAATAGCGATGCGCCCGAGCCCGCCACGATGGAATCACCTTCCCTGGGGGTGCGTGTCACTGTGGTACGTACCGCAACCGAGCCGTTTCGTGCCCGGTACAATCTGAGGCTGCGAGTGGAACGGCGTGATGGCTGTGTGGCGTCAAGCGATTTGTTTCCTGACACAGGCATGGCGAGTAGGAGAAATGTCTATCTGACACGATCCGGAGCGCTATCGATCATCGGACAGTTCGATGCCCGCGTGTTGCCGAAAGAAACCTGCACCATCCACTTGGTGGAATTCCAGCATGTTGAGAAAGAGCAGACGTTTCTCGGGGCTTTTGACACCGATGGACGGCGACAGTGGCGATTCATTCCTCCCGAGTTGCGCCCCGAACAGTCTTTTGACAAACGCTAGCATGTCTTCGCCCTATTCGTATCGCCGGCTGATCGCCGCCGATGAACCAGTCGTATGGCGCATGCTGTACGAAGCGGCTCGCATGGCTGAAGATGGGCACATCACCAATGAGGCAGCGATAGGGGATCCGTACCTAGCCCGATATGCGCAAGGGTGGGGGCGACCTGGAGACATCGGCGTGGGTGCCTTCGAAATTGCCACCGGTTCGCCTGTGGGAGCGGCCTGGATCCGGACCCTCATCGGTCGGGATCAAGGGACTGGAGGCCTTGATGGTGACAAACCCGAACTCGCTGTGGGCGTCGTACCTGAACATCGTGGAAGAGGAGTAGGGACGCAGCTACTGCATCGCGTCCTGGAAGGAGCGCGCGAGCATTTTTCGGACATCCTATTGACGGTGCGCGAAGGTAGCCCTGCCATTCGACTGTACGAGCGCCTTGGCTTTCGCATGCTGTCAGAGGATCCGGTGGTCAATCGAGTGGGAGGTCGGTCCGTCAAAATGTCACGACGATTCTAAGCGAAGAGGAGTCCGGTAATGGTTTACGATTGTAAACAGCCATAAGGCCCAATCTTTTGATTACATAATCAATTCGGCTAACCCATAAATCGGAAAGGATTTGCCGTTGTAGCTCAGGTCGCCGGTCACTATCGCCATCGCAAACCCTCCGATCAGCCAGTTGGCGATGTTCTTTCGATAGGACAGCGTCAGCATCATCGTGCCTTGTCCCGCGCTTCCGGTCCACGTCACCCGCCATAGCTTGGGGTACCGATAAAACCCCGGTGCGAAATCGGTCTCGATCACGTCGAGTCGGAGATCCTGCAACGTTTCCGGAATCTCTCCGAACACGGCGAAGCCGGTGAGCTTGCTGATGAGCTGCGCGAGGCGGTCGCTGTGATGGCTATGCAAATAGATATCATGATCCGGGTAGGCCGATAGGTACAGTCCCTGATAGTCTTTCCACATGCCCCAATAGGTGCGGGTCAGTCGATTGAAATTCGGCATCAAGAGATATTCGTAAATGACCCTGCCGGCGATGGTTCGGCCATGCCACGTCAAGACGGCGGGTGCCGACCCCATCCATGTGACGGATCCTGCGTGGGCTGATTGTGTGCGTAGTGGAATTCCACTGATCTTCAGAGTCAGATCGTTCTTGGCGCTGACGATTGTCAGACCTGACTTCGGTGACCCCTCAAAGTGAAAAAAGGCCGAATCGGGGATGCCTGCCAATTCACGTTTTGAGTTCGGATAAGACCCGATGCCTTCGACCGCCACCCATCCTTGCCGCTCGTCGTGCAGCACCACAAAGTGTTCCGCCTGGTATTTCGAGCCGTCGCGGCCGCGGTTGGTATCCAGGGCAAAGGCGACACGACCTTGGCTATCCGAACCGATGAAGGAGAAATAGTCGGATACGTAGATCAGCGTGGAGGAGACGAGTGGATCGGAGGTAGCCACCGGCTCGACCGCCGATGCGGCCGCACAGAAAAGAAATGATAGACTGATGAGGATCAGCGCGGATCGCACGCTCCCGAGTACGGCGTGGGCACGCGCACCGAAGAAGGGTTCTTGATGGCGGCGGTCTGGTGTCGGCAAAACGAGTTGGAGCGTAGCCGGAACGGAGTTGCTTGTCAATCGCGGCTCGATCCAGGGCGGCCGAATGTGTATGCTGGTTAGCAGGGTAGACCATTTCTGAAAAGGATTAGGTGTGGGTGTGGGCGCTCCCAGGAAAGACGAACGACGCTTCACGCACAACGATCAGAAAGCCGTACCATGTCCCCGGAATCGTGCCTGTTTCACGTAGGCGAGGTGCCTCGTGGCCGTTGGCTGGTGGGGCATTTGTGGGATTTCAAGCAGCGCCCGCTAGACAGCATGGCGGCGTGGCGACACCAGTACGGCGATCTGGTACGGTTTCGACTCGGCACGACACCCTGCTATCTTCTCAGTCACCCAGACCTGGCGGAAGAGGTTCTCCTTCACAAATCCGACGACTTCGGAAAAATCTACGATCCCGACAAGCCAACCGGATTGGGCCTCGTGCTGGGCAACGGCCTGCTCACTAGCGAAGGGCCGGTATGGAAAAAGAACCGCCGCCTGATTCAGCCGGTGTTCCAGCGGCAGCACGTGTCGGAGATGGCACAGGAGATAGTGACAGCGGGAGAACGGCTCCTCGATCGCTGGGGAAGGCTGGACCTGAAACAGCCGCTGGAAATTGCAGCAGAAATGATGAAGGTCACGCTGGATGTCATCACGCGGACTATGTTCAGCACGAGCTTCCTTCATGAAGCCGACCACCTGGCTCCTGCGCTCACGACACTTATTCGCTATGCCTTCCGGTCGTTTCACAATCCTTTGCTGCTGCCGCTGTGGGTGCCGACCACGACCAATCGTGCTTTTCGGGGAGCGAAAGCTTCCGTGGACGCGCTAATCTATGGATTGATTCGCGAGCGCCGGCAGAACGCGATAAGACGCAACGATCTGTTGGATCGGCTCCTTCATGCCGTCGACCAAGACACAGGCGTCGGACTGACCGACGAGCAACTCCGCGATGAATTGCTTACCATTGCCGCGGCGGGTCATGAGACCACCGCCAACGCCCTGAGTTGGACCTGGTACCTGTTGGCGAAGTGCCCCAACGTGCGGGAACGGCTCCATCTAGAATTGTCCGACGCGTTAAATGACCGTATGCCGGATCTCGAATCCCTCTCGAGTCTTCTCTATACAAGAGCGGTCTTCGAAGAAGCGCTGCGGCTCTATCCACCGGCTCCTGCGCTTCAGCGGAGGGCCTTCAGGGATACCAGTGTGGGCGGCTGTCCGGTCAAAGCAGGATCCCTGATCATTATCAGCCTGTGGAACATCCAGCGGCATCCGGAGGTGTGGGTCGAGCCGGAGGTCTTTCTCCCGGAGCGCTTTATGGATGGCGCATCGGCAGAGCGACCGCGACTCGCCTCTATGCCTTTCGGCGCCGGACATCGGACCTGCATCGGCAATCACTTTGCGATGATCGAAGGGCCGCTGCTGCTCGCGCTCATCGCGCAACGGTATGAGCTTGATCTCCTGCCGGGTGAGGTCATTGAACCGGAAGTCGCGGTGACGGTGAAGCCGAAGAATGGGTTGAAGATGATAGCACGGAAACGGAAGGGTTGATTTTGCCATGAACCTCTCCCGCTGGAATCCATCTGTGGACGGTCGCCTCACGGAAGCTGCCCTCCGCCGCAAGTTGGAAGGTCTCGGCTATTCGGTTACTCGCTATGTCTATCCGTCCGGTACATACTTTCCGGATCACTCCCATAGTATCGATAAGATGGATGCCGTCGTCTCCGGCAGTTTAAGTTGGTGATAGGAGAGAAACAGGTTATCCTAGAAGCTGGCGATATCCTTGCGGTGACGCGTGGCACAGTTCACTCGGCAGAAGTTGTCGGCAATGAGCCGGTCGTGAGTCTGGATGGAATAAAAGCATAGGAGGTTGTCCACCACAGTTGCTTCGGAGCTTTGGCACCCAAAATGGTTGTTGATCCCTACCGCATGACCTAGGAGAGTCCCCCTACAGGTCTTCGTGCATCTTTACATTTTTGAGAAACGCGCCCAGATCAGGACTGGCTTGGGGCCCAAACGCATCGGCGATGGTTCCGCGTGTGCCGTCATTGGCTTCGATGGCATACAGAACCGACATGTCATCCGGATCGCTGGCTCCTTCAAACCGGTGATGTTCGACGATGGTCAACTCACCGGCTGTGAATGCCTGACCGCTGTTCACGGCCTGGAATGTTTTGTTCAGAAACTCAAAGTTTGCCGTAAATCCTCTCTTCCTGAGACCCTCCACGGCTTCTGACAGCGTCTTGTATCCCTTCAGTGTCATGTGGGCTTATTTCACCCCCAGTTTCGGTAAGATCACTTACAAGAATAGGTGGGCAATTTCGCGATGCCGGCATCGTTGGGATGGCATCCATCCAGATCGAAACATTTCCTCACGGACCGGTTGAGCAAACAAGTCCACAAGCGACGCTTTGCCCTCGCGCGCTTCTTGTTCAATAGCTTCGTTATACGCTCCAATCGTCGCTCCGGTGACGTGTGGATTCGGCTTGAAACCGGGGAAGTCGGGTGAGATCGGGAAGATTGCCGATCACGATGTTTTGCGAGACATCTTCCCGAAGCGTCTGAAGAATGAACCGGAGGTGTTGCCGAAAGGTTTTCGGATCATCACCATGCACGACATCGTTTGCCTCCGTCCATATCGTCACGAGATTCACCCTGGTGCCGAGCTGCTTCGCGACTCGCACCTGCTCTTTGATCGGGTCTATGCGCGCTCCGGGAATCCCCAAGTTAATCAAGAAGACGCCCGGCTCCATCATGAAAATGACATGAGTGACCGGAAGTGCCGGCTGAGCCTCCTCTGCCTAGGCGTACTATGAAGCAGTACTATGAAGCACGTGACGAGCTTGTTCAATCACTATGGCGTGTCGGCGAAGCGTCGTTGGTGGAGCAAAGGAAAATGGCTGGATGCCGTTCGGTGGGCTCGACCCCCTTGTATGTTGAGCCGCTGGGCCCCTTTTATTCTCACTGAATCATGGTCAAACACAACTCTGTGATGCTTTCGTGACAAGCACTGTGCTACAGAACCAGCCACCATCTTTGGAAGGCGCAGAAGTCTCTATGGCCCGACAAATACTGGTCATCGAGGATGACCGGGACATCGGCAAGCGGTGCCGTGATGAATACGTGATCTTTTCGTGAGAACGATGTGATCTTGAGCAGCTATCTTAACCGTACCAAGGAGAGGCCACTCTGGCGAGTGTACGATGTCCTCACACCATTTACAAGGAGAAGTCCATGGGAAACAGATCGGTCTTGGCTGTTATAGTTTTTGGTGTTCTAGCTGTCGCACAGGGCGTAGGCGCTGAAGTGGATCGAGAAAAATTGTTAAAGGACCCTGGGGTGTATGGAACCTTCGCTGTCTTCAAAGTCGGCGATCACTGGTGGCAAATGGATCATGATGCCAGGGCGGACGCCGTGGCTGAAACAAAAAAAGTGTTTCAGAAACATGCAGACAAGGTCACCGTCGACACGCACTTGCTGTGGGGCTTGTCCGAGAAAGCCGACTTTTTCGTCAGAGTCCACTCCAAAGACATGATGAACAATCAGAATTTTCTGGTTGATTTCATGGGCACGAAACTTGGGAAAGATCTCAAGAACACCGACACGTTCAACGGAATCACAAAGGCGCTGAATTATGTGCCCAACTTCCCGGAAGACCTCAAGGGGGAGCTGAAGACGTCCGCGCCTCAGGGCAGTCCATACGTGGTGGTGGTCCCGATCCGCAAAGATGCCGATTGGTGGCTAATGCCGCAAGACGCCCGAACCGCCATGATGAAGGAGCACACTGATGCGACGGTGGCATATCTAAAGACGGTCAAGCGCAAGCTCTATCATTCCAGTGGCTTGGACGATCTGGACTTCATCACGTATTTCGAGACACCTAAGCTGGACGACTTCAACAACCTCGTGACTGGGTTATTGATGGTGAAGGAAAATCGTCATAACAAGCAGTTTGGGGATCCCTTGTTATTGGGCACTGCTCGGCCGCTGGACGAGATCTTAGACATCCTCGCGCGATAGGAGAAGGGTCCCATGGGTGAGGGGACTTGGCATTCTATGCTCAGTGGCAAGAAGCCCAGTCCTCAACGGAAGGACTATAGTAAAAAGATCTACGAGGTGACTGGAACGGCTATCCAAAAGCATGATAGCCGAATAGATCCTACGGGATGCGTCCTTTGAATGTCAGTTCCGCTACGGCGGATTTGTCGAGCTCTCCCTTGCCAAGTTGCACGAGTTGTCGATACTGCTCATACGTGGCCTTGGCGAGAGGTAAGTGCAGACCGGCACGCTCGGCCAGGGCCAGGGCAATACCTGAATCCTTGGCGGCATGTGCTGCGGAGAAGTAGCAGTCGTGCGAACGGTTCTGCATATCCTCTCCATCCGTTTCCAACACTCGTGAGTTGGCCCCCGTCTGTGCAAAGATTTCGCGCACCATTGTGAGGTCGAGGCCCAGCGCTGCCGCGAAGCCGAGGCCTTCAGCCAACGCAGCCGTATTCGAATTCATTACCATGTTCACCAAGGCTTTGACCTTTGCTGCTTCACCGGCTCCTCCGACGTAACGCAGGTCGGCGCTGAGCGATACAAGCAACGGTTTTGCCCGTTCAAAGGCCTCGGGTCGCCCCCCGCAGATGAGGTACAGCGTGCCCTGTTGCGCTTGAGTGAGACTGCTCGCCATACAGGCCTCCAAACTGAGTCCGCCGGCTGCCTCGACTAGCGACTGCACCTCAATATGAATGCCGGGCGAGAGCGTCGCACAGTTGATAAACAACCGGTCTTTGGCATGTTGTAACAGGCTGTCGGGACCACCGTCCGAATAGATCTGCCGCATGGCGCCATCGTCGGAGACCACGGTCAGAACGGTGTTGGCTAGCCCGGCGACTCGCGCTGGTGTCGGTACAGCCTCACAGCCTATCTCTCCGGCAAGTGTTTCCGCTCTGGACCGGTCGATATCATAGATGGCGACGATCGAATACTCCTGGTCTTTGAGCCGACGCGTCATATTTGCACCCATCCGTCCGACGCCTACAACGCCGACCCGGAGTTCGGACTGTGACATCATTGAGCACCTTTTCAAAGTATTCGAGGTTGTCTTGTCATTATGCGTACGTCTTGGATTCCTATCATGCTGGCTTCTTGCGATCGGGGTGCTGATGATCAAGTTCTTGGTAGTCAAGGGAGGTTAACCGCGATCGTATGACGTTCAGGTCCGTCGAGACATGCATGTTTGCCAGACCGAGCGTCACCTGACATCCGTCACCCGTGAGTTTTGTCGCCAGGCTACGTGCTGGACAAGCCCACAGCCGAAGTCCAGACTCGTGATGTCCGGCATAGTCTTGAGCTGGCGGACAACGGGATGATGTCGGCATACGACAGCATTCGCATGAAGTGTATCGGAACGTAAAATCGATATGCATCATACACTTCTCATGCCGAATGATCGATACAGACGCGAAAAAGCTGATACGATGTCTCGCAGAACTTCCGGTACTGCTTGCCGCCGTGGCCGCCGGGGATGGCTTTCCAGGATGCCAGCAGCTGCTGGCGACTTTCTTGGAGATTGATTCCAAGCCGCTCGGTATCCACTGGCAAAACAATTCTTGGGTTCAGGAGAATTCCGGTGAATAGCTACCAGAACGATGGACGGATTTTGAGGATGCCCCCTGTCCAATCCAGGCAACCAGGTCCGCGAAGACCCTCATGTGCGCCTCTTCTCATGACCATGTCCCGCACAATCGTCCGAGAAGTGTACCATAGCGACCGTGTGACATGAACCAACCGATCATCGGATTTCATCAAGATGAAGAGGGGCACTGGGTTGCGGATTTGCAATGCGGTCATGGTCAGCATATGCGGCATCACCCGCCGATGACCTCGCGACCATGGGTATTAACCGAGGAAGGGCGACGTCAACGGCTAGGGACCGTGTTGAACTGTAAGAAATGCGATGGACAGAAATAATAAGCTGACGTTACGAGAAAAACCAATCCCAGACCGACGAAAACCATCCGCTCAGACTTGCGATCCACGACTCGTCCACGGGTTGCTGCGGACGAGGTGCCGGCGCAGTCGAAGCGGTTGTACCTGAAACGGGCTTGGATGGTTGAGACGGGGTCGGAAACGCTGAGAGGTCAGGCGATTGGGGCGACACCTGGTTGGTACCGACTGGGAGGATAGGAGACGGCGTCGAGTCAGATTGGGACAAACTTGGTGCCGGGTTGAGCGGCGTCGGGGAGGTCGTCGATGAAAGCGGTGATACCGTAGCCACTATTTTTGAGGTATCGGAACTTACCTCAGAGGTCTGTGACACCTTTAAAGAACCCACCCCGCCCGGAATCAGGCCGACCTCCTTCTCGTAACGATTGATGTCGGCTTGCAGCTTAACTGCGTTCTTTTTTGCCGTTTTAATATCCTGCGTATACGTAGTACGTTGTTGGCTCAGCGTGCGGGCCTTGTCCTGTAAAGCGCTCAGCCTATTCAACTTGGCTTTGTGTTGCGCATAGGACTCTCGGGCCCTCTGCAACTCTGTCCGGATGCCGGCGAGCACTGTCTCCCCTTTAAGAGCCAGCTTGTGTAGTCCTTCCTTTTGCTCTTCGAGGGTCTGAATCTCCATGCGTGTCCTATTGAGCTCCGTCCTGATGTCGTCGGCCTCAGACGTTGCGGTGTCGTAAGTACTCTGAGACACGCATCCGACGAGAGATAACAAGACTGCGGTACCAGTGCAAATTCGCCATATGAGGGGGCGGCTCGTGGAAGCAGGTGGTAGTGGATTGGCAAGGTCGATTGAACTCATAGGTCTATACCTCGTGGCTGAATGTATTGCAAACGGTCCTTCGGACAGGAACTCGCCCACAACTGTGATCCACGGTCTAATGTTTCAGAAAACATGTTAAACGGCAAAATAATTCTAGAAAATTGCAGGAGGCAAGCGGGCAGGCCGATCATGCCAGAGAATCAGAGAAGCGGGACGCCTGTGGGCCGACTGTTAGATCGCAGGGCGAACAGGTCCTATGGAAAATTGAGATGTGCAGATCAGAAGCGGCTTACGAAGTGCTTTTCCTAGTCGACTACAGTTACTATCCCGGCAGGCTCGATCCGCATATCGAGACCGGGGCCGTCCCATGGAAGCAGTCGGGGACCGTCATAGCGATACCCTCCTTGTACCGGATCGACCGACATGAGCAAAGGTGTATCAAGGTCGAGCACATCGATCCCCCCCAGCCCCAGCACCATACTCAACGAGCAGCCCATTGCGATGCGGGTCTCGAGCATCCCTCCGATCATGAGCCGGAGACCCGAAGATCGCGTGAAGGTTGCAATGTCCATCGCCTCGATGACGCCGGTTTTCATGATCTTGATGTTGACATAGTCGGCCGCCTGTTGGTCGATGACATGTCGCGCATCTGCGAGAGAGCGTACCGATTCATCTACTGCGACCGGAATGCCGGTCAAGTGGCGTATGGCAGCCAACCCATCAAGGTCATTCCGATCAACTGGCTGTTCGAGCAGGACAAGGTTCCCGCCGAAGCGCTTCACGCCCTTTACAAAGGTCAGACATTCTTCTCTCGTGAATCCCTGGTTGCCGTCACCGATAAATCCGATGCCGGGAAGGCCTCGATGCAGGGCCTCAAGGCGTGTAATGTCTTCATCGACCTTTTTGCCCACTTTCATTTTGAACAGGCGGAATCCGTTGGCATGCCACTTCTGTGCAAGTTGCAACGTTCTCTCGATGGATGCAATTGGGATCGTGATGTCGGTTTCCCGTGCACGGACATCGGCTCCACCCCAAAGGGCCCACATAGGAAGGTCTGCTGCACGGCAGAAGGCGTCCAGGACCGCAGTCTCAATGGCACAACGAGCGGCTTGCTGTGATGATCCAGATGCTTCGGCCATCCGTTGTGCAATATGGCGATACCGGCTGGCCGGTTGGCCGATGAGTGTGGCGCCCAAATGGTTTAGAGCTAAGAGACAGTCGTCGCGTCTTTCGCCGCCCACCTCCGGAAACGGTGCCGCTTCTCCATACCCTTGATGGCCACCGGCTAATGTGACCCGGACAAAAATGTTCTGAGCTGTAATGCGAGTGCCGGTGGCCACCGCGAAAGGATCAGTGATGGGCACGTCCACCGGCCAGAATTCGATGGTCGTTATCGTGAGCGTGTCGGCACGATTGGTAGAAATCATAGAAGGGTTTCTGTGATTGGCGTGCCAGGATAGAGCGGTCAACGCTATGGGTCAAGTGAGCGCTTGGTCTCACACGTCGGATCGGAATGGAAGCCGATATCACCTTCGCATGAATGCAGCCTCAAAATCGCATGGTAGGTCAAAGGCATGTTCGCCGACACCTGAGACGAGAATGGTGGCTCTGTTGTTGCTCGGTTCAATACCGCGGGGTTAGAGGCTCATCCATAACGATCGTTTTTCCAAGGGAAAGCGGTATTGGAGTAGCCGCGAACCTCCCAAAATCCCTTTTCATCGCGATCCGAGAATGTGATCGCTTTCACCCACTTAGCCCCTTTCCAGGCGTAGCGTTTTGGGATAATCATGCGCACGGGGCCGCCGTGCTCTTTCGTTAGCGGTTTGCCGTTCCATTTGTACGCGAGTAGGACATCGTTGTCGTCACAGGCTTCCAGTGGAAGGTTCGTCGTATAGTCGTCATAAGAGGAGAATAGAACGTATCGGGCCAGCGATAGTGGTTGCACGACACTGAGGAGATGTTTGAAACTGATTCCCTCCCATTCGTTGTCGAAACGGCTCCAGCTTGTCACGCAATGAAAATCGGAAGTGTCCTTGAATTGAGGCTGCTCAAGGAATTGCTCCCAGGTCCAACTCATCGGATGTGCGACAAATCCTTCGACGCTTAGCTTCCATTCCGCGTGAGGAATATCCGGCTTTCGCCCCAAGTCGAGTACCGGCCATGTTTCGACCACATGTTGCCCCGGCGGTAGCCGATCATCGCCTTCATAAAATACTTCCCGCTCTTCCCCACCGCGCCTAGCCTTGGCCCAATGCTCTTTGGTTTTGATTAACCGCTCATTTTCATCCATGATGATGGCCTCCTATTCGAGAGTAGGCCAAGTCCGAGCCGCCTGCAAGACCTTGTCTCGCGTAAACATTCCTTTCTATCTACCAAGGTGCATAGGGGACATTACGACGCTCCCGGCAGTCAAGGATATCAAGTCATCGGCGCGCCGCCGATCTTTAGGGGGAACTGGTTTTGATAAACCCGAGCTGTATAGCATGCCGAAGCAGCTGCGCGGTGTTGGACACACCCAATTTCAGCATGATCGACGAACGATGCGCTTCGACCGTTCTCACACTGATCTTAAGACGGTGCCCGATGTCGCGGTTCATGTAGCCGGCCCAGATCAGCTGCAAAATCTGCGTCTCACGAGGGGTAATGTTGCGAAGGGGTCTGACAGAGGGGAGTGGCGGGGTGCCGTGTTCTCTACTCGGTTTACCGATTTTGGGATGTGACGATCGCGTGGGACGTTTCATTATGCGTAGGCTCTCCTTACGTAGCTGGCCCTTGTGCTCCTACAGACTGCGTAACTGTTCAGACAGGTGACTTGTAACGGTCGTGTCGCGCCAGCAATGAACTGACAGTCACAAGGCGACTCCTGGTGCATCATACCCAAGGCTTGTAGAACTGAGCGGTCTTAAGTGACACGTGAAGCCAGGCCTCATTCAATGGCAGGAACGGTGTAACAATGAATGCCAATCCTGCTCTTGTGGACGATGTCACGCTCCTTTACCAGGTTCGTCGGGTACCGGAAAGAGTGGTATTTGACTCAAAGACGGAGGGGCAAAAGCGTATTCGTGGCCGTACCTAATTAAGGGAGGTTCGGGCAAAATAGGCTGCCGCCTGCGACCGCCGCCTAGAATCGAGTTTGTGAATGATAATCGCAAGTAGTTTTTGACAGTCATTCACTGATGTGACTGATTTCGACGAGTAGTGCGCGTACCGCTGAACGCATTGCTCCGGGCGTTACATTATCCTTATCGCCTCAGAAGATCCCACCGGAGCACAGGTACTCGTCTGCCTTATACAACAGCACGGTATTAGTACTGCTCTTCTTAGCATGAGAACGCCAAGGCTGCAACCCGAACAACTGCCTGAAAAGTAGATGACACCTCATGACCTGGTCTATGCGTGCGCCTCGCCGACTAGCGGCAATGCCCTGTTGCCAGGCTTGAACTGCGGGGTTGGTTCTTGAAGAACGGAGGGGGGATCAGAAGACGAATGTGTGGCGCGCATCATCTAAGGACTAAACGCGTATCGATCAGGAAACTGAAATATGGTGAAGGAAGACGAGAGTCCGACTGCAGTGGGTCGCGAGAG
>Ga0075430_100000653_pt1 | contig 26431 bp, 23 predicted proteins | sample RhiMetdeltSRZDD4_FD_75294 | JGI IMG/M metagenome (GOLD analysis project Ga0075430, IMG submission 75294) | Populus rhizosphere microbial communities from Tennessee, USA - Rhizosphere MetaG P. deltoides SRZDD4 | ecosystem: Host-associated > Plants > Roots > Rhizosphere > Soil | place: USA... | reverse complement strand
CGTAGGTGGAGAACTTGTAGCCCTTGGTGTAGTCGAACTTCTCCACGGCGCGGATCAGGCCGAGGTTGCCCTCCTGGATCAGGTCGAGGAAGGCCATGCCCCGGCCGGTGTACCGCTTGGCGAGGGAGACCACGAGCCGCAGGTTCGCCTCGAGCAGGTGGTTCTTTGCCCGCTCGCCGTCGCGCGAGATCCACTCCAGGTCCCGGCGCAGCTGGACGACCAGCTTCTCCTCGCCGTCCTCGGCCGCGCGCAGCCGCTCCGACGCGTAGAGCCCGGCCTCGATCCGCTTGGCCAGGTCGACCTCCTGCTCGGCGTTGAGCAGCGGGACCTTTCCGATCTGCTTCAGGTATGCCCGCACCGAGTCGGCCGACGCGGTGAGCTCGGCGTCGCGGCGCGCCTGCTTCAGCGCCTCGGACTCCTCGTCGTCCCAGTCAAAGTCGTCATCGGCCTGGGCGGCCGCGTGTGCCGCCTCGGCCAGCTCGGCCGGCTCCTCGACGGGGACGTCCTCGATCTCGGCGGCCAGCGCCTCAGCGTCCAGCTCAGTGAGGTCGGGCTCGTCCTCAGCGGCCGGTTTGGCCGCGGCGCCCGCCGGGCCTGGCGTGACCTGCGCGGGCTTCGTCTCGGCCGGCGCCGCCTTGGCCCCTGTCCTGCCCGCCTTGGCGGCGGTCTTCCGGGGGGCGGCAGCGGTCTTTCCGGCAGCCGGGGCCGCCCCGGCTGCCGGCTCGGCGTCTCCGGCGACGGTCTCGCCGGAGACCTCGGCCTTGCTCTTCGCCTCGGCCTTGCCGGCGGTCTTCGTCCGCCCGGCCTTTGCCGGCGCCGCCTTGGCCGCGGCGCGCGCGGGTGCGCTCTTGTCCGCCGCACCCTTGCCGGCGCCGGCGACGCCGTTCTCCGCCGCGGTGGCGCTGGCGCTGGAGGCACCCTTGCCGGCCGTGGTCCCGTCCGGGCTCCGGTCCATCTCAGCGGCGGTCGTGGCGGCCGGCGGCTCCGCCGCCCGCGCCGACTTCGCCGAGGTGCTCTTGGGCGCGGCCCTACCGGGCTCCGGCACCGAGCCGTTGTCGACTGCCTGCTCACTCGACCGGGTGGCCTGCTTGCGGGTGGGGCGTAGCTCCACAGGTGCGTTGCCGGTATCCACCGCAGCCTTGCCGCTGCTCTTCTTCGTGGCCACTGTCCCCGCCTTCGCGGTCGTTACCTTCCCAGTCGCCGCCGCCTTGGTGGCCGCCACTGGCCGCCGGGTCGACGCCGAACCGTCCACCATCACGGTCACCCCTGCCTCAGCAAGGGCCCGTAGAACCCGCTTCGCCTGGGCCGGGGTCACCGCGGCGGCCTCCGCCGCCGAGACCACCTGTGCCGAGGTCAGCTGGCCTCCTGAGCCCCCAGCCGTGGCGATGAGAGTCTCTGTGAGCGAGCGTACGTCGGCGCCGTTGTGGCGGGCTTCTGTCACGAACGACCTTCCCGTGGCGGTAGCGTGTTGGGCCAACGCGGCCGGCGGGGCAGGGCGCTGCCGCCGTCGCATCGGGTGCGGTGATGGGTGCTCTGGAGAGCCCCCGAGTCGTGTGACCGGATGGCGGCTGGTCCACGTCGCGCGGGCAGGCGTGAATTGTAACGCTGTCCGGGTCGTGACAGCTTGCGCGCACACCGAGTAGCCGTCCGTAGCTCGCCGAACGCTGCTGGCCGGCCGTTGCTCGCCGGGTTTTCAGGCTGGTGTTAGCCGGTCGGCTGGTGTTCGCCGGCTGTTCGGGTGGGCGCCTGCGAAGATGGGCGCGATGGGGTCGGTGGCGGAGCACTCAGACGCGCAGCAGCTGCTGGCGGTCGCGGTCGAGGTGGTACGCGCCGCGGCCGCGACCGCGAGGACCATGCGGGAGCAGGGGATCGGTGACGTCGCGACGAAGACAACCGATACGGACGTGGTGACCGCCGCCGACCGGGCGGTGGAGAAGCAGGCCATCGAGGCGCTGCGCGCGGCCCGCCCAGGCGACACGATCCTCGGCGAGGAGTCCGGGGCGCTCCCCGCAGGGACCGGCACGGTGCGCGGGCCGGGCCAGGCCGGGCCGGGAGGAGGCGGGGAGCAGGCCGGTGCGCCGGGCGCGGTGGCCCAGGTGCGGTGGCTGCTCGACCCGATCGACGGGACCGTCAACTACCTGTACGGGCTGGCGCCGTACGCCGTCTCGCTCGCGGCCGAGGTGGCCGGGGTCGTCGTGGCCGGGGTGGTCCGGGAGGCGACCTCCGGCGAGGAGTGGACGGCCATCCGGGGTGCCGGGGCGTGGCGCGCCGGGCGCCGCCTGGCCGGCTCCACCGTGACCGCCTTGGGGCAGAGCCTGCTCGCCACGGGGTTCGGGTACGACCCGGCCCGCCGCGGCTACCAGGCCCGCGTGGTCGCCGCGCTGCTGCCGCAGGTGCGCGACATCCGCCGCTTCGGGGCCGCCTCGGTAGACCTGTGCCTGGCTGCGGAGGGGCGGGTGGACGCGTACTACGAGAAGGGGCTCAACCTCTGGGACTACGCCGCCGGGGCGCTGGTGGCGGCAGAGGCGGGCCTGTCGGTCACCGGGCTGGACGGCGGCCCGCCCGGGCCGGGCTTCGTGCTGGCGGCGCCCGGCGGGATCTACGACGACCTGCGCAAGCGGCTCAAGGAGCTGGACGCGGCCGGGGGCCCGTAGCACCCGCTCGGCCCTGCCGGGCCCGTCCGTCCCGCCGGCTTTGTTTGTTCGTCATTTGCTTCTTTGTCTCGTCGTTGCTTCGCCGGCGGAGGGCGGGGCTAACGGGGGTAGGCATCGCAGGTGCCTTTGGGCAGCTGCGGCTTGCCCAGGGCGCCGATCGACTGGTTCACCTCGGTGATCGTGCCCAGCTGCCGGTACCGGTTGCCGACCACGACATCCACCACGTCGCTGGTGCGCTTGATGTCGAACTGGGGCTCCGCCTGGTTCAGGAAGTACGCCCGCAGCACGTGGGCGGCGCCGACCGCCTTCGGCCCGTACCGCAGCACGGCCACCCCGTTGACGCCCTTCCGATCGGTCGACGGGGGCTTGACGACGACGAACTCGCGGTTCTGGAAGTCCTCCGCCACCTGCTCGGCCAGGCCCGCCTGCCGGGTCCCGTTGAGAACATTGATCTTGATGTTCTTCTCCTCCGGCAGCCGGAGGTCGGCCGGCACCTGGCCCGGCGGGCACCCGGTGGCTCGCGCCTGCGCCACCGTCTGCGTGTCGCGCAGGACCGCCATGGTGACGAGGACGACGGCGGACACGAACAGGGCGCCCACGACGACGAGCGCACGCACCCGCGCAATGCTCATCTGGATGGCTCCCCGTACGCCGCCGGCGCGCCCGCGCGCCGGCACCGGATACCTGTTGCTGAGGCTAGCGCCTGCCGTCGTGCGCCGCAGCGGTCCCCCACCCCGGCGCGCGCGGGCTGCGCCGGTCGTCCGGAACCCGCGGCGGCAGTTCGCCGGTTCCGGTAGCGCTCTGGTGTCGCGTAAATCACAGTGGGAACAACTTTGCGCGCGTGGGCGTACATCTCTCGCACGGGAACGGTAAGGTACCGCGCTCGACTGGGGAGTTTCCGGCTATCGGGGGACACTCGTCGGGCGGGGCGGGCACGAAGACACCACCGCTCGGCGTTGAACCGGGCGCGATCGAAATACGGGAGTGTGACGAGGACATGGCCACCGACTACGACGCGCCGCGTCGCGAAGAGGTCGACCTCGGCGAGGACAGCCTGGAGGAGCTGAAAGCCCGCCGAGTTGACGCGCAGTCGGGCAGCGTGGACGTTGACGAGGCCGAGGTGGCGGAGAGCTTCGAGCTACCCGGCGCCGACCTCGCCGACGAGGAGCTGACCGTACGGGTCCTGCCCATGCAGGCCGACGAGTTCCGCTGCTCGCGCTGCTTCCTGGTGCATCACCGCAGCCAGCTCGAGCGCGAGCGCAACGGCGAGCTCATCTGCCGCGAGTGCGCCTGACCCGACTTGCGAAACTGAGCCCATCCGCTTAGCTCGATGCTGACGGATCGTCCAACGCGGAGGGCTTGAGAGATGGACCGCCCTGAGCACGTGCCCGACGAGTCGTCGGGCACTTTGGCACCCGGCGCCGGTCCGGGGGCCCGGGCCGACCGGCCCGGGGACGCCGACCGGCGCAGCGAGCCCCACGACGCGGCCCGGGGCGGCGGCGCAGCGGGCGCCGCGCCCGCGGGCAGCGCCGAGGGCCTGTCCGAGACGGTGGCGGCGCTCACCGCGGAGGAGCTGGCCCCGGCACAGCGCCGGCGGCTGCTCGGCCGGCTGGCTAACGAGGTACGCGCCAGGGGCGTCGGCAGCCTGTTCAAGCCACGGGCGGCGATCCGCTGGGTCGCGGACGCGGTTACCGATGTGGCGCCGCACATCCCCCTGCGAGACCTGGAGACGCTGCGCCGGCACCACGACGGCCTGGACGGCGACGCGCTCGCCGAGCGGCTGATCCGTAACGCGGCGCGGAGCACCGCGGCGGTGGGCGCAGCCGGCGGCGGGCTGACGTCCATCGAGTGGGTCATCACGCCCAGCCTGCTCAGCGCTCCGGTACTCCTGGCCGCCGAGACCGTCGCGGTGGTGGCCGTCGAGCTCAAGCTGATCGGCGAGCTGCACGCCGTCTACCGCCAGCCGCTGCCTGGCAACGGCACCCAGCGGGCTGTCGCGCTGGTCCAGGGGTGGGCCTCCCGCCGCGGCGTCACGCCGGCGGTGCCCGGCGGAGGGGTCGCCGCGGTGCTGGGCACGGCCGCCCGCAAGGAGCTGCGGGACCGCCTGTTGCGCCGCTTCGGCCGTAACCTCACCACGCTCGGCCCGCTGCTGACCGGCGCTGCGGTCGCCGGTTACCTGAACCGCCGTGCCACCCTGGCTCTCGCCAACGAGGTGCGCAAGGACCTGGGCGGCCGGCCTACCAAGACACCGGAGATCACTAACGAGTGACCTGGTGAGGCGGGCCGCGCCTGGCCGGCCGGCCGGGCGGGGTGGCCCTGATGGGGCCGGGCAGGCCTGATGGGGGCCGAGGCGGGGTGGCCCTGATGGCCGGTGGGGGCCGATGGGACCGGTGGAGTTCGCACGCGTGCGGAGCCTCAGCGTGCGGCGTCCCGCGCTGCTGCGTCGCGCGCGGCCAGCAGCGCGCTCGCCAGCTGCGCTGGACGGCGGCTGCTGACCACCCAGTACGGCGTGGGGTCCGCCGGGTCGTCGAGCAGCACCTGGACCGCGCCGGGCAGCCAGGGCCGTTGGACCACGAAGGCGAGCGGATCGGCGGCCGGTCCGAGGATCTCCCGCCGGCCGTCCAGGTCCAGCGGGATGGCGTCGGCGACGTACCGGACCGGCAGCCGGGCGTCGTCCACCCGTAGCTCGCCGCCTGCCACGGCGACCCGGATCCGGCCCAGCCACACCAGCGCCGCGGCCGTGGCGGGGAGCAGGACGGCGTACGGCACCCAGGACCGCAGGCCGGGTGCGCCAAGATGGAGCTCCGCGGCGAGCAGCGCGGCGAGGCCCAGCGCCGGGGGCCACAGCCACCACGGCAGGGTGAGCCGCTCGGCGAAGCTTTCCGGGGACGCCACGCTGTCCGAGGGTACGCCCGCTGCGTCCGGTCACCACGCGGCAGGATGGGAGGGAGTGCCCGCCCGTCGTCAGAGGTGTCCGTTGACCGACCGCAGCAGTGAGCCCGCCGCCGTCCCGGTAGCCGTGTGCCAGCTCGACCCCGACCTGCCCCTGCCGTCGTACGCCCATCCGGGCGATGCCGGCGCCGACCTGGTCGCCGCGGAGGAGGTCGAGATCTGCCCGGGGGAGCGGGCGCTGGTACGCACCGGCGTGGCGATCGCGCTGCCGGCCGGCTACGTCGGGCTGGTGCACCCGCGCTCCGGGCTGGCCGCGCGGCTCGGCGTGACCGTGCTGAACGCGCCTGGCACGGTCGACGCAGGCTACCGGGGCGAGATCCTGGTCAACCTGGTCAACCACGACCGGCGTACGGTTGCGAAGATCTCCCGCGGCGACCGGATCGCGCAGCTTGTCGTCCAGCGAGTCGAGCGGGCACACTTCCACGTCGTCGAGGCGCTGCCCGGCTCTGCGCGCGGCGCGGGCGGGCACGGCTCCACCGGCGGTCACGCAGGGCTCAGCGCGGCTGGGCCCGGCGCGCCGGAGCAGGAAAGGGAACCAAAGTGATCTTCTCTCGACGCCGCGCCGGCGCTAGCGACCACGAGCCCCGCCACGCCGCCCGCCGCCGCACCCGCGAGGAGTTCGGTCCGCAGGAGACCGACCTCGACCCGGCCGGGCCGGAGCTGCCCGAGCGGGGACCGTACGACGTGACGCACGCCCCGTCCGGCGTACCAGTGCTTGATCTCGGCAGCTTGCAGATCCCGGTGGCCGACGGCGTCGAGGTGCAGCTACAGGCTGGTGCGGACGGCGTGGTCCAGCAGGTCGTGCTCACGCACAAGGGGAGTGCCTTGCAGCTGGGCGCGTTCGCCGCGCCGCGCTCCGAAGGCATCTGGGAGGAGGTGCGGGCCGAGCTGCGGCAGTCGCTGGCCGCGGACGGCGCGCCCGCCCGCGAGGTCGATGGGGAGTACGGGACGGAGCTGGTGGCCCGGGTGCGGAGCCCGCAGGGCCCGACCGACCTGCGGTTCGTCGGCGTTGACGGCCCCCGGTGGATGGTCCGTGCGGTCTACCAGGGTCCGGCTGCGGTCGACCCGGCCGCTGCCGGCCCGCTGGCCGACTGCCTCGCCGGCGTCGTGGTGGACCGCGGCAGCCAGGCGATGCCGGTACGCGACGCGCTGCCCCTGCGCCTGCCGCGTGACCTGGCGGAACAGGCTGGCGGCGCCGGAGTGGACCCAGCCGGGCGCGCGCCGGCCGGGGCTGCACCGGGCGGGCCGGCGGTGTCCGGGTCTCCGGCCGGGACCGCGTCGACCGTGCCGGTGCCGGCCGAGCCTGCATCGCCCGCCACGGACCGGCCAGGACAGCGCCAGCGCCGGCCCGGCCACCGGCAGCGCGGGTGACCCGCGCTGGCCTGGCCACTGGGCAGAGCCGTTGACTCCCTCCGCCTGGCCACCGGGCAGAGCGCTGACTCCCGCCGGCCGCCACCGGCAGCGTGGCCGAGTCCGGCGCGGACCTCGTTGCCGGTGCTCAGCCCCGGGTCGGCCGGGCTCGTGACGTACCCTTGTCTGGCGGCCATGGCAGATGGCCGGGGAGGGTGACGATGACGTCATGGCGATCGACCGATGCCGCTCGCCGGTGCACCGGCTCCTCCACCGCTTGACCGCCTCAGAGGACGAGCTGGACGCCGAGGAGCTTCAGCGCGGCAGCGCCGCCTCGGGATGCGCCCCCATCAGCGAGGTGAGCCGCGGCCAGCTGGTCACGGTCTGCGGGCGGCTGCGCACCGTGGTCTACACCCCGCGGACCAACCTGCCGACTCTCGAGGCGGAGCTGTACGACGGCACTGGGTCGGTCATCCTCGTGTGGCTGGGACGCCGGCACATCGCCGGCGTGGAGCCGGGCCGCTCCGTCACCGCACGCGGTCGCGTCGCAGTGCGCGACGACCGTAAAGTCATCTACAACCCGTACTACGAGCTCGACGCACAGCAATGATGGGTGACGGTGGCGATGCGAAGCGGCGGGCGATGCCAAGCGGCGAGGGAGACGAGGTGGTGAGCCAATGACCCCCAACCAGGCCCCGGACCAGCTGCCGACACTCTCGGAGCAGATGGCCGAGCAGCTCGGCGGATGGCGCGGGCTGGTCGAGTCGAGCTTGCCGGTGGCGGTGTTCGTGGTCGCCAACCTGGTCTGGGGCCTGCGCCCCGCCCTGCTGGGCGCGGTCGGGTTCGCCGTTGCGCTCGCCGTATGGCGGCTCAGCCAGCGGCGCCCGACCCGGCACGCGCTCAACGGCATAGTGGGCGTCGGGATCGGCGCGGCGTTCGCCTGGAACACGGGCGAGGCGAAGGACTTCTACCTGCCCGGCATCTTGTACGGCATCGCGTACTCGTTCGCCCTGATGGGCTCGATCGCAGTCCGCCGGCCACTGGTCGGCTGGCTGTGGTCGATCATTGTGGACGGTGGCCGGCCGCAGTGGCGGCTCAACCCCCAGCTGCTGCGCACGTTCGGCTGGCTGACAGCGCTGTGGGCGACCGTCTACCTGGCAAAGGCCGGCCTGAAGACCTGGGTCTACTACGGCGGGATGGACGACGAGACCAAGGCCACGGCACTGGGCGTCATCTGGATCGCGCTGGGCTTCCCGCCGTACGCGCTGCTGCTGGGGCTGACCGTGTGGACGGTAAGGCGGGTGCCGCGCGAGCCGGCCCAGCCGGCGGTCGCGGCCTGACGCCCGCCTGTCCGGCCGTCGCGGTCAGCCGGTGGGTTGGCGGGTCCGGTCTGCCCGCTCCATCCCGTGCTTGCCGAGGATGACGGCCCGGATCGCGTCCTCGACCTCCGCGGTGCAGACGAACACCAGCTCGTCCCCTGCCTCCAGGGGATCGTCAGGTGTCGGCACGAGGACCCGCCTGCCGCGCACGATCGCCACGAGCGCGCTGTCCCGCGGCATCGGCACCTCCCGGACCGCCCTTCCCACATACGGGGCGGCGTCCGGCAGCGTGATCTCCACCAGGTTCGCCTCGCCCTGCCGGAAGCTCATCAACCGGACCAGCTCGCCGACCGAGACGGCCTCCTCGACCAGCGCGGCCATCAGCCGGGGCGTGCTGACCGCGACGTCCACCCCCCACTGGTCGGTGAAGAGCCACTCGTTCTCGGCGCGGTTCACCCGGGCCACCACCCGGGGCACCGCGAACTCGGTCTTGGCCAGCAGGGACACCACCAGGTTCACCTTGTCGTCGCCGGTGGCCGCCACCACGACGTCGCAGCTTGCGAGGTCGGCCTCCTGGAGGTTGGCCAGCTCGCAGGCGTCGGCCAGCACCCACTCCGCCTCGGGGACGCGGTCCGGCCGCAGCATTCTCGGCTGCCGTTCGATGAGCATCACCCGGTGGTCGTTCTCGATCAGCTCCTGGGCGATGGAGCGACCGACGTTGCCGGCCCCAGCGATCGCGACCCGCATGGCTGACCCTCCCCGCTCAGGCGGAAGCCGGCGCGGAGCCGGCAATCTTGGTGACGGGCGCGACCATCTCATCCGTCACGAGCATGTAGACCTGGTCGCCTTCCTGGAGCGCGGCGGACGGGGTGGGCAGCGCCCCCATCCCGAAGCGGGTCAGGTACGCGACCCGGGCCCCGGTGGCGCTCTCCAGCGCCCGTAACGGCAGGCCGGTCCAGTCCGGATGGACCGGGACCTCGATCATCACCGCCACGCCGGTGGGGTCGCGCCAGATCTCGATGTGCCCCTCCGGCACAAGGTGGCGCAGCATGCGGTCGGCGGTCCAGCGGACCGTGGCCACGGTCGGGATGCCGAGGCGCTCGTACACCTCGGCCCGTTTGGCGTCGTAGATGCGGGCGACGACACGGTGCACGCCGAAGGTCTCCCGGGCCAGCCGGGCAGAGATGATGTTTGAGTTGTCGCCGTTGGACACCGCCGCGAAAGCGTCCGCGCGCTCGATGCCCGCCTCCCGCAGCACCTCGCGGTCGAAGCCGACACCGGTGATGGTCAAGCCGCCGAAGTTCGCGCCCAGGCGGCGGAACGCGTCGGCGTTCTGGTCGATGACCGCCACCGAGTGCCCCCGCCCCTCCAGGCTGACCGCGAGGGTCGAGCCGACCCGGCCACAACCCATGATCACGACGTGCACGCCGCTCTCCTCCGCCCGCGAGTCCGGCCGCTCTCCGGCAAAGCCTCCCACGACCGCGTCGGCCGTTCCGCACCGCCGTGCCGGCCGCGCCGAGCGCCACCGCGTCGGCCGCGTCGGCCGCGCCGAGCGCCGACGCATCGGCTGCGCTGAGCGCTACCGCACCGGCTGTGTTGCACTGGGCACGCCGCGTCCGCATCAGCCGCACCGGCAGTGCGCCATCGGCCAGTCGGCCGCCATTGAGCGATTATGCGGCCTAGGCTTTCGGGCTGTGGCCCGTCCCACCACCCTCGCCAAGCGGCTTCTCGTCGGCCGCCCGTTCCGCTCCGACCGGCTCCAGCACACGCTGCTGCCGAAGCGGATCGCGCTGCCCGTCTTCGCCTCCGACCCGCTCTCCAGCGTCGCGTACGCCCCCGGCGAGATCCTGCTGACGCTGTCGCTGGCCGGCGCGGCCGCCTATGTGTACGCCCCCTGGATTGCGGTGGCGGTGGTCCTCGTCCTGGTCACCGTCGTGGCGAGCTACCGGCAGAACGTGCACGCGTACCCGTCGGGCGGCGGGGACTACGAGGTGGCCACCGTCAACCTCGGCCCACGCGCCGGGCTGGTCGTGGCGAGCGCGCTGCTCGTCGACTACGTGCTCACGGTGGCGGTGTCGGTCTCCGCCGGGGTGGAGAACCTGGGTGCCGCGGTGCCTTACGTCGGCGAGCACCGCCTCAGCTTCGCCGTCGGCACCGTGGTCCTGCTCACCGCGATCAACCTGCGCGGGGTACGGGAGTCGGGCGTCGCGTTCGCCATCCCCACGTACGCGTTCCTCGCCGGCATCTTCGCGCTGGTCGGCTGGGGCCTGTTCCGGATCCTGGTGCTCGGCCACGAGCTGCGGGCCGCCAGCGCCGACCTGACCGTCCACGCCGAGCACCCGGTCGTCGGGTTCGCCTTCGCGTTCCTGATGGTCCGGGCGTTCTCCTCGGGCTCAGCGGCGCTGACCGGGGTGGAGGCGATCTCCAACGGGGTTCCCGCGTTCCGCCACCCGAAGAGCCGCAACGCGGCGACCACGCTGCTCGTGCTCGGGGTGATCTCGTCCACGCTGATGCTGAGCATCGTGGCGCTGTCCCGGCTGACCGGGGTGCAGTACGTCGAGGACCCGGCCACCCAGATCGAGGGCGTCGGCCCGGACTACCTCCAGCCGACCGTGACCGCCCAGCTCGCCGACGTCATCTTCGACCACTTCCAGCCAGCGTTCTTCTTCGTGCTGGGGGTGACCGCGCTGATCCTGGTGCTCGCGGCGAACACCGCGTTCAACGGGTTCCCGGTGCTCGGCGCGATCCTCGCCCAGGACCGCTACCTGCCCCGGCAGCTGCACACGCGAGGGGACCGGCTGGCGTTCTCCAACGGCATCATGTTCCTGGCCGCGTTCGCCATCGTGCTGATCCTGGCGTTCCGGGCGGAGACCACCCGGCTGATCCAGCTCTACATCGTGGGCGTGTTCGTCTCGTTCACGCTCTCCCAGTTCGGCATGCTGCGGCACTGGAACCGGCTGCTGCGCACGGAGCGGGACCGCTCGCGCCGGCGGCGCATGCACCGGGCCCGGGCGATCAACGGGTTCGGCGCCGCCATGACCGGCTTCGTGCTGGTCCTCGTGCTGGCCACGAAGTTCACCCACGGTGCCTGGATCTCGATCGCCGTGATGGCGGTGTGCTACGTGGTCATGCTGGCCATCCGCAGCCACTACGACACGGTGGCCCGGGAGCTGGCCCCGGTCGAGGACCGGCCGGTGCTGCCCGCCCGCAACCACGCGATCGTCCTGGTCAGCAAGGTGCACCTGCCGACCATGCGGGCCCTGGCCTACGCGCAGGCGACCCGCCCCGACACGCTCACCGCGGTCACCGTCAACGTCGACGAGCGGGACACCCGCGGGCTTCAGGCCGAGTGGCAGGGGCGCGAGATCCCGGTGACGCTGACGGTCATCGACTCCCCGTACCGGGAGATCACCCGGCCGATCATCGACTATGTGAAGTCGCTGCGCCGCGACTCGCCCCGCGACGTGGTCACCGTCTTCATCCCGGAGTATGTAGTCGGCCGCTGGTGGGAGAACCTGCTGCACAACCAGAGCGCGCTGCGCCTGAAGACCCGGCTGCTCTTCGAGCCCGGGGTGATGGTGACCAGCGTGCCGTGGCAGCTCGCCTCGACGGCCGGCATGGACCTGGCCCGGCTCGACCGCGCCCTGGCCGGTGGCCGCTCGCTGCGCGGCCCCCGCGGGCAGGCGCAGCCGGACGACGACAATGATGACGACGCCGACGGGGAGGAGCCCGCGCCGCCGTGACCTACCACGAAGGTGCCCGGCTCGAGCTGACGGTCGGCGCGGTGGCGCACGGAGGCCACTGCGTGGCCCGCCACGACGGGATGGTCGTCTTCGTACGGCACGCACTGCCGGGTGAGCAGGTGGTCGCCGAGGTGACCGAGGCCCGCCGCGGGTACCTGCGCGCCGACGCGGTCGAGGTGGTGGGGGCCTCGCCGGACCGGGTGCCGGCGCCGTGCCCGTACGCCCGCCCAGGCGCCTGCGGCGGCTGCGACCTGCAGCATGCGTCCGGGGCCGCGCAGCGGCGGTGGAAGGCCGCCGTCGTGGGCGAGCAGCTCGCCCGGCTGGCTGGCCTGACCCCAGCCGAGATCGAGAACCTGGGCGTACGGGTGACCGCGCTCCCCGGTGAGCTGCTGGGCTGGCGCTCCCGGGTGCGCTACACCGTCTCCGCCGACGGCCGGGCGGGCCTGCTCAAGCACCGCTCACACGAGGTGGTCCCGGTCGACCGCTGTCGCATCGCGCACCCGGCCCTGCAACGGCTCGACGTGACCGCCACCCGGTGGCCGGAGGCGGAGGCGGTCGAGGTGGTGGCCTCCTCAGCCGGTGACGTGAGCGTGCTGGCTACCTACCCCGACCGGGTGCGCCTGGTGTCCGGGCCGGCGCAGGTGCGCGAGGATGCGGTCGGCCGGCGGTGGCTCGTGGACGCGTCCGGTTTCTGGCAGGGCCACCCCGCCGCCCCGGACACCTTTGCGGGTGCGGTGCTGGAGCTGCTGGCGCCACAGCCCGGTGAGAGCGCATGGGACCTCTACGGCGGTGCCGGCCTGTTCGCGGCGGCGCTCGCCGGCCCGCTCGGCCCCACCGGCACCGCGACCCTGGTCGAGGCGGACCGGCGCGGGGCCGCAGCCGCCCGGGCCAACCTCTCTGACCTACCCGGGGTACGGGTGGTCCGCGCGCCCGTCGAGGCCGCTCTGCGGCGCGGCCTGCCGCGGCCGGACATCGTGGTGCTCGACCCGCCCAGGTCCGGTGCCGGCGCCGAGGTGGTCCGGGGGATCGTCGCTGCCACGCCGCGGGCGGTGGCGTACGTGGCCTGCGACCCGGCCGCCTTCGCCCGGGACGTAGGCACGTTCCGCGACGCCGGCTGGCGGCTGGCCGCGCTGCGCGGGTACGACGCGTTCCCGATGACGCATCATTTAGAGCTTGTGGCGCTGCTGGTCAACGGTTGGGAATAGGTGCTGACCTGCTATAAAACTGATCTTTGCTGGGCTCCGCTCTGGTCCGCCTCGCGTGGAAGATCATGACGCACGGGTCAGTCGTCAGAGTGGAGGTCCCGGATCCGGGGTTCTGGTCCACTTTGTTGATCGGGATTGGGCCCTGGTCTAGCTGGCGGTAGTTGGTGTCAAGGCCGTTAAGAGCCATTGCGTAGGCGATCTTGTCGGCGCGATGAGCCAAGGGCGCAGGGTGGGACACCGACGGGCTTACCGCGTTCACGTAGGCCGGTGGCGTACCGGCGGGCGGCGTTGTCGCAGTGCCACAGCCGGCGTCGAGGTCGATCAGGGTGCTTCGCCGAGCCGCCAGATCGCGTGCCGCAGGATTTCTAGATCAACTCATCCCATGCGAGGTGGGGACAGGGACTTTCGGTGTCCACGGGTGGAACTTCTTCATGGCCACGGACGACCTTGGTCTGTTACGTGTCGGGGACAGCATGGACGACAGCGCGCCGAAAGCAGGTGAACGAGTCGCTGCGGGCCTGCGGGGAACCGACGATGCCGAGCCTTCGGGCTTGCTCGGCGATTGCAGGTGCGTCGGACGGGCGGTAGTCTCGCCCCTTCATGTCAGCGGACCGGACAGCGCGACGGAACTCCTCTTTGGCGTTCGGAATCAGCCCTACATGCTGGCCGCGGTAACGGTGGACACGGTTCCAGCTGGGCCTATGGGTGGCAACGGCATCCGGCCACAGAAACAGCCAGGACTCCAGCTCCCATGCCGGAGTAACCGCAAGAACCGAATAGCCGCAGGCACCGAACTCGCCCTGTAGCTCTGCGCTCTGCTGCTGATGGGCGGGCTCTGGGGCGTCGCAGTCCCGGTGGACGAAGACGGCCACGACGTCTGCCGTCGCCTGCTCCGCTGCGATCACGCTGCACATACGTCGGACGTGGGACCGGGCATCCTTACGGTTGATGTCCTTGGAGTACACGGGTGGCCGGCGTACCGTCTTGATCTTGCCCGAGAAGTTGGGGCGGAGCCCGAGGATAAGCTCCTTGACGGCGCTGCTGTCTGTCTCGTCCTCACCGAATATAAGAACGAGCCGCTGGCGACGAGCGCCCTTTTGCGTCACTCAGGAACACCACCCAGCGCACCGGAGAACCACAGCTCGCCAAGCCCCAGCTCGCCGCGGACGGCATGTTCCTTGCGACGGATGTCGGCTGACTCAACTGCGGGAAGAACGGTCGACCCGTCGGGCGCCCGCTCGCAGACCACCAGCTCCTCCGGCTTCAGGCGGTTCACCAGAGCAGGAGAGTGGGTGGCGATCAGGAACTGGGTGCTTCGCGACGCGTCTCTGAGCCGTTCCACCAGCCTGTCCAGCAGGTGAGGGTGGAGCCCGTGGTCGATCTCCTCGATACAGGTCAGAAGCGGTGGGTCAGGGTCGTAGAGAAGGGCTAGCAGGGCAAGAACCCGGACCGTTCCATAGGATGCGTCCGCCAGGTAGGTGGGGTCGCGCAACCCTCGTTCCACCAGGCGCACACCAACCGCTGGGGCGGGTCCGTCAATGCCTTGCAACGCTATGTCCGCTAGCCCGGGAACCATCGCGCGTGCGTCGTCAAGAAAGTCCTCGTAGGCTTCAGTGTCCATGAGGTGCATGATCGCTGCGGCGAGGTTACTGGCGTTCGCGGTCAACGAGCCGGAGTCAGCCCGAACTGGCTGTCGGGCGAGATCGACATCGGGGTTGAACACGCGGAAGGTGGAGAACAGCTGTGCGACCCGGTCAATCTCCTCGCCGCCCTCGCCCTTCGGCAGCTGGCGGAGCGTGGACAGGGCCAAGGCGGTCGGGCGGAGCTGCAGCTGTTGTTCGCGATTTTCGTCGCCACTGGTCACGCGAATGAAATCTGCCTTGCCGCCCGAGACGGTGATGCGACGGCCACGTCCCTGTGTGCGTTTGAACGTGAAGCGCTCCTCCCTCGCCAGGTACTGCCGCCGGCTGGACCGGCCGATCCAGAACGCAAGACGGTACTCATCGGGCGCCCGTTCCGAGCTGTGCCGGGTCACGTTAGCCATAACATGAATGGAGACCGAGCCGCCTGACCCGCCGCGGAAGTGGACCCGGTCGAAGCCGCCTCTCTTGTCAAGGGCGGGAACCAGGTCGTCTCGTGCCGAGTCGCCGAGGAAGGCGATCAGGTCCAGGAAGTTCGACTTACCCGCCTGGTTTGGACCTACCAGCACGTTCAGCGGCTGGAGCTCCACGTTCACGCGACGGAGGCTCCGAAAGTTCTGCGCGCTGACCGACAGCAGGGGACGCACGCGACGACGATACCGTGTGCGGCCATACCGTCCACGGTAGACAGGTGCAAGGCCGGACAAAGATGCTCTGCCGCAGTCGCCTAAGACCGTTGAGGCATACCTGCGCCGGCTACTTGACGTACGGCTCGCAGGTGTCCATCAGCCGGAGGCCGGCCATCCTGAAGCCCTCGACGTTGGTGATCGCGGACCGCTTGCCGGCCAGGTGCTCCTCGATGCTCATCAGGGTGTCGATCTCAGTGCTGAGGTCCTTGAGCATCGCGTCGGGCGCGCCGTCGTGCAGGATCGTGAGCTTGTCGATCGTCTCGGCCAGCACGGTCCTGTCGACGGCGGTCGGCTGCCGGAGGTAGTCGGTGACCACGGTCGTAGCCCGGCTCAGGGTCGGCAGGAGATGCCCGCACATCGACCTCTCGTCCATCGTCTGGCGAGGCGGGGCCGGAGCCTGCGCGGTCGGCGTCGGGTCAGGTCGCGGCGGCGCGGCGGACGTGGAGGTGCACGCGCCGGCTGCTGTAGTCACCAATAGTCCGGCCAGCGCGGCCAGAAGGAACCGGTGGCTGCGGCGAAGCGGCTGGTAGGGCGGCAGTGGCTGGGCAGGGGCCGCGCCCGAGGGTGAGCCGGGCGAGCGTCGCAAGGCCTGGCACATGCCTGGCAGCGTACTGCATCGCATTGACGAAAAGCGATTACTGCCGCCCTATGGCAGGGTGACGTTCACCCCTCGGTCGTCGCGGACGTAGACCAGCAGGTCGCCGGTCTGGATCTGGTGGCTCTCCGGGTCGACGAGCATGACGATCTGGCCGCGGCGTACCAGCGCGATCACGAGCTGTTCGAGCTCTCGCGGGGCCGACCCCACCTCGTCGCGGGTGGCGGAGCGCATCGCGAGGGCCATCCCTCGGCCCGGTGTGAGCAGGTCCTCAACCAGGTCGATCAGGGGCGGTGCCGAGGTCGACATGCCGAGCAGGCGGCCGGCGGTGGCGGAGGAGACGATGACATGGTGCGCGCCGCTCTGCTTGAGCAGCGGGGCGTTCTCCGCCTCGCGGACCGCTGCGATGATGCGTACCTGGCCGGAGGTGAGCTGCCGGACGGTAAGGGTGACCAGCACCGCGGCGTCGTCGGTGTTGGTGGCGATGATCACCGTCTTGGCTTCCTTGACGTTCGCCTCGGTCAGCACCGAGGAGTGTGTGGCGGAGCCCTCGACCGCCACCAGCCCGGCCGCGGTGGCCTGGCGCACCATCGTGGGATCCTGCTCCACCACGACGATCTGCCGGACGTCGAAGCCCTCCTCAAGCAGCGCGCTGATCGCGCTGCGGCCCTTGGTGCCGTAGCCACAGACGATTACGTGGTTCTTCACGACCCTCCTCCACCTCGTCACACGCAGTGTGGTCCGGTACTGCTCGGTCAGTACCTCCAGCGTGGTGCCAACGAGGATGATCAGGAAGAGCACCCGGGCGGGCGTCACAACAAGGACGTTGACCATTCTGGCGGCCCTGGTCACCGGCGTGATGTCGCCGTACCCGGTGGTCGAGAGGGACACCACGGTGTAGTAGAAGCTGTCGAGCAGGCTCAGCTCGCCGCCGGGGTCCCCGGCGTCGCGGTAGCCGTCCCGGTCCAGATAGACGACGAAAACGATAAAAAGGACAAGCGCTATCGCCGCGGCCAGACGCGTGCTCAGGGCGCGGAGCGGTCCTTGTCGATGGACAGGCAGATGGATCACGGGCCGGTCCGCGCCTCGTCGCGTGGCTGCACGTGCACACCATAAGCGATGAGGGCCGGATGCGGTCACCGGTACCGGACGCCGCCGGTAGGGCAGCGGCGATCGGTGACCGTGCTCGCAGCAGCCGGTGATGCGCACTCCGGGCCGGCTGTCCAGCCCCGTATAGACTGTGCGGCCATGAGCCCAGAACCCGGCACCGCCCCGGCTTCCCTGCTCGCATCGGTCAAGAGCCCAGAGGACCTCCGGCGGCTGCCTGCGGAGGCACTGCCGTTGCTCGCGGCCGAGATCCGCGACTTCCTCGTCGCCAAGGTCTCCCGGACCGGTGGCCACCTCGGCCCCAACCTCGGGGTCGTCGAGCTCACGCTGGCTCTGCACCGGGTGTTCGACTCGCCAAAGGACCGCCTGCTGTTCGACACCGGGCACCAGGCGTACGTGCACAAGATGGTGACCGGGCGGCAGGCCGGCTTTGACCGGCTGCGCCGGCGCGGCGGGCTGACCGGTTACCCGTGCCAGGCCGAGAGCGAGCACGACCTCATCGAGAACTGCCACGCATCCACCGCGCTCTCCTACGCCGACGGCATGGCCAAGGCGTACGCGCTGCGCGGCGAGCACCGGCACGTGGTCGCCATCGTCGGGGACGGCGCGCTGACCGGGGGCATGTGCTGGGAGGCGCTGAACAACATCGCCCACGCCAAGAACCGCATGGTGATCGTCGTCAACGACAACGGGCGCTCGTACGCGCCCACCATCGGGGGCCTCGCCGACCACCTCGCCGCGCTGCGCCTGAGCCCCGGCTACGAGACAGCGCTGGAGCTGGTGCGGGACGCGCTCGAGCGGACCCCGTTGGTCGGGCGCCCGCTGTTCGACGCGCTGCACGCGGTCAAGAAGGGCATCAAGGACGCGGTCGCGCCGCAGGCGCTCTTCGAGGACCTCGGCATCAAGTACGTCGGACCAGTCGACGGGCACGATGTCGGTGCGGTCGAGTCGGCGCTGCGCCGGGCCAAGGGCTACGACGGCCCGGTGATCGTGCACGTGGTGACCCGCAAGGGGTACGGCTACCGTCCGGCCGAGGACGACGAGACCGACTGCCTGCACAGCCCCTCTGCCGCGTTCGACCCGGAGACCGGCAAGTCGCTGGCGCCCTCGTCGGTGAAGTGGACCGGGGTGTTCGGCGACGAGCTGGTCGCGCTCGCCGAGGAGCGGGCGGACATCGTCGGCATCACCGCGGCCATGGGCGACTCCACCGGCATCAACAAGCTCGCCCGCCGCTTCCCGGACCGGGCGTACGACGTGGGCATCGCCGAGCAGCACGCGGTCACCTCAGCGGCCGGGCTCGCCCTGGGCGGCCTGCACCCGGTCGTGGCGATCTACGCGACGTTCCTCAACCGCGCCTTCGACCAGGTGCTGCTGGACGTGGCGATGCACCGCCTGCCGGTGACCTTCGTGCTGGACCGGGCGGGCATCACCGGCCCCGACGGGCCGAGCCACTACGGCATCTGGGACATGGCCGCCTTCGGCGTGGTCCCGGGCCTGCGCATCGCCGCGCCGCGGGACGCCGCCACGCTGCGGGAGGAGCTGCGCGAGGCGGTCGCGGTGGACGACGGGCCGACCATCGTCCGGTTCCCGACCGGTTCGGTGCCCGCGGACCTGACGGCGCTGCGCCGGGTCGGCCACGTCGACGTGCTCGCCGAGGGCGAGCGCAAGGACGTGCTGTTCGTCGGGGTCGGGCCGTTCGCGCACCTCGGCGTCGAGGCGGCCGCCAGGGTCGCTGAGCAGGGGTACGGCCTCACCGTGGTGGACCCGCGCTGGGTCAAGCCGGTCCCGACCGAGCTGGTCGCCTTGGCGCGCAAGCACCGGCTCGTGGTGACCGTGGAGGACGGCGTGCGCGCGGGCGGATTCGGTGACGCCCTGGCCCGGGCGCTGCGCGATGCGCAGGTCCCCACGCCGCTTCGGGACCTGGGGGTGACCCCCGGCTGGTACCCGCACGGCACCCGCCCGGAGCTGCTGGCCGACCTGGGGCTGACCGCGCAGGACGTGGCTCGCGAGGTGACCGAGTGGGTCTCCCGGCTACAGGAGCCGGACGACGCGGTCGTGGCGGCGTAGCGCGGGCGGTTGCCGGCCCATCGGCGGGCCTACCCGGTGGACCGGGCGGGCCCGCCCGACTGGCAGGTGCTGCGCGCCGCGGCTACCAGTTCGGCTGCTGCGGTGCGGGCGGGAGCGCCACCGACGGCGGCTTGATCACGTACACCACGCCCCGGCTGGTGTTGAGCCACGCCTCCTCGTACTCGGCCCGGCCCACGATCTTGCGTACTGCGGCGTTGCTGGGCGAGAACGGGTCGTTCATCACGATCTGGCCGGTTGTGGTGAAGCCGACCACCACCATCAGGTGCCCATTGGTGCCGTAGTCGAGGCCCGGGACCTGGCTCTTCCTGAACGAGGCGGAGACCACCAGCGGGATGCCGGCGGCGATGAACAGCTCCGCCTCGTTCATCGACCGCAGCCGGGTGACGAACCCGTCCAGCCCGAAGCGCCCGGCGTACGCCGTGTTGTACGGCCAGTTGCCACACCCCTGGTACGAGTAGTCGTACGTGTTGCGGGCCGCGTAGTCGACCCACGGGTCGGCGTAGGACGGGTCCACCCAGGCGTAGTCCGCCGGCGTCGGGCCGGTGCCCCAGTAGGCCACGACCATGGATGTCGAGGTGGGGCTGCACCACGCCTCGCCGCCGCCGTCCCACTGCGGGTACTCGCCGGCGTGGATCTCCTGCGAGTACTGCGGCACGTTGAGGACCACGCCGAGCGCCGTCCCGGGGACGCTCGGGGTGAGCCTGCCGGGCTCGGGCAGCAGCGAGGCGGCCGCGCCCACCGAGCGCAGGGTCGGGGTGTCGGTGCTGCCGACCGGGCGGTAGAGCGTGGCGCGCAGCTCCCAGCGGGTCCAGCCGCGGCCGCTGGCCGCCACCAACGTGTCGATCGCGACAAAGCCGTTGACGTCGCCCTGGGCAGGGACCGACGTGCGCAGGATCTGGTTGTCATCCGCGGCCCAGCGGCCGAGGTTGTACCACTTCGTGGTGGTACCCAGCTCGGTGAGCCCGCGCAGCTCGATCTGCAGCCAGGTGCCGCCGGGCGTCGCCGCGGTCCAGGACGGGATCAGCTCTGACGCGGCGAAGCCCGGGATGACCATGGGTGAGGTCCAGGTCGCGTAGTCGTACGTCGCCGTCCGGCCGGTGTGCGGGTCGGTGTAGGTGAACTGGCCGACCGGCGTACCGATGCTGACCGCGTCGCCGGCCACGACGGTGCCGGCCGCCGTACCGGTGGCGAAGTCGGCGCTCGTGGTCCATGCCCGGTAGGCGATGCTGCGAGGCTGGGTCGGCTTCTTGATGCCCGCCGCAGCCGCGGCGGGGCTGGCCGCGGTCGCGGCTGCGGCGGGGCCGGCTGCGGCGGCCGCCCCGGCGGCCAGAGCGGCACGCAGCACTGTCCGTCTGTTCATGGTCCGGCTCCTCGCTGTAGCGGGTTGCCAGGAAGCGTTGCGCAGGCGGAGCTTTTTTGCAACCGCCCACCCGGCCCGACCTGGGCGGTTGGGCGCTGGTCGGAGCCGGGCCCAGGGGTGCGCGGCTGCCGTACCCTCGGTTCGGGTCTCGGCTCAGACCTGAGGGACGGGAGCGGGGGCTGGCGGACGCGAGCGGAGAGGACGGGAGCGGACCGGTGCGCGTGCTGGTGGTCGAGGACGAGCGGCACCTCGCCGACGCGATCGCGCGCGGGCTACGCCGCCAGGGCATGGCGGTCGACGTGGCCTACGACGGCAGCTCCGGCCATGAGATGGCGTTCGTGACCCGCTACGACGTGGTCGTGCTGGACCGCGACCTGCCCGGCGTGCACGGCGACCAGATCTGCGCCGACCTGGTCTCCTCCGGCACGCTGACCCGGGTGCTGATGCTCACCGCCAGCGGGAGCGTGGCCGACCGGGTCGGCGGGCTGCAGCTCGGCGCCGACGACTACCTGACCAAGCCGTTCGCCTTTGACGAGCTGGTCGCCCGGGTGCAGGCGCTGGGCCGGCGCGCGACACCGGCCGCGCCGCCCGTGTTCGCCGTCGCCGACCTGCAGCTGGACCCGGCCCGGCGGGTGGTGACCCGGGGCGGGTTGCCGCTCGACCTGACCCGTAAGGAGTTCGGCGTCCTCGAGGAGCTGCTCAAGGCACGCGGCGCCGTGGTGTCCAGCGAGGAGCTGCTGGAGCGGGTCTGGGACGCCAACGCCGACCCCTTCACCACCACGGTACGGGTGACCGTCATGACGCTACGCAAGAAGCTCGGCGACCCGCCGCTGATCGAGACCGTGGTGGGCGCCGGCTACCGGGTGCCGCTATGACCGTCTACAGCGGACGGAAGATGCGGCGGCTGCTGCGGCCCACGGTACGGCTGCGGCTGACCCTGCTCAACGGGATCCTGCTGGTCGGCGCCGGTGCGGTGATGGTCGTCCTGGCCTGGCTCCTGGTCGGTGACGCGCTGCACCCGACCGCCCGGCTGCACCCCGACACCGAGGTAGAGCTGGCCGACGGCCAGGTGCTGGACGCGGGCGCGTGGCAGCAGCGTGTCGTCGCCGAGGCGGAGCGGGAGCTGCTGGCCAAAGGGTTGCTTGCGCTGCTCGTGACCGGTGCGGCGGGCATCGCCGGGGCGTACATCGTGGCTGGGCGGGCCCTGCTCCCGCTGCACCAGGTGACCGCCACCGCGCAGCGGCTCGGTGAGGCAACTCTCGACCAGCGCATCCGCTACGCCGGCGCGGACGACGAGGTGGCCGAGCTGGCCGGCACGTTCGACGCGATGCTGGACCGCATCGCCGAGTCGTTCGAGACCCAGAAGCGGTTCGTCGCCAACGCCTCGCACGAGCTGCGTACGCCGCTGGCGGTGATGCGTACCGAGATCGACGTGACGATGGCCGACCCGGAAGCTGACATCGACGAGTACCGGCGGATGGCGACGGTCGTGCGCAACGCGTCCGAGCGCGCCAACGCGCTCGTGGAGGCGCTGCTGGTGCTGGCGCGTACCGAGGCGCAGGCTGGCCGCCGGCTGGTCCGCAAGGAGCCCGCGGACCTGACCCGCGGGGCGCGGGCCGCGCTCGACGAGGTCAGCGGTGAGGCCGCCCGGCTCGGCCTCGCCGTCAGCACCGACCTGCGGCCGGCCCCGGTCGTGGGCGACCCCAGCCTGCTGGACCGGCTCGCCGGCAACCTGGTCGAGAACGCGGTGCGCTACAACCACCTGCACGGCCGGCTCTGGCTGCGCACCGGCTCCGATGAGGAGCGGGCGTGGCTGGTGGTCGGCAACACCGGCTTCGAGGTGGAGCCGGCGGACGTACCCGTCCTGTTCGAGCCGTTCCGGCGGGGCGGGCGGGAGCGCACCGGGGCCCGTGGCTCCGGGCTCGGCCTGTCCATCGTGCGCGCGGTCGTCGACGCGCACGGCGGGACGGTCAGCGCCGCGGCGCTCGACGGCGGCGGGCTGGAGGTGACGGTCAGCCTGCCCGCCGCCCGGACCACGCCGGTGCTGGCCGGTTCGGCGGCGGTCCCGACCGTCATCACCTGAGCTGTCCCGACCGTTACCACTGAGCTGTCCCGACCGTCACCACTGAGCTGTCCCGACCGTCATCACCTGAGCTGCGTCTACGCCCCGGCCGGCTCGAGCTGGCGGGTCTCCCGCTTGATGGTCCTGAGCCGGGTGGTGCTGATGCCCAGCTGCTGCGCGACCTCGGCAGCGGTGATGTCCGGATGGGCCGCTTCGATCGCCGCGGCCAGCGCCGCGGTCTCCGCGACCGGGCGCCGCTGGCGGGGGCTGGCCAGCTCGCCGGCCCCGCCCTTCGCCGCCGGGGGCCGCTGGGTGACCGGCGGCATCATCGGCATGCCACCCGGCCTGGGCGCCGCCGGTACGCCGCCACCGCCGCGCACCTTGGCCGTGCCGGTGGCCCGCCGGGGAGCCTCAGCAACCGGTACGCCGCTGGCGAGGTGACCGCCGCTAGCTTGGTGACCGCCGTTGAGGTGGTTGCCGTTACCGCTGCCGTTGGCGCCGTTGGCCGGGCCGGCGGGCGCGGGCGGGCTGGCTGGTGCCGGCGCGAGGTGCCGGACGGCTACCGGCGCCAGCACCGGTGCTGAGCCAGCCGCCGCCATGCCAGCTTCCCGCTCGTCCTCGGCCAACCGGATCTGTCCGGCCAGCTCCACCAGGCAGACGCTCGCCACGATGATCAGCCCGTCGACCGAGAGCGGCAGCAGGTACGGTGACGTGCCCGTCTCCCCGTAGCGGGAGGCGACCCCGGCCATGTGCCAGTAGGACACCCAGGCGGCGATGCTGGCGATGATGGCCGTGGCGACCAGCCGCACGAAGGCCAGCGACCGGCGGTGCACCGGCACCCGCGAGATCAGCTCGACCGTGAGCAGCAGCGCGAGTGGCGGCCATGCGGCGATCGCCTGGCTGATCGGGTTGTCCTGAGCGTGCAGGACGTTAGCGCTCACCGACGCGGCGACACCCAGCGAGAGGGTGGCGCGGACGGCCCAACGGACTCGGCGAAGCTGCGGTAGTCGCACGGTTGCTCCTCGCTGTTTCAGCTGGTCCTAGCTGTTCGGGCGTTCTCTCAGCGGTACGGGCGTTCCTCCCGGTCCCCGGCCCGGCGAACCGGCACGCGGCCCATCCTGACCCGTGAAGAAGGTCATTCTCGGGATCTTTCGACAGCGGGCGTGTCGCGCTGCCATCCCATCCGCGCGGTGGCGGTATGTTGGGCGGTATGCGCCGGAAGACATCGCTCACGTTGGACGAGAGCGCGATCGCGGCCGCGCGGGCGGGTGCCGCCCGCGACGGTAAGTCGTTGTCTCAGTGGGTGGAGCAGGCGATTCTCAACCGAGCTGCCCGCTACGACGTGCAGCTCATCGAAGAATGGGAGCAGGCGCTCCCGCCCGAGGACCAGGCGGTGCTCGCCGCCTTCGCCGAGACTGATCGGCTGGCAGATCTGGGCACATGAGGCGTGGCGAGGTCTACGAGTACACCGTCGGCAGCCAACGCGCCCGCGTGGTGATCGTTTCGGCGACCCGTTACAGCCCGCGTCGCGGCACCTTCGCCGTGGTTCTCGGTGCGGGTGTCCCGGTGCCCCCGGTCGCGGTCCTGGTCCCGACCGCGGCAGCCGATCCCGTGCGGGGCACTGTCGACGTGTCCCGGTTGCGCCCGGTGGATCCCTCGGCCGTCCGTGCGCGTATCGGCGAGCTTACGCCCGGCACCCTCCGGCAGGTCGATAGGGCGCTCCGCACATACTTTGACCTGCTGTAGTGATCCCATGTGACCCGTGGTCAGGTGGGGCGCCGCCTGCCTGCTACGGGCCGATGACCTCGACCCCATGGACGACAGGTCATGCTGGGGACGGAGCGGCGGCGGAGCGGGCGGCCAGGTAGGGCGTGATGCCGCCCAGGTGGAACGGCCAGCCCGCGCCCAGGATCAGACACAGGTCGATGTCCTGCCGCTCGGCCACCACGCCGTCGGCGAGCATCAGCCGGATCTCCTCGTCGAGCGCGTCCAGCGCCCGGTCGCGTACCTGCTCCGCGGTGAGCGGCGCGTCGCCCAGCTCCAGCAGCTCCAGCGCCTGCGGTGCCAGCTCGCCGTCGGCCGTGTAGAGCCCGGGCAGGCCGGCCGCGGCGATGCGCCCGAGGTTGTCGCTCACGCCGAACCGGTCGGGGAACGCGGCGTGCAGCGTCTGCGCCACGTGGTGGGCCACGGCCGGCCCCACCAGCTGTAGCAGCGCGAGCGGGCGCATCGGCAGGCCGAGCGGGTCCAGCGCGGCGTCGGCGACCTGCGGCGGCGTGCCGGCGTCGACCGCCGCGAAGACCTCACCGAGGAAGCGCTGCAGCAGCCGGTTCACCACAAAGGCCGGCGCGTCCTTGACCAGCACGCACGACTTGCGCAGCTGCCTGCCGACCGCAAAGGCGGTGGCGAGCGAGGCGTCGTCGGTCCGCTCGGCGCGTACCACCTCCAGCAGCGGCATCACCGCGACCGGGTTGAAGAAGTGCATGCCCACGACGCGCTCGGGGTGCTCCAGGTCGGCGGCCATCGCGGTGACCGACAGCGAGGAGGTGTTGGTGGCGAGCACGCAGTCGGGCCGTACCACCTTCTCGACCTCGGCCCATACCTGCTTCTTGACCGCCAGGTCCTCGAAGACCGCCTCCAGCACCAGGTCCGCGTCGGCGAACGCGGACTTGTCGACCGAGCCGCTGACCAGGCCGCGCAGCTTGGCCGCCTGACCCGCGTCGAGCCGCCCCTTGCCGGCCAGCTTGTCAAGCTCGGTGAGCACATAGGACACGCCCTTGTCCACCCGGGCCTGGTCCAGGTCGGTGAGGACCACCGGCACCTCGAGCCTGCGTACGAACAGCAGCGCGAGCTGGGAGGCCATCAGCCCGGCACCGACCAGGCCGACCTTGGTCACGTCCCGGGCCAGCGCCGCCGGCGGCGCACCCACCGGCCGCTTGGCGCGCCGCTGCACCAGGTCGAACGCGTAGAGCCCGTTACGCAGCTCCGGCGTCATCGCCAGGTCCGCCAGGGCCTCGTCCTCGGCCGCCGTGCCGGCCGCGAAGTCCGCCGTCTTGGCCATGCCCAGCAGGGACAGCGCCCGGTACGCCGCCGGCACCGCGCCGTGCACCCGCTCATCCAGCTGCGTACGGGCGTAGCCGATGACCGCGTCCCACATCTCGCTGCGGTCCACCGGCGCCCGCTGCACGGTGACCCGGCCGCGCACCACGTCCGCGGCCCACTCCAGGGACCGCTCCAGGAAGTCGGCCGGCTGGAGGAGAGCGTCGGCCAGACCCATCTCGTACGCCTGCGCGGCGCGCAGCATCCTGTTCTGCGTCAACGGGTTCTGCACGACCACCTGCGCGGCGGCGACGATGCCGACCAGGTTCGGCAGCAGCTGGGTGCCGCCCCAGGCGGGCACCAGCCCGAGCGAGACCTCGGGCAGCGCGACCGCGGCGACCCCGCTGGACAGCGTCCGGTAGTGGCAGTGCAGGGCCAGCTCCAGGCCGCCGCCCATGGCCGCGCCGTTGACGAACGCGAACGTGGGCACGGTGCTGCCGCGCAGCCGGGCGAAGACGCGGTGGCCCTCCCGGGCGATCTCGAGCACCTGCTCGCGGGAGGCCAGCTGCCCCACGATGGTCAGGTCGGCGCCGACACAGAAGACGTACGGCTTGCCGGTGACCGCGACGAA
>Ga0075430_100000652_pt1 | contig 26444 bp, 22 predicted proteins | sample RhiMetdeltSRZDD4_FD_75294 | JGI IMG/M metagenome (GOLD analysis project Ga0075430, IMG submission 75294) | Populus rhizosphere microbial communities from Tennessee, USA - Rhizosphere MetaG P. deltoides SRZDD4 | ecosystem: Host-associated > Plants > Roots > Rhizosphere > Soil | place: USA... | reverse complement strand
ACGACCCTGACCTTCGCCGACACCACGGGCATGGCGGGCCCCCGCCACGTCGAGGCGCTGCTGAAGCTCGTCGGCACCGACGTCGGCCTGCACCTCCACGACACCCGGGGCACGGCCCTGGTCAACGCCTATGCCGCGCTGCAGGCCGGGGTGCGGCGGTTCGACACCGCGGTGGGCGGCATCGGCGGCTCACCGTTCGCCAAGGGCGCCGGGGGCAACCTCGCGACCGAGGACCTGGTGAACCTCTGTGACCAGCTGGGCCTGACGACCGGCATCGACCTCGAGCGACTACTGGCTGCGTCCCGGGGGCTGGCCGAAACGCTGGGCCACCCGATGCCGTCGCGCGTGACGGCGGCCGGTCCGAGCCGGTACTGACATGGCCGCCCGCAACCGTGTGACGCCGACGGGGGAGATCGTCGCCATCGACCAGCGGGGCACGTTCATGGGGAACCGCGGGTCGATCCATCGGGGCGTCGGCGACATCGCCCGCCCGTGGCAGGTGCGGCGCTGGATCACGTGCCAGCTCGAGTACAAGGGCTGGGTGGCGCCCAAGTGGGAGCCCGGTCGCTGGACGCCGCTCTTCTTCTGGGACGAGGCGGTGGCGCTCGCCGCCGGGCATCGACCGTGCGCGCTGTGCCGGCACCCCGATTTCACCCGGTGGGTCGACGCCTGGGAGAAGGCCTTCGGGGAGCGGTGCAAGGTCGACCCGATGGACCGCCGGCTCCACGACGACCGCATCGACGGCCGGGTGCAGCGTCGCCACCGCGAGCCCTGGGCCTCGCTGCCCGAGGGCGCCTTCGCTGTGCTGGCCGACGGGCCGGTGCTGGTGCTCGCCGACCAGGTCGTGCCATGGTCGACGGCCGGGTACGGAGCCGTCGCCGAGCGGCCCGCCGGGGGAGAGGCGACGCTCCTGACCCCGGCGGCGACGGTCGAGGTCCTCAGGCACGGCTATCGCCCCCAGCTCCATCCGTCGTTGGGAGACCGATCGTGAACGAACTGGAGCGGCGTCACGCGCTGAGGCTGCTGGCCGGGGCCGGGTTGGTGGCGGTCGTCGGCTGCAGCTCGGACGACGACGATGCGGCAAGCGGCGGACGGTCGTCGACCACGAGGTCGGCGGGACCGGCCGCCACCCCGGGCGCCGGCGCCGGAACGGGTGACGACGGCAGCTGCGACGAGATCCCGGAGGAGACCGCCGGACCGTACCCGGCCGACGGCTCCAACGAGTTCGACGTGTTGAGCGACGGCGAGATCATGCGCAGCGACATCCGGTCGAGCTACGGCAAGTTCCGCGGGACGGCCGAGGGGGTGCCCGTGACCGTCGAGCTCGCGGTGCAGGACACGGCCCTGGGGTGCGCGCCGATGGGTGGCGTCGCCGTGTACCTGTGGCACTGCGACAGCGTCGGGGGCTACTCGCTCTACACCGTCGAGGACCAGAACTACCTGCGCGGGGTGCAGGTCACCGACAAGGCCGGCAAGGTGCGCTTCACCAGCGTGTTCCCGGGCTGCTACCCGGGCCGCTGGCCGCACATGCACTTCGAGGTCTACCCGAGCGCCGCTCTGGCGAGCGAGGGCAAGGAGGTCCTGGCGACCTCTCAGCTGGCACTGCCCCAGGAGACCTGCGAGGCGGTCTACGCGCTCGAGGGCTACGGCCCGAGCCTCGACAACCTCGGTGGCACATCGCTGACCGACGACATGGTCTTCGCAGACGGCGCCGACGACGAGATGGCCACCGTCACCGGCACTCCCACGAAGGGCTACACCATCACCCTCACCGTCCCCGTCTGAGCATCAGCGGCGCGCCAGCGACAGGGCGATCTCGTGGCGTGGCCCGAGCGCGGGACGGCGCCCCACTCCTGGGCTGTGGGGCGCCGTCCCGGATCTCGCATGTGGGTGTGCGAACTGGGAATCAGCCGGGGCAGGTGTCCCGGTACTCCACGAGGGTCGAGTCGACGGGTCGCGGGCAAAGGAACTGCTCGTAGCGAGTGTCGTTGTCGACGTAGCGCTTCAACCACGAGATGGCGTACTTCGACTGCGTCGTGTTGCTGCTGGTGCCGAGGAAGTGGTCGACCCCGGCCACCTCGACGTAGGCCTTCTCCGACGCCGCCGGGATCTGCTCGTAGAACGGCTCGGCGAACGAGCCGACGCCGGCGATGAAGTCGTTCTGGGCGCCGACGATCATGCTGGGCACCCGGTCGTTGCCGAAGTTCATGAAGATGTCCCACGGCTGCAGGGCGACCGCGGCCTGGTACTCGGGATGGTTCTGGGCGGCCTCCAGGGTGCCGCCGCCGCCCATCGAGTGGCCCATGACCGCCAGGCGGCTGGGGTCGATGCGGCTGCGCACCGCCGCCGGGCTGCTGTTGACGAGGTAGTTGAGCGCGGCGGTCAGCTGCGACGCCCGGCTGCCCGGGAAGTCGAAGATGGTGTTGGTGTCGATCGTGAACACCACGAAGCCCTGCGACGCGATCCTCGGCCCCGCCCAGGCGATGAACGCCTGCGGCGAGAAGAACCCGGGCGACACGGCGACCGCCCCGAAGGTGCCCTGGCTGGTGTCGTTCGGGTAGTAGATGGTCCCGCCGCCGAAGCTGCCCTGCGAGGCGACGGTGGCGGTGCTGATCGTGAACGGCCCGGTCGGCGCTGAGACGCTGGCGACGGTCGGCGCCGGCCCCCGCTGGAACGGGTTCGGGGTCTGGGCGCCGGCGGTGAGCGGTGTCACCACCACCCCGCCGAAGGCGAGCGTGGCCGCCCCGACGGCCACGCCGACTGACGCGATCAACCGACGAGATCTCGGTCTCATGTGCTTCCCCCAAGGAAACGCCCGGTCCAGGCCGGCGGCGAGCGACCCCAGCGCCACCCGCCTCGTCCACAATAGGACATTCCTGGAGGTGAAGGTCAATAAATGAGGGTTAAGACCCGAGATCTTCAATAACGCGCGTTCTTCAAGCCCGTACGAGGACCACCTCGAACTGGGTCGCGGTCGGGGGGACGCCGGTGTCGAACTTGGCGTTGACGGCGGCGAGGGTTCGGCCGAAGCGGGCTGCCGTCGTCGGGATCTGGAAGAAGTCGCTGGTGATCGCCCGCTCGAACACCCCGGAGCTCAGGTCGCCCGCGAGCCGGTAGCGGTCGATGCGGTTGGCGAAGTTGCGGACCGCCCACAGGTGCCGGCCGCTGAGCACGATGCCGTCGACGTTGGGCACATTGACCCCGGCGATCTGGGCGCTGGCGCCGGTCCGGGGGTTCACCGTGTACAGCGCGCCGTTGCCGGAGTGAGCGACCACCAGCGTCCGCCCGTCGGCTGTGGCCTGGATGCCGTTGAGGTTGAACTGCCCGCTGGTGTCGGCGGCCGGGCCGCTGAGCTGCAAGATCCGGGCCGCCCCGGGGACGCCGTGGACGACCGGCACGAAGTGCAGACGACCCTGCAGCGAGTCGGTGAACCAGGCGCCCTGGCGGGTGAGCGCGACGTCGTTGATGAACGCAGTGCCGGCCGTGCCGAGCTGGTACGTGGCTACCGACGCTCCGGAGCGGAGGTCGTAGACGTAGGCCTGAGCGGTCGGGCCGCCGGCGACGAACAGGAGGTCGTGGCGGAGGTCGGCGACCATGCCCAGCGCCTGGCGCCCGGCCGGGGCGTCGATGAACCGCTCGGCGGTGCCTCGGCGCACGTTCCCGCGGAAGATGTCGCCCTCGACGAGGTCGCCGGCGTAGAACGTGCTGCCCCGGCCGGCGGTGATGCCCTCGGCCCCCCGTGCTCCGGGCAGCACGATCACCGACGAGCGCCCGGTCGCGCGCGCCACACCGGGTGACGCACCTGCAAGCGTCGCGACGACGAGCGCGGCGACGATCCACCTAGCTGCGTGACGAAGTCTGTGCATGGCGTAGGGCTGCCCGCCCTGGCAGCCCGCAACCAACCCGCAAGGGCATGATGGAGCCATGCCGGCATGGACGTGCCCCGACTGCGGGCGGCAGTTCGGCCGGGTGCGGCAGGGCCACGAGTGCTCGCCCGCCATGACGGTGGACGAGTACTTCTCGACCGGGCCGCCCCACGAGCGGCCGGTCTTCGAGGCGATCTTGGGTCGGCTCGACGATGTCGGGCCGATCCACATCGAGCCCGTGTCGGTGGGCATCTTCCTGAAGCGGGCCGCGAGCTTCGCGGAGCTCCGACCGATGGAGCGCTGGGTCGCGGTCGCGTTCTCGCTACCCCGCCGGGCCCAGCACCGGACGATCACCCGCAAGGTCAACAACTACGGCGGCCGGTTCTGGCACGTGGCCAACGTGCGCGGCCCCGAGGACGTCGACGACGCCCTGGGGGACCTGCTGGTCGAGTCGTACCTCAGCTCGCCCGAGCCCTGAGGGATTCGCGGGTCCGACGCGGGGGAGACTGGAGCCGTGGTCTTCTACATCGTGGCGTTGGCGGTGCTCGGGCTGTTCGTGGGTTGGCTGGGACGGTGGTTGGTGCCGGGCCCGAACCCGATGCACATTTGGCGGACGATCGCCATCGGTGCGGTGGGCTCGTTGGTCGGTGGCGGCGTCGGCGTCCTCCTCTTCGGCGTCCCCGGCGGCCTGATCCTGGCCGTCATCGTGGCTGCCTTCATCACCTGGTTGACCGACCCCTACCGCAGCGACGAGACCCTCTGACTTTGGGGTGGTGCACAAGGCGGCTGCCTGGATTTCTGGTGGGTGCCCAAGAGACAGGGTCGCTTGCTGTCGGCAGGATGACGGGACCATTGGGGTGGGCGACAAACGAGGGGGACGTCATGCGGAGAGGGGTCGCGGCGCTCATCGCCGTCACGCTGCTGGTGCTGGGGATGCCGGGGCGTCCCGTCGACGCGCAGGCGAGCCACCACCAGAAGGGCGGGATCGTCCTCGCCGGGGCCGCCAGCCGGTCGGTGCTGCCGCTGGTCGACGGCCGCCAGGACTACCTGAAGGCAGGCCTGCCGAGCGACCACGACGCCGTCGACCCGGGCGTCCTCGTCCCGGAGTGGGACGACGGGCGCATCGCGGTCGGCAACGGCGACAGCGTGTCGCACTGGGTCCACGACGACATCAGGGTCCGGGCACTCGCCCTCCAGGAGCCGACCAGCAAGCGCATCACGGTCCTGCTCTCGGCCGACCTCTACATGATCTTCCGGGCCGACGCCGACGCCATCCGGGCCAAGGTCCGCCAGCGGCTGCCGCAGGCCTTGCACCGCCGGGAAGTCCAGGTCGAGGTCCTCGTCGGCTCGACCCACAACCACCACGGCCCCGACACCGCCTTCGACGTCAACCACGCCTGGTACGAGCACATGACCGACCAGGCAGCCGACGCCGTCGTCAGCTCGCTCGGCAAGCTGCGGCTCGCCCGGCTGCGGGTCGCCAGCGGCCAGCACTGGTTCGGCATGGACGACGGCGACCCCCAGATCATGGATCCGACCATGAACGTCCTCCAGGCCGTCCGGGCCGACGGGCGCGGCGTCGTCGCCACCGTCGTGCAGTGGAACAACCACCCCGAGACCACCCTGAACTGGGCCCCCACATCCGACCTCTCCGCCGATTGCGCGGTCCTCGGCTGGACGGGCGACCAGTGCAACGCCGAGGGCCGCTACTTCACCGCCGACTACCCCGGCATCCTCTCCCGCCGCATCCACGACAAGGTCGGCGGCGAGGCCCTGTACTTCGTCGGGGCGCTCGGCCACCTCGTCGGACCGGGCGGAGCCAACATCTGGGAGGTCGACAAGGCCCATCCGCTCGGCGACCAGTTCCACCCGCCCGCAGGTGCCGCGGTGCCGGGCGGCGACGGGTTCACCTACACGTCGCGCAACTTCCGCCGGACGGTGGTGCTCGGCGAGCAGACCGCCGCGGCGGCGCTTCGCATCCTCGGCCATGCCGAGTGGATCCGGCGGCCGTCGATCGACTTCCGGCGCCAGACCTTCTACTCCCGGCTGAGCAACATCGGCTTCCGGGTGCTGCTCCTGCCCGACCCGGCGACCGGCTTCACCCGCCTCGGCCACGCCGTGCCGACCGCCTACACGTGCCCGGCCATCGGCCCGAAGACCGACGCCACTTGCACCGACGTCGGCGTCGCCACCGAGGAGGACCCGTTCGTCGGGACGATCCGCAAGGGCGACCACCTCCGCAGCGAGGTCGGCTACCTGCACATCGGACCGGTGGGGATGATGTTCCTGCCCGGCGAGTCGGCCGGCGAGCTGGTCCAGGGGCTGCCCGCCGACTTCCGCACCGACCCGGGTCGCTGGTACGAGGGGCCGCTCGGCGACGAGGCCTTCGGCGCCGACTACGTGACGCCCGGCTACGTCCACAAGCGCATGCACGACCGCTACGAGTGGACGATCGGGCTGGGCAACGACGAGCTCGGCTACATCTTCCCGATCAGCAACTGGCGGGTGAAGTGCGTCGCCGACGAGGTGGCTGGGCCGGGGACCTGTCAGGCGCTGCACGACGCCGGCGTCATCGAGTTCCCCGACGCCGTGGCCGGCACCACCTGCAAGGCGATCACCGAGGACCCGTCCCGCCTCGACGCCTACCCGCCCGACGCCGCCTTGGCGGTGAGCGCCAGCTGTCGCTACGGCCAGGCGCTCGGCGAGGCCAAGGCCCACTACGAGGAGACCAACTCCGCCGGCTGGGACCTGGCCGCCGACATGCTCGCCGCCGTCGCCGCGCTCACCGGCGACGCCCACCCCGAGCAGGTCAACCCCGACTTCCCGGGCTACTGGAAGAACTACCCGCCACCGACCTAGGGCTTCTTCGAACCGTCGTGGCTCACCATGAGCCACGACGGTTCACAGAACGAGGAGCGCGGCCGTGAGGACCTGGGCGTCGGGGGCGTGGGTGGGGTCGAGGTTGGTGAGGGTGGCGATGCGGCCGAGGCGGTAGCCGAGGGTGTTGGGGTGGACGTGGAGGAGCTCGGCAGTGCGGAGGCGCTGGCGGCCGTTGTCGACGTAGGCCCGCAGGGTGTCGAGCAGCTGGGGCTGATCGAGGATCGGGTCGAGCTTGCGGGCCAGCGCGTCCCGGGCCGGCCCTGGCCGGGTCAGCTGGTACTCCACCAGCAGGTCGTCCATCCGGTACAGGCCCGGCGGCCGGCCCAGCTGGCGGGCGAGCTCGGCCAGATCGCGGGCCAGGCCGGCGGCTCCCGGGATGTCGGTGTGCGCCGGGGCCACGACGGCGGCCGCGTGGACCGCAGCCCCGGCTGCCTTCGTGAGGTCATCGGCCAGGTCGTCGAGGCCCTCGATCGACGCCACCGGGAGGAGGGCGACGCCGCCCCGGCCCGAGAGGCGGCCCAGCACCGGCACGCCGGCGAAGCCGTCGAGCGTCGCCTGCAGCTCGCGCTCCCGGCGCCGGGCCGCGACCGCCGCGCCCGCGTCGAGTCCTGCCTCGGGGACGTCGACCAGCATGACCAGGACCACGTGCGTCGCGGGCGGGGGCACGTCGGCTCGGTCGGCGAAGGACGCCAAGGCGTCGGTCGGACGCCCGGAAAGCAGGGCCTCGGTGAGCTCCTGCCGGGCCGCCCGCTCCTCGCCGTGGATGGTCTGCTGCACGTCGAGGTAGGCCGTCGACACCGCGCTGGTCAGCTCCTGCATGTAGCGCAACAGGTGGCTCCCGGCCGCGAGCAGCTCGGCCACGTCGTCCGCATCGGAGGGCGACGCCGCGTCGACCATCGCCTGCCAGCCCAGCCGGGCGCCGATGTGGTACGCCGCCAGGACGTCGGCCAGCGGCACCCGCTCCTCGGCCCGCCGGGCGGCCGACGCCACGATCCCCGCCACCTCCTCCCGGGTCGGTAGCCGCCCCTCCTCCAACCCCCGGAAGAACAGCCGGATGTTGTGCAGCGTGACGTCGAGGATCTCGCCCTCGAGCTCCTCCCGGGGCAGCAACCCGTACAGCGGCACCTCCGCGGCGAACTGCGCGACCGCCTGCCGCGCCAGCGACACGACATGCGGCGCCATCCGCGCCGACAGGGTCCCCCTACCCATGACGCATGTGTTAGCACCGAACGCACCCGTCTTGTGCGGGAGCACAAGACGAGCAGGCGGATTTGGGGGCGGATGCCAGGAGACGCCCACCGGCAGGGCGCGCATGATGGGCCTGTGGGGGAAATGCGGAAGCGGTTGGTCCTGCTCGTCGTGGCCCTGGTGGGGGCGGGTCTCGCGGGGTGTGGCGACGCACCGCCCGACAGTGCCGCCGCCGGCGCGCCGCCACCCCTGAGCGACGACGCCTACCGCCCCCCGACCGACTGCACGAACTGGCGCTACGGCCCCGCCGACGAGCCTGCGGCCGGCAAGGTCCCGGCCGAGTACCCCCGCACCGAGGCCGGCTGGAAGCTCGGATCCCTGCGCGACGACGACCCGGCGATCCGCAGCTCGATCCAGAACCAGTGCGGCCAGATCGGCGCGGCGGTCGACCTCGCCTGGGGCGTGACCACCGGCCGCGACGACGTGACCATCGCCGTCCTCGACTCGGGCATCAAGTGGCGCGACGCCGGCGACATGGCCGACCTCGCCACCAAGGTCCGACTGAACCGCCGTGAGCTCAAGACGCCATGCCAACAGCGCAGCGGCGACTGCAACAACGACGGCCGCTTCGAAATCACCGACTTCACCGCCAACGGCGCAACGCTCCCGGACCGCAACGGCAACGGCCTCGCCGACCCCGAGGACCTCATCCTCGACCCCGCCCAGAACAACGGCCGCGACGATGACCGCAACGGCTACGTCGACGACATCGCCGGCTGGGACTTCCTCTACGGCGACAACAACCCCCTCGACACCGTCGAGTTCGGCCACGGCACCGGCGAGGCGAAGGACTCGACCGCGGCGGCCAACGGCCAGGGCGACGTCGGCACCTGCCCCGACTGCCGGGTGCTCCCCGTGCGGGTCGGCGACTCGTTCATCACCGAGGGCGGACGCTTCGCCGCCGGCGTCCTGTTCGCCCTGGACAGCCACGCCGACGTGATCCAGGAGGCCCTCGGCGTCACCAGCAACCCCCGCCAGGCCCAGCAGGCGATCGATGCTGCGTACCGTCGCGGCGTGGTGGTGGTGGCCTCGATGGCCGACGAGGCCTCGAAGCACCCCAACCTGCCGGCCGCGCTCGAGCGCACGATGCCGGTCAACTCGATCACCAAGCGGGAGCACTTCTCGGGGAACCAGGACGGCTGGCTGGCGCTGAACGGCTGCACCAACTGGGGTGCCATCACCTGGGTGGCGGTGCCGTCGGGCTCGTGCTCGTCCGAGGCGACCGGCCTGGGCTCCGGCATGGTCGGGCTGGTCGTCTCGGCGGCACGGGAGGCGGGCCTGCCCAAGCTGACGGCCAACGAGATCATGCAGGTGGTCCAGGCCAACGCGGACGACGTCGACTTCGCCACGCCCCACGGCAACGAGCCGGCCAACAACTACGCCAGCTCGGGCGGCGATCTCGTGCCGTCGCAGCGCTACCCGACCCGGGCCGGCTGGGACGAGGTCTACGGCTACGGCCGCATCAACGCCTACGAGGCCGTGCGGTTGACCAAGGCCGGCCGCATCCCGCCCGAGGCGGCGCTCAGCAGCCCGAAGTTCTTCGAGGTGCTGCCGACCCACGGCACGCTGACCGTGAAGGGTGACGTCGGCACCCGCTTCGCCGACCGCTACAGCTACCGGGTCGAGTGGGCGGTCGGCGCCAACCCGCCGCCGCATCCCGGCACCGACCAGTGGCACGTCGTCGCCCAGCGCCAGGGCGAGACCCGGCCCCGCCACGGCACGCTCGCCCGCATCGACCTCGCCGAGGTCGCCGCGGCGCTGCCGGGCAACGGGGCCGGGGAGCCCCTGACCAGCACCGGGCTACCGGACGAGGACCGCTTCGCAGTCCGCGTCCGGGTCGTGGTCACCGGCGAGGGCGCGGCCGCCGACGGCCTCGCCGGGACCATGCAGAAGCAGGTCTACGTCCACGACGACCCGGATCTGGCCACGGGCTACCCCCGGCAGGTGGCCGGGGCATCGGGGTCGAGCCCGGTGTTCGCCGACATCGACGGCCACGGCGGCGACGAGTTGCTGATCGCCACCACCGACGGCGACGTCCACGCCTACCGGGCGAACGGCAGCGAGGTCGCCGGCTGGCCGGTGCGGACAACGGTGGCGTCCTGGTGGCCGATCGGGTCGCCGACGGCGCGCCAGGCCCACATCCAGCCGATGCGCAGCGCCATCATGGTCGGAGCGCCCGCGGTGGGCGATGTCGACGGCGACGGCGGCCTCGACGTGGTCGTCACCGACGCCGACGGCAACGTGTGGGCCTGGGACAACGAGGGCGAGCGGCTGCCGGGCTTCCGGACCGAGCACCTCGGCGGCCCGGGCAAGCCCCGCGGCGCCCGGCGCAGCCAGGTCCACATCAACCCGGCATGGTCGGTGGACGACGTCGCCAGCCAGGACAGCCGCAACCGCACGAAGCCTGGCTTCGCGGGCTCGGCCGCGCTGGGCCAACTCGACGCAGATCGGCAGCTGGAGGTCGTGGCCGCGGGCCTCGACCGGCACGTCTACGCCTGGAACCACGACGGCAGCCCGGTCGCCGGCTGGCCGGTCCTGCTGGTCGACCCGGCGAAGGCCGGCGCCGTCGACCGGACCTCCCACAAGGTGACGTTCGCCGACGGCAGCGCCAAGGAGGGCGGCGAGATCGTGGCCACCCCGGCGCTGGCCGACCTCGATGGCGACGGCCGCGACGAGGTGGTCGTCGGCGCGCAGGAGAGCTACGCCGAACCGATCAACATCGGCGACACCCCTGAGATCGGCCTCATCACGTCGGTCGGCGGCGAGGCCGGCAACGCCCGGCTGTACGCGCTGTCGCCGGACGGCCGCAACGCTCCTAACCCGGACCGCAACCCCGGCCACCCCGACGACACCGCCTACCTGCCCGGCTGGCCGACGAAGGTCGGCCAGCTGCTGCTGGAGACGCTGCCGGTCATCGGCGATGGCGTGGTGGCCCAGGCCGCGGTCGGCGACGTGGTGCCGTCGCATCCCGGACCGGAGATCGTGGCCGCGTCCGCCGTCGGCCCGACGTACGTCTTCGGCGCCGACGGCCGCAGCGTCTACGGGACCGGTCTTGGCGGCGCCGACAACCCGGCGCTGTGGACCGGGGGTGTCCTCACCCCGTCGCAGAACAACCGCTATGGCGCCGCCCGCAACTCGCAGGACATCCAGATCACGCCGACGGTGTTCGCCGGCTCGTCGATCGGTGACCTCGACGGCGACGGCACGGCCGACTTCGTCAGCTCGACGGGCGGGTTGTCGCGCCTGCTCGACCAGGCGCTGCCCGACATGCAACTGCCCAACGACGACCAGCTGCTGGCCTGGCAGGGCGGAGACACGGGCAACGCGCTCGCCGGGTTCCCGCAGGTGACCACCGACATCGCGTTCTTCGTGACCCCGGCGATCGCCGACCTCGACGGCGACGGCCACAACGAGGCCATCGCCGGCAACGGCCTCGGGCTGGTGGCCGCGCACGAGGCCGACGGCTCCCGGCCGGCGGGCTGGCCCAAGCTGCAGGGCGGCTGGGTCGTCGGCACGCCGGGCCTGGGCGACTTCGACGGCGACGGGACGGCCGAGATCGCGATCGTGCGCCGGGACGGCGCCCTGTTCGTCTGGCACACCCGGCAGCCGACCGCCGACCTGGGCGCGTGGCCTCGCTTCGGTGGCGATGCCCACAACTCGGGCAAGGCGGGCTGAACGGGAGCTAGTCCTCGGTGACGGACCAGGTGATGGGGTCGGTGGGGTCGGGGAGGTAGGCGCAGCTCAAGCCGGTCACGATCGACGTCCGGAGGGCCTGGCCGACGACGGGGTTGGCGCCGTCGATCTCGTCGATCGCCCGCTTGATGGCCTTGCGGACCGCGGTGCGGGCCCGCTCGGCCGGCCCGGCGAAGGTACGGGACTGGCCGTGCAGCCCGACCGCCGCCTCGAGCTGGTCGACGAGCACGTCCAGCTCGGCCCGCAGGACCTCGGCCCGGCCGAGGTCGGCGTGGGCCTGGGCTTCGGCCAGTTCGGCACCCAGCTCCCGCATCCGCGCCCCGTAGGCCGCCTTGGCCTCGTCGTCGAGCAGAGCCTGGGGCGAGCCGTCCTGGGGGAACGGCCCGTCGCCCGCGAGGTCGACAGCCGGGATCTTGTGACCGGGATGCCGCAGCAGCCGGGCCAGGTAGCGCAGCCCGACGAGGTTGCCGACGAAGGCGCGGTGGCCGTCGACGGCAACCAGCCAGCCCTTGCCGCTGCGCCGCAACGCCCCGTCCCGCGCCGGGGGCGGCGCCGCGCCGGACGCCACGACCTCGTTCAGCTCGGCCCGCCACGCCGCCGCCCGGACCGGCATGTCGAACTCGTCGGCCGCGGCGATGGCGTCGTGCAGGAGCTTCTCCGCCCGCTCGGCCGCGGCCCGCCCACCGATGCGCACGAGCACCCCGGCGAGCTGGGCCTGGCAGATGGCGACCAGCGGCCAGTTGGCGATCCGCCGGTTGGCCTCGATCGCGGCGACCAGGTGGCGGGCGGCCAGGTCGAGGTCGCCGAACGCCTCGGCCGCGGTGCCCAGGGCCCGCTCGGTCGAGCCGAGGCAGACGACCGCCAGGGACGGCATCGTCGGCACGCCGGCGTAGGGGTGCAGCAGCTCGTAGGCCTCTTCCGCGACCGCCGCGTCGCCCAGCACCCCCGCCGTCTCGGCGATGGCGACCATGCCCATGAGCCACGTGCTGGACGGGGGGAGCGCGGCCAGCCCGTGCTTGGTGAGCTTGCCGAGCGCGATGCGCGCCCGGTCGTGCTGGCCGGCCCGGGCGGCGATGGCCGCGGCGCTCGCCCGCAGCGAGAACTCGCCCTCGATCAGCGACGTCGAGCCGGCCACCGACTCGGCGAGGTCGACCAGGTCGCTGTCGCTGCCCTGGATGAACCGGATGGCCAGGGTGTGGGCGCCGAGGTAGCCGAACGCGTCCTCCTCGCCGACCTCGTGGCCCAGCTCGTAGACGTGCTGGCTGGCGGTCGCGGCGTCGTCGAGGCGGCCGGCCCGGATCATGAGCATCACGTCGATGACCCGGACGATGTACATGACGTTCTGGCACGCCAGGGCGTCGGCCTGGGCCCGGAGCTCCTCCAGCGCCCGGATCGCGCGCCCGTCGCCCGCCAGGAACAGGTCGACGGCCCGCCAGCACAGGCCCATCAGCCCGAGGACCCCGTGGCCGGCCCGGGATGCCACCTGGATGAGCTCGTCGGCGAGCGCCAGCCGGCGGTCGGCGTGCGCGGGGGCGAGCAGGGCATGGTGGCAGAGCGACAGGGCTTCGGCCAGGGCGCCGGCGTCGCCGCAGGCCCGCGCCCCTTCGAGGGTGGCGAGCACCGGCTCGACCGGCGCGCCGTCGTAGACCGCCTCGCCCGCGAGCCGAACCTCCAGCCGGGCCCGGAGCGGGGCGGCGGCCGCGGCGTCCTCGTCGTCCGGGTCGTCCCCCGCGGGCAGGCGGTGCAGCGCCGCCCGCTGGAGGCCGAGGACCCGGGCCCGGGCCAGCGGGCTGCGGTGCTCGTTGAGCCAGACACCGCCCAGGCCGAGCGCCGCCTCGGCGAAGGCGATCGGGTCGGCCTCGTGCTCGGCGGTGGTGGCGGCGCGGTCGAACCGTCGCCGGGCCTCGGCCATGCGCCCGGAGAACGACGCCGCCTGCGCCCACTCGACGAGCAGGCAGCCGGGCGGCGGCGTCAGGCCGGCCCGGTCGTGCAGCCCGACCGCCGCCGACAGCAGGTGGTCGGCCTGCTCGTAGGCGAAGCTGGCGAGCATCGAGCGGGCCGCGGTACGGCAGGCATCGACCGCGATCCGGGCGTCGTCGGGCGAGCGGGGCGCGGCCGCGAGGGCGTGGTGGGCGCGGCGGGCGCCGTCGGCGACCTGAGGCCCGGCGACCGCGGCCGCGGCGCGGGCGTGGGCGTCGAGGCGGTCGGCGGCGGTCAGCCCGGCCTCGAAGGTCGCCCGGACCAGCTCGTGGGCGAAGCCGAAGCGGTCGGTGTGGTCGGTGCCGTCGGTGCTGACCAGCCCGACACGGGCTGCGTCGCCCACGGCGTCGAGGACCGCCGCCGGGTCGGTGGCCGCCACGGCGGCGGCCTCGCGCACCGCCACCGAGAGGCCGAGGACCGCGCTGGCCCGGAGGATGCGCTGGGTGTCGGGCCGGAGCTCCTGCAGCGACCGCTGGATGGCGATCTGGAGCTGCTCGGGCACCGCGCCCTCACCCCGGGGCACGCCGAGCGCGGCGATGCGCCGGAGGTAGAGCGGGTTGCCCATGGTGATCCGCACCACCGTGCGGGCCAGGGCGGGATCGAGGTGGCCGAGGCCGTGGGCGTCGAGGAAGTCCAACGACTCGGCCAGGTCGAGGGTGGCGAGCGGGAGTGGCGACGCCTCCGCCTCGATGTCGTCGAGCAGCCGGGCCTCCAGGCTGCCCGGCGTCGGCTCGCCGGCCCGGCGGCTGAGCACCAGGACCATGCGCAACCGGGGCAGTGCCCGGGCGACGAAGCGGGCCAGCAGCAGGGTGGGGGCGTCGGCGGCGTGGACGTCGTCGACGACGAGGCACACCGGCACGTGGACCGAGGCCGCTTCGAGCTGGTCGACGATCGCCACGAAGCGGCTGAACCGGTCGGCATCGCCCACGCTCAGCTGCGCCGCGGTCGCTTCGCCGCACAGCGACCGCAGGATCGGCTGCCACGGCCAGAAGGCCGGCGCGCTGCCGTCGGGCCAGCAACGGGCCGTCACGACCTGGAGGCCCATCGCGCCGGCGAGCGACGCTGCCTCCTCGCACAGCCGGGTCTTGCCGATGCCGGGCTCACCCGACACCACCGTCACCGACCCGTGGCCCTCCCGGGCCGCGGCGAACGCCGCGCGGAGCTGACGCAGCTCGTGCGTTCGCCCCACCAAACGATCCGCCGCCCTTGCCACCGCCTGTCCGTCCACCCGGCGCTCCTCGTACGCAGGTTCCACAGTCGGTGGCCGCGGCCAGCCACCACCCATCCTTACCACTTCAAGTGGCCGATCGGTTCTTCGTGTCCTCTTAGTTTCGAGGAGTTCGCTGGTCTCCGCACTGCGATCACAAGGGGGGAACCGCAATGCCAATCATCCAGCGACTCCGGAACGCCCGCTACCTGTCGGCGATCGGCGCAGCTGCGCTGGCCGTGACGGTGCTGGCCCCGGGCTCGGCCGCAGGGGAGACCGACCCGTCGACGGCGACCGCCGTCCTACGCGACGCCACCGGCGCGACCGTCGGCCGGGTCATCCTGACCCAGGCGGGAGGCACCGTCGTGGTCGCCGTCCACGCCACCGGGCTGACGGTCGGCTTCCACGGCTTCCACGTCCACGCCGTCGGGCAGTGCGTGGCGCCGTTCACCACCGCCGGCGGGCACCACAACCCGACCGGCGCCAACCACGGTGACCACGCCGGCGACCTGCCGGTCCTGCTCGCGCAGCAGTCGGGCACGGCCAACAGCGCGGCGCAGACCGACCGGTTCACGCTGGCGTCCCTGTTCGACGCCGACGGCAGCGCCATCATCGTCCACGCGGTGGCCGACAACTACGCCAACATCCCGACCCGGTACACGTCGTCGACGACCGGGCTTCCGGGGCCCGACGCCGCCACCCTGGCGACGGGTGACTCCGGTGGCCGCGTCGCCTGCGGGGTCGTCACCCGCTAGCACTCAGTTCACTTGCGCTACCTTCTCCCCCGTGGATGCCAACGAGTGGATCGCCGGCTTCGCGGGGGAGTTGGGCGTCGAACCGCCCGACGCCGCGACCATCGAGCAGCTGCTGGATCTGGCCGGAGCGGCCGCCCACGCCTCTGAGCGGATCGCGGCGCCGATCGCCTGCTACCTCGCGGGGCTGACCCGCACCGATCCCACGAAGGCGTTGGGCCTCGCGGCCCGGGTCGGCGAAGCGGGCGGCGGGTGAAGTACGCCGACGGGCCGACGACCTCGGCCGAGGTGGTGGTCGACGCTCCCGCCGAGCGGGTGTGGGCACTGGTCACCGACATCGCCCTGCCGGCGAAGTTCTCGTCCGAGCTGCAGGGCGCCGAGTGGGTCGCCCCCGCCGATGGCCCCGCCGTGGGCGCCTGGTTCGTCGGGCGCAGCTGCCACCCGGCCGTGGGCGAGTGGGAGACCCTGTGCGTCGTCGTGGAGTGCGAGCCGGGGCGAGCCTTCGGTTGGGCGGTCGGCGACCCGGACGATCCGTCGGCAAGGTGGCGCTTCGACCTGACTCCGGAGGGCGACGGCGTTCGCCTGCGGCAGTGGATGCAGATGGGGCCGGCGCCGTCGGGGCTGACGCCGGCCATCGAGGCGATGCCCGACAAGGAGGAGCGCATCGTCGCCCGCCGGCTGTCGGAGCACCAGGGCAACATGCAAGCGACGATCGAGGGGATCAAGGCCGAAGCCGAGGCGGCGGGCGGGTGACGCTGCGGGTCGGGATCACCACGCTGCCCTACGGGGACGAGGCGCTGGAACTGGTCCGGGAGGCCGAGCGGCTGGGCGTCGACTCGCTGTGGGTGCCCGAGTTCTGGGCGTTCGACGCCCTGACGCCCCTGGCGTTCGTGGCGGCCCACACCAGCCGGATCCGCCTCGCCACCGGCATCGCCCAGCTGGGCGCCCGGAGCCCGGCGATGCTCGCCATGTCGGCGATGTCGCTGCAGGCGCTGTCGGGCGGCCGGTTCGTGCTGGGCATCGGGGCCAGCGGGCCGCAGGTGATGGAGGGTTGGCACGGCGTGCCGTTCACCCGGCCGGTGCAGCGGACCCGGGAGACGATCGAGATCGTGCGCCAGGTCGCGGCCGGGGAGCGGCTCAGCCACGACGGCGCGGTGTACCAGCTGCCGCTGCCCGGCGGGCAGGGCCGCAGCATCCGCTCGCTGGCGCCGCCGGTCGACGTGCCGATCTACGTGGCGTCGCTCGGGCCGGCCAACCTGCGGATGACCGGCGAGCTCGCCGACGGGTGGATCGGCAACTCGTTCTTCCCCGAGACCGCTGACGTCTTCTTCGACCCGATCAGGCAGGGCGCGGCGGCCGCCGGCCGGGCGTTCGCCGACCTCGATATGACCGTGGCCGTCGGCGTCGAGCTGACCGACGACGTCGAGGCGGCCGGCAAGCGCCACGCCCGGGGCTACGCCTTCACGTTCGGGGCGATGGGGTCGGAGACGCAGAACTTCTACAACGACGCCTTCGGCCGGCAGGGCTACGGCGACGACGTGGCTGCGGTGGCGCAGCTGTGGCGGGCCGGCGACAAGGAGGCGGCCGCCGAGCGGGTGCCGGTCGAGATCGGGCTGGGCACGAACCTCGTCGGCCCGCCGAAGGTCATCAAGGAGCGGCTGCGGCTGTACCGGGACGCCGGGGTCACGACCCTGCGGGCGGGGCTCGTGGCGTCGGGCCTCGCCGCCCAGATCGACGTGCTGGGCACGCTGCTGGACCTTGTGACGGAGGTCAACGCCGAGGTCCCTTGACAATGTCAAGGCGTCCCGGGCGCCGCGTGCGACACCGCCGCCCGCCGCGCGATCCCCCGCAGCGACACCCCGGCGAGCCCCTCCTCCTCGATGGCCGCCACCGTGGCATCGATCAGCGCCCGCCGCCCCACCGGATCCGTTCCCGACAGCTCACGGCTCGTCACGCCCGCGAGGCTATTCGCCCAGGTTGTCCTAGCCTTTGACTCTCATGTCCGAGGTCCTGGCGAAGGTTCCGAAGCCGGTGCGGCCGGTGCTCTACGTGCTCGGCGGGTGGTTGGGGCTCTTCGTCGTGGTCAACGTGGTGATCTTGCTGGCGGGGCTCATCTCCCGGTGGACGGGGCACGACCCGCAGCTGCGCAGCGACGACTGGCCGGGGATCACCCACCTGCGGCTGGTCGACGATCACCTGCTGGTCGGCGGCCAGACGACGATCGCCGAGTACAAGGAGCTCGCCGAGGAGCACGGGGTCACACTGGTGGTCGACGTCCGGCCCGAGCGGGACCGGGCGGGCGCCAACCGCGACGAGCGCGACGACCCCGAGGCCCTGAAGAAGGTCGGGCTCGAGTACGTGAAGCTGCCGATCCCGGACGGCCGGGCGCCGACGCCGGACCAGATCCGGCGCTTCCTCGACATCGTCGACGGCAACGAAGGCCGGGTGTTCGCCCACTGCGGCGGCGGCGTGGGCCGATCGACGTCGGTGGCCGCGGCGTACGAGGCGGCCCACGGTCAGGACCCGTCGGTGCTGGAGCAGGTGGCCGTCGGGCCGCCGACCCTGGAGCAGATCTGGTTCGTCGGGACCCTCGAACCCGACCACCCCGAGCACCACATCAGCCCGGCCATCGCCGTGTTCTCCCGCTTCGTCGACAGCCCCCGCACCGTCTACGGCTGGTTCACCGACCTGCTCTAGCCGACGAGCCCCGTCGCCTCGCCGGCGCCATCGTAGGTTCGGCGGACTGCGGCGGTACGGTCTCGGCCGTGGCGAAGGCTCCGGCTGACGAGATCGAGGTGGGGGAGCGGGTGGTCCGGGTGTCGAACCCGGATCGGGTGTACTTCCCGAAGACCGGGGCGACCAAGCGGGACCTGGTCGACTACTACCTGGCCGTGGGGCCGGGGATCGTGAACGCCCTGCGGGAGCGGCCGTGCATGATGCACCGCTTCCCCAAGGGCCTCCCCGGCGGCAAGGTCCACCAGAAGCGGGTGCCGGGCGGGGCGCCGCCGTGGCTCGAGACCGTCCGGCTCCACTTCCCCCGCTTCGGCCAGCATGCCGACGAGCTGTGCGTCACCGAGCTGGCCCAGGTCATCTGGGCGGTGCAGATGTCGACGGTCGAGTTCCACCCGTGGAACTCCCGCCGGGCCGACACCGAGAAGCCCGACGAGTGGCGCATCGACCTCGACCCCATGCCCAACTGCCCGCTCGCCACGGTCCGCCGGGTGGCGGGCGTCGTCCACGAGGTGCTCGACGAGCTGGGCGCGGTCGGCTGGCCCAAGACCTCGGGTGGGCGGGGGATGCACGTGTACGTGCGGATCGAGCCGGCTCATGGGTTCAAGGACGTCCGGCGCGCGGCGTTGGCGTTCGCCCGGGAGGTCGAGCGGCGGGTGCCCGAGCTCGTGACCACCACGTGGTGGCGCAAGGACCGGGACCCGTCCAAGCTCTTCGTCGACTACAACCAGAACGCCCGGGACCACACGATGGCGGCCGCCTACTCGGTGCGGGGCTTCCCGACCGCCACGGTGTCGACGCCGATCCACTGGGACGAGGTGCCGACAGTCGAGCCGGAGGACTTCACCATGGCCACGGTGCCGGCCCGCTTCGCCGAGCTGGGCGACCTGCACGCCGACATCGACCAGGCTGTCTACGCCATCGACGAGCTGCTCGAGTGGGCGGCCCGGGACGAGCACGCCGGCGAGCCCGACGCCCCGGATCCCGACGACGACTCCGGTGGCGACGACGAGCATCCGACCTGAGCCGGGCTGGTCCCGTAGCCTGGCGGGGTGGCTGAGGCGCAGAGCAGGGCTGCTCGGCTGAACTCGAACGAGCGCAAGGTCCTCCTCGTCGACGCCGCGGAGGAGACCTTCGCCGCCCGGGGCTACACGCAGGCGGGGCTGGCCGAGGTCGCCACGCTGGCCGGTGTCTCCAAGACCCTGCTGTACCACTACTTCCCCGACGGCCGACCCGAGTTGTACCGGGAGGTCATGGACCGGCTGGTCGACCAGGTGCTCGACGCGGTCCGGGCCGCGACCCGGGCGCCGACCGGGGTCGACGAGCGGGTGGCCGGTTTCGTCAAGGCGCTGGTCGGCTACTTCGAACGCCACCAGGACGCCTACCGGCTGCTGATCCTGGAGCCGTGGGGGTCGGGCGACGCCGGTGTCGTCGGCCAGGCGGTGGCGGTTCGTGCCCGCATGGCCAACGAGCTCAACCAGCTGCTGGCGCCGGCCGGGCAGCCGCTGCCTCGGACCCTGGCGGGAGCGGCGGCGGCCATCGGTGCCGTGCTCCAGGTGTGCGAGCTGCAGATGGCCGGCCAGCTCAGCCGCTCCGCCGCGGTGGATACGGCCCAGGACTTCGTCCGCGCCGGCCTCGTCGCCCTCGACCTGCTGTAGGTGCCCTAGCTCAGGTCGCCGACCGCCCGGAGATGCCTTCGCCGGCTGCGGCCCGGGGTCGGGTCGGGCGGGGGAGGGCACGGCCAACCCCGCAACTCGGCGTGGACCGACGTGCCCCGACCCGGCGCCGACAGCACGCGCAGACGGCCACCGCCGAGCTCGGCGAACAGCTCCATCGTGGTGAGGCCTGACCCCCGGCGCACGGTGGAGGGGTCGAAGCCGGAGCCGTCGTCGTGCACGTCGACGGCCACTGCGTCGCCCCGGACCGCGACGGTGACCGCGATGCCGGGGTCGTCGCCGTGGCGCATGGCGTTCGACACCGCCTCCTGGGCGATGCGGTAGACGATCGTCATCGTGGCCCAGTCGAGGCGCAGCGCCGGGTCGATCTCCACGCGGGCACGGGGCGCGGTGCCTTCGGGGGCGAGCTGCGAGGCGTGGGCCAGGAGAGCGGCGGCCAAGGCGTCGTTGTCCGCCGGGGCCACCGGCCCGCGCACCGCGAGCATCAGCTGGCGGAGGTGCTCGGCCCGGGCGGACAGGTCGTCCTGCAGCTGGCCGACCGTCTCGGTCACGGTCAGCGCGGTCTCGCCTGGCAGCGCCACGTGCGCCATCTGCGCGACCGTGCTGAGCGTCGCCAGCGAGCCGACCACCTGGCTGTGCAGCTCGGCGGCGGTGCGCTGGCGGTCGTCCTCGAGCCCTCGCAGCATCCGGGCGATGAGCTGGCGGCGCTCCTCGGCCATGCGGGTGATGCCGGCGTAGAGCCGCCGGGTCTCGCGGCTCATCGCGGCGTAGCGGACGGCGTTCAGCCCCACGACCACCAGCACGATCGCGACGAAGAACCACACGCCCCACGGGCGGGCGTCCCGGCCGACGAACGCGTACACGCCCATCAGCGGCAGCGCGACGGCCTCTAGGTACGGCATGACGTCGACCCGCCGGACCTGCTGGTGCTCGGGCAGCAGGGCCAGCCGGCCGGTGGGGCGGCGGTGCGCCCACAGCGGCGTCGCCATCAGCAGCCCCATGGTCACGGCGTGGACGAGGACGAACGCTCGCAGGGGCAGCTCCAGCCCGCCGAGCACCCGGGCCAGCTGCAGCGTCACGTTCACGCCCGCGACGACCGCGCACGCGGTGCCGATGCCCTGCGCCGCCCGCTCGCCCTCGGGGATCCGCAGCAGGTTGACGAACGAGAGGTAGGCGAACCCGGGCGCGGTGACCGAGACCAGCGCGAACGGCACCGCGAAGGCGGGCTCCTCGGCGTGGACCAGCGGCTCGCCGACCAGCAGCACCGCGGGCGCGCCCAGCACGAGCAGGGCGGACACCGCGTCGAACAGGTCGACCGACAGGCTGCGGCGCCCGGCCTGGGCCCGCGACATCACCAGCGTCGCCGACACCCACAGCGGCACTGAGGCGACCAGCAGCGCCATGTCGAGGACGAGGAAGGCCCGCAGCCCGGTGGCAACCGCGGCGACGGCGGCCAGCGCGGCCCCGATCCCGACGACCGACGCGGTCAGCCAGCGCCGCCAGAAGCCCCGGTACTCGGCCGGGCCTCGCCGCAGCGCCTGGCCGGTGGCCCCGATGCCGACACCGAGGAAGACGAGGGCGACCACGGCGTGGACGAAGACGTAGCGGTCGGTCGCCCGGCGGTCGGAGACCTCGGGGCCGGCGAGCCACACCATGGCAGCGCCCGCGCCGAAGGCTGCGGCGATCACCGCCCATCGCGTGCGCCTCGCGAAGACCGCAGGGTTCGAGCTCTCGGACATCGGCGACCCCCCGTACGCCAACGTCCGAATCGTAGATGTGGACGGGGGCGGTCGCCTCATGTAGCGACCGCCCCCGGTGCGCCCGGATGATCGGACCCTCCGTTCGTCCGACACCCGGGTGCGGCTACCCGACGCTGACCTGGGGATCAGTACGGGCAGGTGGACCTATAGGTCGAGATCGTCCCTCGGCCGAGGAACGACTGGTGGTTGGCGCCGCACAGGAACGGGTCGTAGCGGGTGTCGTTGTCGACGAAGCGCTTGAGCCAGGCGATGCTGTAGCGGGCGATGGTCGTGTTGGACGAGTTGGGCGCGAAGTGGCTCGCACCAGCCAGCTCCAGGTACGCCTTGTCGAGCGACGTCGACATGCTGTTGTAGAAGGGAATGGAGTGCGACCCGACCGGTGCGACCGAGTCGTTCTGCGCCCCGACCACCAGCGTCGGCACCGTGAGGTTCGGCCAGCTCTTGGTGCCGTGCCACGGCGTCAGCGGGATGGCCGCCTTGATGGACGGGCGCTCGTTGGCGGCTTCGATCGTGCCCCCGCCACCCATCGAGTGCCCCATGACCGCGAGCCGGTTCCGGTCGATGCGGGTGCGGACCGCGCTGGTGTTCACCAGGTAGTCGAGCGCCGCTTTGAGCTGGTCGGCCCGGCTGGACGGGAAGTCGAAGGTGCTGTTGGTGTCGATGGTGAAGATGACGAAGCCCTGCGACGCCAGCCGTGGCCCGAGCCAGGCGATGCTGGACTGGGTGGCGGTGAAGCCGGGTGCGACGGCGACGGCGCCGAAGGTCCCCTGGCTGGTGTCGGTCGGGTAGTAGATGGTGCCGGCCCCGAAGCCCGGGGTGGCCGCGTTCGAGACGCTGATGGTTGCGGTGGCGAACGAGCCACGAGCCGCTTCGATCGACGCGTCGGTCGGGTTCGGTCCCCGCTGGAACGGGTTGGCGGTCTGGGCGTGAGCGCCGGTCGTGGCCGTAGCCACGGACCCGGTGACGCTGGCGAGCGCCAAGGCCGACGCGACGACGACGCGTCGCAGCAGTGAATGGGACGTACGCAAGCTGGATCCCCCCTTTGATCGCTTGGACGGACCCGCACTCTAAACTGACACGTCAGTAAATAGCAATCCGCCGGCGCCACCCCGCCTCGACGGAAAGGAAGTGGCGTCGCCTGCGGCGACTCGCTCCTCTTGCGGCTGCGCCGGTGCTCGCTGGCACTACTCGCCGCCGACGCCCGCAACGACCAAAGGGAGAGGGAGATGGCGTCGGCTTCGCCGACTCGTCCCTCCGGCCTCCCGCTCCGGGAGCCAGCTCCTCTACGGAGTCAGCGAGGGACACGTCTGACGGCGGCAAGGAGGGCTTCGATCGACGATGGGCGGAAGTCGAACACCTGGAGAGTGCCGTCCGCCTAGGTACCGCCCGCCGCGTCGGTCGCGTGGCCCGGTGGGCTGACTGGATCGAAGTCGAGAGACCACCGCTGAGCGGCTGCGTGGCAGGACATCGACCACCTCGGCGGGCCCGTCTGAGCTGTCCCCAGCCGGCACGGACGCTCTCCTAGTCGGCGGCCCGGCGCGAGGGGCTCGGGGCGGCGACAATGGTGGTCGTGGGCTTGATCGATCAGCTTGACTACCGGGTCCCGGAGGCCAACCGCTTCCAGAGGCTCGTCTGGAAGGTGTCGTCGTCGCGGCCGGGTGCGTGGCTGTTCGCCAAGACGCTCCATCACATCGACCGGCTCGTGCTCTGGCTCAGCCGCCAACGCCTGACCGTGCCGGGTGTCCTTGCCGGCCTCCCTGTCATCACGCTGGCGACGACGGGAGCCCGCAGCGGGCAACGGCGGGAGGTGCCGTTGGTCGGCGTACCCTCCGGCGACCAGATCGCGGTCATCGGTACCCGGTTCGGCCAGCCCCGAACGCCCGGTTGGTACTTCAACCTGCTGGCCGACCCTCAGGCCGAGCTCAGCTATCGGGGCACGACCGTGCCTGTCGTCGCCCGCGAGGCCGAGGGCGATGAGCGCGAAGCTGTGTGGACGCGCGGTTGCGAGATCTACGCCGGCTACCAGGCGTACGCCCGCCGGATCGATCACCGGCAGATCCATGTGATGGTCCTCGAACCGCAGCCCGAAGGCTGACCGACCGGCTCCGCGAGGGGCCAGACATCGCAGGTCGAGTGATCCGTTTCGCGCACTGGTGTCGAAACAGAGCGGACAGCACACCGTCTCGACCCACCGGAGCGTGAAACATGAGCAAGACCCGCAGCTTGGTTGTCGTCGGCATCGCGTCCGTCGCCATGGGCCTTTCCACGCTGGGCAGCGCCACGGCGGCAAGCGCCGCACCGCTCAACCCCGGCGTCTGGGGCGCAGCGGACACGTCGGAGTCAGCCCTCGCCCCGACGCCGAGGGTGCCGGTCTGCAAGCCGCCGGATTGCTACTACGCCTGACCCATGGTTGCATCGAGGGGTGGCTGAGACCACGCACCGTGTTCGCTCGGGGCGGCGGCCTCTGGTCGCGCTGCTCGCCGTGTGTGCCGCGCTGGCAGTCGGCGCGTGCGTGGTCTTCGCCTCTCGGGATGGCACTGAGCGAAGGGGCGTCGCTACCGCCACGACTGCGACCGCCGTGACCAGGGCGGCGACCGCCTCGACCACGACCACGACCACCACTCCCTCGACCTCGACCTCGACCTCGGCGTCGACCACGGCTCCGCCGACCCAGGTGCCACGGTCCACCGACGTCGCGTCGCCCAAAGGTGAGATTCCTGCCTACGACGCGCCGGGCGGCAAGGAGGTCGGCAAGGTCGGGCTCTGGTACGGGTACCCGATGACGATGCCGATCCTCGAGGAGCGGGGGGCTTGGCTGCGGATCATGATGCCCGAGCGCCCCAACGGCCTCACGGCCTGGGTGCGGGCGGGAGAGGTCACACAGGGCGCGACTCCGTGGCGCATGGTCCTCGATCTCAGCGAAACGCGGGTCACGGTCTACAAGGATGGTCGCGAGGCATGGAGCGCGCCGGTGGGCATCGGCAAGGACAGCACCCGCACGCCGACGGGCAACTACTTCGTGGCGGTCATCGAGAAGCCGGGCCCGCCCGGCTACGGCCCGATCGTGCTCGACCTGAACGCCCACTCCGAGGACATCCAGAGCTGGCAGGGAAAGGGTGACGCCATCACCGCCTTCCACGGGTCCTTCGGCGCCGAACAGCTCCTCCGCGCCGGTGGGGGCAAGGTCTCCAACGGGTGCATCCGCATGCTCCCCGAGGACCAGATCAAGATGGACGGGATCACGCTCGGCACGCCGGTCGACATCGTCCCGTAGCGCCCCCCGGGGTCAGCGGTAGGCGGCGGCCTGGATGTTGTAGAGGTCGGCGTAGTGGCCGGACTTGGCCATGAGGGTTGCGTGGTCGCCGGCTTCGACGACGTGGGCGCCGTCGAGGACCACGATGAGGTCGGCCATGCGCACCGTGCTGAAGCGGTGCGACACCAGGAGCGTGATGCGGCCGGCGCCATCCCGGCGGACGGCGCCGGCGTAGCGCTCGAACAGGGCGTGCTCGGTCTCGGCATCGAGCGCGGCGGTCGGCTCGTCGAGGGCGAGGAGCAGCGGCTCGTCGCGCATGAAGCCCCGGGCGAGCGCCAGCTTCTGCCACTGCCCGAACGACACCTCGACGCCGTCGGGCCAGGTGGGGCCGAGCTGGGTGTCGAGTCCGGCGCTCAGGTGCTCGACGACGTCGGTGGCGCCGGCCCGCTCGACCGCTTCGGTCACGCCGGCGATGTCCTCGATGCGGGGCACGTCGCCGACGCCGACCGAGTGCTGGGCGCGGAGCTCGAAGCGGAAGAAGTCCTGGAAGGCGCCGGCCAGGCGATCGCGCCACTCGGGCGCGGGCATGCGGGCGAGGGGCGCGCCGTCGACCAGGATCCGGCCGGCGGTCGGTTCGTACAGCTTGGCGAGCAGCTTCACGAGGGTGGTCTTGCCGGCGCCGTTCTCGCCGACGATGGCCACCACCGCGCCGGCGGGCAGCTCGAGCGAGACGTCGTCGAGCACGAGGCGGTCGGTGCCCGGGTACTTGAACGAGATGTGCTCGAGCGTGATGCCGTGGGCGAGGCGGGTGGGCACGGGCTCGTCGGCGTCGGCGACCAGGGCGGCGGCGTAGTCCTCGAGCCAGGCCAGCCGGCGGGAGCCGTCGAGCCAGATGCCCCGGAGGAAGCCGATCTCCCCGACGGTCGCTCCGACGTAGGCCGACAGCCGGGCTCCCGCCGCCAGCACGAGCAGGACGTCGCCGGGTGGGGCGTCGAGGCCCGACGCCACGTACACGATGGCCCCGACGTAGGCGGCGCCGAAGGTCGCCCAGCCGAGGGTGTGCCACACCGCGCTGCGCCAGCGGGCTGCGGCGACGGGGCGGTAGTAGCGCTCCCAGGCCTCACGGCGTTGGGTGACGAGCTGGTCGCCGATGCCGGTGACCCGGACCTCCTTGCCCGCCGGGGCGGTGGTGGCCGTGGTGAAGAGGTGCTTGGCGAGTCGGTCGTCGGCTGCCGCGGCCTCCTCGGCCTTGCGCTCGATGCCGGGTCGCCACGTGGAGGTGAGGACGGTCGGGGCGGCGAAGGCGACGAGCAGGACCAGCACCGGGCTGATCGAGGCGAGCAGGCCGAGCGTGACGGCGAGCCGCAGGATCCAGCCACACGTGGTGAACAGCGACATG
>Ga0075430_100000643_pt1 | contig 26613 bp, 27 predicted proteins | sample RhiMetdeltSRZDD4_FD_75294 | JGI IMG/M metagenome (GOLD analysis project Ga0075430, IMG submission 75294) | Populus rhizosphere microbial communities from Tennessee, USA - Rhizosphere MetaG P. deltoides SRZDD4 | ecosystem: Host-associated > Plants > Roots > Rhizosphere > Soil | place: USA... | reverse complement strand
GGGCGGGACCGCGCGCGCTCAGAAGCGCGGTTCGCGCGGCGGGGGAGGCCAGGCGACGGCACCGGGCGCGCAGTCGAGATGGAACATCTCGCCCCCGAAGAAGACGACGGTCTCGCCGTCCTCGATCCGGTCCCCGCAGGCGGGGCAGGTGCGCTCCGGGCCGTCCATGGCTCCCAGTCTACTACCGCCGGAATGAAGTGGAGGCGCGGTTCGCGACATGCGTCGCCAGCCGGACGGCGAGCCAGCCGCCGGCGGCCGCCGCGGCCACGGTCAGCCCGAGCCCGGCCACGAACGTCCCGGCGCCCGGGACCGCGTGGGCGAGGGCCGGCGCGCGCAGCATGGTCGCGACGGCGACCGCGAAGAGCGCGGCGCCCGACACGAGCGAGGCGGCCACCCACCGCCGGCGGACGTCGATCAATGCCAGCGCAAGCGCCGGCACCAGGGGCACCAGGCGCACCGTCAGCGAGCGCCCGGGCGTGCCGCCGTTACGACGCGCCATCTCGTGGGCGACGGCGATCGGCGACGTCCCATCATCGACGGCCAGGACCTCGTCGATCACCGACGTCGGTTTCACGAGCGCGAAGCCGAGGTCGGTCACGGCCCAGGTCGAGAGCTGCACCGCCAGCGAGATCACGAGCACGATGATCGGCGCGGATCGCCAGCCGGTGAGGCGGACGGTGAGGGTGAGGGTGAAGATCGTGAAGAGCGCCATGAGCACGGGCCACGTGAAGAAGCGGACACCGCCGTAGAGGAAGGCGATGCGGCCGGCCGGGTCGGCCACGATCGCGAAGGTGCCGAACAGGAAGGCGGCGGCGACGAACAGCGCCACCCCCCTCGCTCGCGAACCCGCCGGCCATATCTCGACCGGCACGACGAGCAGGGCCAGCGTACTGACCTGCGCGCCGGCCAGGCCGAGGAGATGGGGCGGGCTCCACAGCGTCACGTCGATGCCGAAGAGCCGGTGCCACAGGTCGTCGATGGGCGCGGCCAGGATCGTGAGCGCCATGCCGAGCCACACGAGATGAAAGCCGGGCGTCGCAACCAGTCCGGCGATCCGTACGGTGCCGGAGGGCGCGCGCCCGCCGCGCGCCCACCACGTCTCGAGGGCAACCACGGCGAAGGCCACCATCACCGCCGCCGTGATGGACGCGTACGTGAGCACGTGCGGCGGGATCCAGAACGAGTCACGTCCGATGAGCAGGTGCCAGCGGATGTCCCAGCCGAGTCCCCAGCCCGCGGTGAGCTTGGCGAGCAGCAGCACCCACACCGCGGCGCGTGTCATCGCGGCGCGGTGCGTGGCTCGAGCCGCCGCCGGTACCGTCGTAACGACGGCGCTGTTTGCGGCCCGATCCGTGGGTGGGCCGGCCAAGATGGTGTCCGGCGCCGTGGTGCGCGGCTGCGTCATGGCGTCAATTCTACGCGCGCCGGGTCCACGCCAGCAGCGCTTCGAGCGAGCGCGTGTTCAGGACCTGGTCGGGGCCGATCCAGGCGCGGCGGGCGACGGCGCAGCCGAGCTCGGTCCAGTCGAGCTCCGAGAGATAGTGCGTGTCGGTGCTGATCGGCACCGGGATCCCGAGCTCGGCGGCGCGGCGCGCGTGGACGTCGCTCATGTCGAGCCGCTCCGGGGAGGCGTTGATCTCGATCGCCTTGCCATGGGCCCTGGCGGCGGCGAAGACCGCCTCCATGTCGACGTCATAGGGCTCGCGCGAGCCGATCTTGCGGCCGGTCGGATGCGCGAGGATGTCGAGGTGCGGGTGCCCGAGCGCGCGCACGATGCGCGCGGTCATCTCCGGCCGGGTCTGCTTGAAGCGCGAGTGGACGGCGCCGAGCACCACGTCCAGCTCGGCGAGGGCCTCGTCCGGGAAATCGAGCCGGCCGTCTTCGAGGATGTCGCACTCGGTGCCGGCGAGGATCCGGATGCGATGGCGGGACTGCAGCTCGTCGATCCTGGCGCGCTGGGCGCGCAGCTCCTCCACGGACAGGCCGCCGGCGATGGTCAGCGACCGCGAGTGATCGGAGACGATGATGTACTCGTATCCGCGCGCCTCCGCCGCCTCGACCAGCTTCTCGAGCGGATGATGACCGTCGGACCAGTCGGTGTGGTCGTGAAGATCGCCGCGCAGATCGCGTGGCTCGACGAGGCGCGGCAGCCGACCCTCCCGTGCCGCCTCCAGCTCGCCGCTGTCCTCGCGCAGCTCGGACGGGATCCACGGCAGGCCCAGCGCCGCGTAGACGTCCTCTTCCGTCGCGCCGGCTACCCGCGCGCCGGTCGTCTCGTCGAAGACGCCGTACTCGCTGAGCTTGAGCCCACGCTCTATGGCGAGCTGACGGAGGCGCACGTTGTGCGCGCGGCTGCCCGTGAAGTACTGCAGCGCGGCGCCGAAGGCCGCCGGCTCCACCACGCGCAGGTCGATGGCCAAACCGTCCTGGTGACGGACGGAGGCTTTCGTATCGCCGCGTCCGGTCACCTCGATCACCGATGGCAGGCGCACCAGCGTGTCGATCACGCGCGCCGGCTCCGTCGAGGTGACCAGGATATCGACGTCCTTGACGCTCTCGCGCATGCGGCGCAGCGAGCCGGCGATCTCGAGGCGCTCGACACCACCGTGGGCGCGCAGCGCCTCCGCCACCAGGCGCGCCACCGCCCGCGCCGCCGGCAAGAGCACCCGCGTGCGGCCGGCGCGCCACTGGGCGATGCCCTTCAGGATGTTCTCGCACGTGCGCTCTCGCACGCCGGCCACCCCGACGATGCGCTTGCTGCGACACGCCTCCTCGAGCTGCTCGACGGACTCGATGCCGAGCTGCTCGAACAGCGCGCGGGCCGTCTTGGGCCCCAGCCCGCGGATCTCGAGGAGGGACAGGAAAGTCGGGGCGAGACCCTCCCGGAGCGCGTCGAGGCGCGCGATGCGGCCGGTGGCGAGGTACTCCTGGATCTTGGCGGCCAGGTCCTTGCCGATGTTCGGCAGCGTCTGCAGCGCGCCGCGCGCGCCCAGGACGGCCACGTCCTCGGACAGTGTCTCCAGCGTCTGGGCCCCGCGCTGGTAGGCGCGGACGCGGAACACCGATTCGCCGCGCACCTCGAGAAGATTCGCCATCTCGTAGAAGAGGCGCGCGATCTCGAAGTTCCTCACGGCTCCATGGTACACTCGCCGCCGCCAGTGATCGCCGCGTGGTGCTGGGATCTCGTCGAGCCGTACCTGAGACGCAACCTCCTGAATCGCGGCGTGGAGCGTCCCACACGCAGGCAGATCCTCGAGGAGTTCGCGCGCGTGTGGCCGGAATTCACGGCGACCCTCGGCGTGCAAGAGCCGTTCGCGGGCACCATTCGCTTCAAGTGGCTCGTCCGCCTTCCGTCGGGTGACCTGGAGCCGTTCCTGACCGATCCGGCGGCATGGATCGCCGAGCGCTTCGGCGGCGGCAAGTTCAAGCTGAACCTGCACCACGGCCTGCACTTCGTGAACACGAAAAACTTCAAGCCCGAGGGCGAGCCGAAGTGGCGAGAGGCGCCGGCCCTCGAGGACGAGTAGGGGGACGGCCATGCCCTCGGACGAGACGCGCAGGCTCCTGAAGCTGTTCGGGGTGGCGGTGACGAGCCTCGAGGACGCCATCGACGGCAAGGCGTCGTTCGAGGAGATCATGAAGTGGGACGCGGAGCTCGCCGACCGCACACGCGACATCATCGGCTTCGTCGACCGTCTGCGCAGCCGCCGCATCGCCTGACGTGCCCCTCCGACGCCTCGTCTCCCTGGTGCCCAGCACCACCGAGCTGCTGTGCGCGCTCGGGCTGGCCGACGCGCTGGTCGGCGTGACCGTCTATTGCGTGGAGCCGCGCGAGGTCGTCCGCGGCAAGACCCGCGTGGGCGGGGAGAAGGATCCCGATCTCGACATGATCCGCGCGCTCGCGCCCGAGCTGGTGGTGGCCAACATCGAGGAGAACCGCCGCGAGGACGTCGAGGCGCTGCGCGCGGCGGGGATCGACGTCTTCGTCACATATCCGCGCTCGGTGGCGGAGAGCGTGGCCATGATCCGCGAGCTCGGCGCCGTGACGGGCGCGGTGACGGCCGCGCAACGGCTCCTCGACGAGCTGGAGCCGCTTCGGGCGGCGGTGCGCCGCCGGCTGGCCGGTCGCCGCCCGACGCCGTGCTTCTATCCGATCTGGCGGGAGCCCTGGATGACCATCGGTCACGACACCTACATCCACGACGTGCTCGAGACGTGTGGTGGCGCCAACGTGTTCGCGGATCGAAGCCGTTATCCGACTATCTCGCTCGACGAAGTCGCGGCGCGATCGCCAGAGGTCGTGCTGCTGCCCGACGAGCCGTTTCGCTTTCGCCGCGCCCACCTGCGCGACTTCGAAGCTTATCCCGGCATGCCGGCCGTGCGGGAGGGTCGCGTCGAGCTCGTGGACGGCAAGCGCTTTTCGTGGCACGGCCCGCGGCTGGCGGAGGCACTGCGCACGGTGCCCGCGATGCTCGGACACGGGCACGAGGCGCGATAGTTCTCGGGTTCCCGCGCGGCGCTGTGCCAGAATTTCGGAGATGTGCCATCGATCCGGGAGGGCGTGATGGCGGACACGTGCCCGAAGTGCGGCTTCGCCGAGGTGGGCAGCGACCGGTGCCCGCAGTGCGGCGTGGTCATCGCGCTGTATCAGGCCTCGCTCGAGAAGCTTCGCCGCGGCCCCCAGGCCGCCGCTCGCGCGATGCCGTCCACCCCCACGCTGGCCGCGCCGGTGGCCGCCCGACCGCCCGGCGCCGGCATGACCGCGCCGGCGGCGGCGCGGCCGACGGCCACCGACGGGGCCCGCCGCGCGCGCTTCATGGGATCCGGCGCCGCGTTGTTCGGCATCCACGTCGTCAACGTCCTGCTCACGCTGCTCACGCTCGGCGTGTATTTCTTCTGGGCGAAGGTGAAGGTCCGCGCCTATCTGTTCTCCGAGACCGACTTCGAGGGCGATCGCTTTGCCTATCACGGCACCGGGCGCGAGATGTTCGTCGGCTTCCTGAAGGCGCTCGTCTTCTTCTTCATCCCGATCACGCTGCTCAGCATGCTGCCGGAGCTCACCGGCGCGCCGCTGCCGGTCCGCTACGGGGCCAGCATGCTCAGCTACCTCCTCGCGAGCTTCTTCGTGCCGATGGCCATGATCGGCGCGCGCCGCTATCGCCTGAGCCGCACGTCCTGGCGGGGCATCCGGTTCTCGCTCCGCGCGCCGACCTGGGACTTCGTCCGTCTGTGGTCGTGGAACACGTTCGTGGTCGCCTTCACGCTCGGACTCTACTATCCGATCTACATCATGCGCCGCCAGGATTTCCTGACCCGGCACATGTGGTTCGGCTCGCAGCGCTTCGGCTTCGACGGCCGTGGCCGCGATCTCTTCTGGCCGTTCGTCGGCATGCTGGTCCTGTTCCCGTTCACGCTCGGGCTGTCGTGGTTCGGCTTCGCCGCGAAGAAAGCGCGGTACTTCGCGGCGCACACGACGTTCGGCAGCGCGCGGTTCCAGTCCAGCGTGCGCGCGCTGCCGCTCGCGTGGCTCACCATCTCGAATCTCCTCGGTCTCGTCTTCACGCTCGGTCTGGCCTGGCCGTGGCTCTCCGTCCGCTCGCTGCGGTTCGCCTACGCGAACCTGACGTTGGACGGTCCGCTCGCGCTCGACACGATCACCCAGCAGGCGCAGACGGTCACCGCCACCGGTGAAGGTCTCGCCGGCTTCCTCGACGCCGACCTTGGGCTCACCTAGCGCTCCGTGGGTCAGCTGTCGCTCGCGCCGTTCGCGCTCACGGATAGTGCGTCCTCGAGGCGCGCCACGGCTCCGCCGGGGCGTGCCGAGCGACTGGGGGGTCTGGGGGGCCATATCGGGGCCCCCCAGCTAAATTGAAGCTCGCCTGGGAGGCGTCGTATCTGGACGGGCGCACGGCGGCCCGTCACCGCGCCACGGCGCGGATCGGCCGGGCCGCACTCGAGATCACGCTCGCCGACAGCAACACGCGGCTGCTCTGGCCGTATCGCGAGATCCGGCAGACACAGGGGACGTATGCCGGCGAGCACGTGCGGCTCGAGCGCGGCGGCGATCTCGCCGAAGCGCTGCTGGTGCCCGACGTCGCCTTCCTGTCCGCCCTGCGCGACGCCGCGCCCGAGACGCACTTCCACGACCCCGCCCGCCGACGATTCCGCGTCGGCCTCATCGTGGTGGCGGGCATCGCCGCCATCACCCTCGGCGTGGGGCTCTATCTCTTCGCGCTCCCGGCGATGGCGGCAGTGGCCGCCGAGCGCGTGCCGGTGCAGTGGGAGGCAAAGCTCGGCGACGCGATCGTCGAGCACATCGTGCCGGTGAGCGGCCGTTGCGTCGACGGCGATCGCCAGGCCCGGATCGACGCCATCGCCGCCGCCGTGCTGAAGCCCGTGCCGACCAAGGGCTACACGTTCAGGATTGCCGTCGCCGATAGCGCCACCGTCAACGCGCTCGCCGCTCCCGGCGGCGCCATCGTGGTGTTTCGCGGACTCCTCGACCGGACGGACAGCGCGGAGGAGCTGGCCGGGGTCCTCGCCCACGAGTTCCAGCACGTGCTGCACCGTCACGCCACGCGCGCGATCTTCCAGCACGCCTCCGCGGGAATTCTCATGGCCGCGGTGGTGGGCGACGTCAGCGCGGTGGTCGCGTTCGGCCTCGAGGGCGCGCGGATGCTCGGCGACCTGAGCATGAGCCGGCAGGCGGAGGCGCAGGCCGATCGCGACGGGATGCAGATGCTGCACGACGCCGGCATCGACACGGCGGGGATGGTCACCTTCTTCGAGAAGCTGGCGGCGATGCATGGAGACCCCGGGCGCGGCAGATATCTGATGTCTCATCCCGCGCCGCAGGAGCGGCTGGCGACCATGCGGGCGCTGTCGGCGCAGTGGCCGCGGCCAACCACCCGGCTCATGGCGGACTACGACTGGAGCGAGATCAAGTCGATGTGCGGGTCCGAGCGGCCGTCGCAATCGCCTCCACGATGAAGTGATAGCCCGTACAGCGGCACAGGTTGCCGCCGATCGCCTCCCGGATCTGTGCCTCGTCGGGGCTGGGGTTCTCGTCGAGCAGGGCCTTGGCCGTCAGTAATATCCCGGGCGTGCAGAAGCCGCACTGCAGCCCATGCGTGGCCCAGAACGCCTCCTGGATCGGGTGCAGCCGGTCACCGTCGGCCAGGCCCTCCACGGTGGTGAGGGCGGCGCCATCGAGCTGGATGGCGAACAGCAGGCACGCGCGAACCGGAGTACCGTCCCACAGCACCGTGCAGGCACCGCAGACGCCGTGCTCGCAGCCGACGTGCGTGCCGGTGAGACCGAGATCCTCGCGCAGCACGTCGACGAGCGTGCGACGCGATTCCACGGTCACCAGGTGCTCGGCGCCGTTGATGTGCAGCCGCACCGTCCGCGTGGTCACGCGGCATCCTTGGCGCGCGCGGCGGCGTCGGCGAGCGCGCGGGCGGTGAGGGTGCGGGCGACGCTCGCCCGGTAGACGGCCGGCGCGTGGATGTCGGCGACGGTCTCCAGATCGGCCGTCGCCACGCGCGCCGCCTCGGCGAGCACGCCGTCCGTCGCCGGCTGTCCGGCGAGCGCGCGCTCGGCCTCGCGCGCCCGCACCGGGGTGGCGGCGGCCCCGAAGATCGCGATGCGCGCCTCGGCCACCGCGCCCCGCGCCACCGTCAGCACCACGGCCACGCCCACCAGCGCGAAATCACCGTGGCGTCGCGCCATCTCGCGAAAGCCCCAGCCCGCGTGCGGCGCCGGCAGCGTCCAGCGCGTCTCCGTCACCAGCTCGTCGGCCGCCAGCGCCGTCATCAGCGGCCCCTGGAAGAAGTCAGCGGCGGCGATGGTCCGGGTGCCGCGGCGGCTACGCGCCACCACGGCGCCGTCGAGGCACAGCAGCAAGGCCGGCAGCTCGGAGGCCGGATCGGCGTGGGCGATGGAGCCCGCCACCGTGCCGCGAGTGCGAATCGGCGCATGACCGACGTGACCCAGTGCGGTCGTCAGCAGCGGCGCCCGCTCACCGGCCCAGCGCTCGAGCGCGCGCTGGCGCACGAGCGCCCCGACCGACACGGTGGCTCCGTGTTGCGTGATCTGGTCGAGGCCGCCAACGCGATTCACATCGACGACCACGGACGGTCGTGCCAGGCGCAGCGCGAGCATCGGTACGAGGCTCTGGCCTCCGGCGAGCACCTTGGCCTCGTCGCCGTGCGTGGCCAGCAGCGCCACCGCCTCGTCCGTGGTGCGCGGATCGACATACTCGAATGGCGCCGGCTTCATCCGCGCGCCGCCTCGATCGCCTGGAGCACTCGGGCCGGACTCGCCGGCGTCCCGGTGATCCGCACCCCGAGCGGGCCCAGCGCGTCGTCGATGGCGTTGACGATGGCTGCCGGCGGCGAGATGGCGCCACCCTCGCCGAGCCCCTTCATGCCGAGCGGATTTCGCGGCGAAGGATACTCGAGGTGGACGGTGTCGATCCGCGGCAGATCCGTGGCCGAAGGCATCAAGTAGTCCATGAGAGTGCCCGTCAACAGCTGCCCCTCGTCGTCGTAGACCATCTCCTCGAACAGCGCGCCGCCGACTCCCTGCGCCACGCCGCCGTGGACCTGTCCCTCGACGATGGTGGGATTGATCACCTTGCCGCAGTCGTGAGCGACGACGTACTTGAGCAGGCGGACGTAGCCGGTGCCGGGATCGACCTCGACCTGCGCGACGTGCACGGCGCTCGCATAGGTCACCGTCGGCACGTGGTGATAGGCGCTCGCCTCGAAGTCGGGCGGCGCCACCCCTGCCTTGGCGAAGGTCGGGATCGAGGCCTGGATGACCTTGCCGAGCGCGACGGCGGAGGCGGGCGCGCCCCGCACGAAGGCCGTGCCGTCCTCGATCTCCACGTCGTCGGGCGCCGCCTCGAGGACCTTCGCCGCCGCGTCCACGAGCTTGGCGCGCACCGCCCGCGCCGCGTCGGCGATCGAGTTGCCCGCCGTCACGCCGCTACGGCTCGCGAACGTCCCCACGCCGAATGGGACGGCCGCCGTGTCGCCGCCGGTCACGCTGACCCAGTCGAGCGGCACGCCCAGCACGTCCGCGGCCACCTGCGCAAACGCGGTCTCGTGCCCCTGGCCGGAATTCACGGCGCCGGTGGCGATCTGGACGCGCCCGGTCAGGTCGAGCTTCAGGTGCGCGCCCTCGAACGGCCCGATCGCCGTGCCCTCGACGTAGCCGGAGATGCCGATGCCGCGCCACACGCCGCGCGCGCGAAGGGACGCCTGCTCGCGGCGAAACGCGTCGTAGCCGGCGGCCTGCAGCGCGGATTCGAGGGCGGCCGGGAAATCGCCGGTGTCGTACACGAGCGGATTGCCGTCCCGGTACGGCATGCCGAAATCCCAGGGCAGCTCGTCGGCGCGGATGTAGTTCTTCCGCCGGATGTCGGCGGGATCCAGGCCGAGACGCCGCGCGAGGCAGTCGACCGCGCGGTCCATCGCGAAGACCGTCTCGGGGCGGCCGGCGCCGCGGTACGGCGCGTTGGGCGTCTTGTTCGTCACCACGCCCTTCACGTCGACCTTCATGTCGCGGATGCGGTAGGGACCGATCAGGTGGGCCACCGTGTTGTAGGGCAGCACGATGCCCCACACGTTGTAGGCGCCGAGGTCGAGCCAGATGCGATCGGCGAGCCCGACGATGGTGCCGTCGCGACGCGCGCCGATGCGAATCGTGTGGGTCTGGTGGCGCGCGTGCGCGGCCGCCATCATGTGCTCGCGGCGGTCCTCGATCCACTTGACCGGGCGGTTCAGCGCGCGCGCCGCCAGCGGGACCAGCACGTCCTCCGGATAGCCGGAGGCCTTGGTGCCGAAGCCGCCGCCGAGATCCGGTGCGATGACGCGAATCCTGTGGGGCGGCAGCTCCAGCGCCGTCACCAGCCCCTGCTGGACGAAGTGCGAGACCTGCGTGCTGTTCCAGGTGGTCAGGCTGCCGTCGCGGCGGTCCCACTGCGCCACCACGCCGCGCGTCTCGAGCGGCATGCCGACGTACCGCTGGATCTGGAACGTCTCCTCCAGCACGAGGTCGGCGGCGCCGAGCGCGCGCTCGGCGTCGCCGATGGCGTGCGTGAAGCCGACGGCGACGTTGGTGGACCACTCCGGATGCACGAGCGGTGCTCCCGCCTCGCCGGCCGCGCGCATGTCGACGACCGCCGGCAGCGGCTCCCACACGACGTCGATGGCCTCGGCGGCGTCCTCCGCACGCGCGCGACTGTCGGCGACGACCATGGCCACGATCTCGCCGACGTGGCGCGCGATGTCCTTGCAGAGCGCCCACTGCGGGGCGTGGCGCACGTCGAAGCGCACGGCGGCGGCCAGGCCGGGCGGCGTGGCGCCGAAGACCGGCAACGGCTTCATCCACCGCGCGAGATCGGCGTGGGTGTACACGGCCGCCACGCCGGGCAGGCCGCGTGCGCGCGCGGCGTCGATCGACCGGACACGCGCGTGGGCGTGGGGCGAGCGCAGGAACGCGGCGTGCAGCAGGCCGGGCAGAGTGACGTCGTCCACGAAGCGGCCCTCGCCGCGAAGGAAGCGCGGGTCCTCGCGCCGCCGCACGGCGGCGCCGAAATATTTCGCGCCCATCAGCGCCGCGGGATCAGCGCTTGGTGCGGGCGGGCCGGATCCAGTCGAGCCACGGGGCGAGGGCGGCGAGGAACAGGCCGGGCAGGGCCACGCCGCTGATGATCCCGAGGATGGTCAGGAACGCCAGCGAGATGGCAGCGGCGGCGGCGTCGAGGAGGAGGTTCATCAGTCGACCTCCAGGATCATCTCGATCTCCACCGGAATGCCCATGGGCAGCTCCGCCATGCCCACCGCCGAGCGCGCGTGCTTGCCGATCGTCTCGCCGAAGACTTCGACCATGAGATCGGAGAACCCGTTGATCACCTTGGGCTGCTCCTGGAAGCCTTCGGCGGAGTTCACCATGCCGAGCACCTTCACCACGCGCTTGACCTTGTCGAGGCTGCCGAGGCTCGTGCGTGCCGACGCCAGCAGGCTCAGGCCCACCTCGCGCGCGACCTTGTAGCCCTGCTCGGTGGAGAGATCCTTGCCGAGCTTGCCGCGCGCCGATGGCTTGCCCTCGGTACGCACGGGCCCGTGTCCGGACAGGAACAGCAGATTGCCGGTGCGCACGGCGCTCACGTAGTTCGCCATCGGCGTCGACTGCGTCGGCAGCGTGATGTTCTTCGCCTTCAGCGTCGCTTCAGCGCCCATGGAGCCGCGATCCTCCCGTCTGAAATGACAACCGCGCGTTAGCGTGTCACACTACGCCGTGCCCGTCAAACAACCGGTCGTGCCCGCGCCGGCCGCCACGCTGGTGCTGCTGCGCGACCGCGCCGCCGGCGGCTTCGAGATACTCCTGATGCAGCGTCACCACGCCAGCAAGTTCGCCGCCGGCGATTTCGTCTTTCCCGGCGGCAAGCTCGAAGCCGACGACAACCCCGAGGACGCCGTCCAGTGGTGCGCGGGGCTCGATCTCGCCGGCGCCGCTCGTACGCTTCATCTCGAGCACGCGCCGACCACCGCGCTCGCCTACTGGGTCGGCGCCATTCGCGAGACGTTCGAGGAGGCGGGTGTCCTGCTGGCCACGACCGCGGACGGTGGCCCCGTCCGGCTGCCCGCCGCCCGCGTGGCCGATTATCGGCGCGCCATCCAGGCCGACAACCGCGCCTTCTGGTCGATGATCAAGACGGAGAAGCTGCGTCTGGCCACCGACCGCCTCGTGTACTTCGCGCACTGGGTGACGCCGGATGGGCTTCCGCTCCGCTTCGACACGCGGTTCTTCGCGGCGCCGATGCCCGACGGGCAGGAGGCGGTGGGCGACGATCACGAGATGATCTCGCTCCGCTGGCTGGCGCCGCCCGAGGCGCTCGAGGCGCACGCGCGCGGCGAGCTCGCGCTGCGCAATCCGACGGTGCGCAACTTGATGCTGCTCGAGGGGCACTCCGCCGCCGCCGCCCTCGACCGCCTCCGCGGCCGCGAGGTGAAGACGATCCGCCCGAAGGTCGTCTTCGACGAGCACGGCAAGCGGCGCGTCTTCAACCCCGGCGATCCGGGCTACGACGAGCTGCCGTGACTAGGACGCGAGCGGCGGCCGCCTGAAGCGGACGCGGAACCGATTGACCGCGCGCAGGACGGCCGGCCGGCCGAGCAGCGCGCGGATGAGGCGGTCGCGCCCCGGAAACTGGATGAGCGTCAGACCGGCGAGGATGGTGAGGATGCCTTGACCGGGAATGCCGGGAACGGACAGGACGATGCCGACGGCCACGAGGACGATGCCGATGAGCGTGCGTCCGAGCCGGGCCGCCCAGTGACGCTGCGACCGATCGCCGTCGCGCAGATACTCCGCCGGCAGCGCCAGCAGTACCGCTCCCGCGATCAGCATCGACGCGACCGTCGACACGAGCCAGGCGGCGACGATCGGCCAGAGATTCGTGGGCGTCGGCGTCTCCGCCGGCCGCTCAGCCGATGCGCGCGGCGGGGACGGCATCCTCCGCGGCGAGACGGAAGGTGCGCACGGGCGCCTCGACGTTGCGCAGACTGAGGTCGCCCAGATCCTCGAGCGGCAGCCCCGCCGGAAGCCGCTCGGCCGTGGTCGCGCCAACCATGACGCCGTCGCCGTCGGCGAGCGCGGCCAGCCGTGCCGCGATGTTCGTCACCGGCCCGGAGGCCGTGTAGGTCCACCGCGTACCGGCGCTGCCCTCGATCTTCGTGGCGCCGACGGCGGCGCGTCCGGAGTTGACGGCGAGGTGGACGACGATCGGCTCGTCGTGCGGCGCCGTCTCGTTGATCTCGGCGGCGCGGCGCATGATGGCGAGGGCCGTGGTGACGGCCGCCCGCGCGTGCCGCCGGGGATCCTGGTCCTGGAAGATCACCATCAGGCCGTCCCCGGCCGTCTCGTTCACATCGCCGCCGTTGCGCAGTATCTCGTCCAGGAAGGCGCCGAAGTAGCGCTCGACGAGACGGTTCACCGTGGCCGCCTCCAGCCGCTCGGCCAGCCGCGTGTAGCCGACGATGTCGACGAACAGCACGGAGACGTCGATGTCGCGCTTGGCGAGCTGGGGCGCCTCGGGCGCCTGCTCGATGAGCCGCTGCACCGTGCGCGGCACGAACTTGGAGAGGCCGGCGCGGATGGACTCGAGGATGTCGACGCGGCGCAGCGCGGCCTGCAGGGCCCCGTACGCGCGCGCGTGCTCGAGGGCGACCGCGCTCTGGCTGGCGAGCGTGCGGAGCAGCCGCAGATCCTCCGAGGTGTATGGCGCGCCGCCGCGGCGCGCACCGAGCGCGAGCAGGGCGGTGATGCCTTGGCGGAACGTGATGGGGACGACGACGTCGGCGCCGAGCGCGTCCAGCTCCGCCAGGCATCCGTGCCGTGCGTCGGCGAGCGCGGGATCGTCGAGGAGGCGCTCGCGTGTCAGCGGCTCGCGGAGACCGCGCAGGCAGGCGAGCAGCTCGTCGCCGTGACCGAGCGTGAGTCCGTCGGCGGGCGCCGCGGTGCGGAACGTCAGCCGGCTCTCGTCCGCCAGCAGCAGTCGGACGCGCTCGGGATGGAAGATGGCTTCCACCGTGGAGACGATCAGCGGCGCCAGCCGGTCGAGGTCGAGGGTCGTGGTCATCGCCTCGGCCAGCCGCTCGAGCGCATGCTGAGCGTCGAGGCGTGAGCGGAAGAAGAGCCGGTCGAGCAGCGCCTGCGTTCGCAGATAGAGAGGATTGACGAGCAGGACGACGGCGAAGGCGACGAGCGCCGGCGCCACCATCGGCGAGATGTGCATGTCAAGCCGTGCGAACAGCACGTTCAGCGCGGTGAGCAGTCCGGCATACCCGAGGCCGATCAGACCGGTGATGACGGAGTACAGGGTACCGAGCCGGATGACGGCGCGGATGTCGAAGAGCTGGTAGCGCACGATGGCGTAGGCGACGGCAAGCGGGAAGAGAAACCCCAGCCGCCAGCTCTCGTTGAGAAACGGCACCTCCGTGCGGAGGGCGACCTCGACGGTGGTGCCCGCGACGGGGGCGAGATAGCCAAGCGCGAAGCCGGCCATCAGGACCTTGGCCCGCTGGCGGAGCAGCGCGGTCGACCCGTGTCGCGCGGTGATGCCGAGCGCGACCACGAGCGCCACCAGGGCCGCCGTCCAGTACGTCGCGATGATGCCGGCCGTGGCCACCCACGCCTGCGCGAGGCTGCCCTGCAGCCACGCGTAGAGCACGGTCGAGAGCGCATACGGCGCCCACACGAGCCAGCGATGACGCTGGGCGAGGCGGCGGCGCTCCGGAAAGGTGAGCGCGAGGTGGACGAAGACGGCCGGTGAGAAGGTCCACGCCAGGAAGAACAGGCGCGTGAAGCGATGTGCGCCGAGCAGGTCGTGATAGCCGACGTTGATGACGGCCCACTGCAGCGAAAACGCCAGGAACAGCCGGGCGGAGGCGCTGCCGGGCTGAAGCCGGATCACCAGCGCCGCCAGCGACACGCCGATCACGCCTGGCAGCAGGTTCTCGATGAGGAACCGCTTGAAGTTCCGCAGCGTGCTCACACGCGAGGGAATGTCCTCTTCGACGAGCTGCCCGTTCCGCACGAGCAGGTAGTGCATCGGCGTGCCAGGCGGATGGCGCTCGACCTCGGCCTGCAGCTCGCGGGTCGAGGCGACGAGGCGGCCGTTGACGGCGCGGACGACGTCGAATGGCTGAAGGCCCCCGCGGTCGACGCCACCGACGCCCACGAGCATGTTCTTCAGCACGGCGAAGCCGGGCGTGGGCTGGCCGATGCGATTCCAGGCGTCACGCGTCACCATGGCCATCAGCACCACGGTGAGGGCGATCAGCAGCCAGTAAACGCTCGTCTCCAGACGGCTGCCGCGAGTCATGACGAGCAGTCTAGCGCAGGATCGAGGCGCGCCCTTACCCCCGGCCGACGACGGGCCCGAAGCGCGCCAGCAGCTCCGTCTCGCTCAGATGGCCGGCCTTGGCGAGGGCGGCCAGCGACTCGGGCGTCTCGAAGTCTTCCGCCTTGAGCCGGATCATGTAGGCGTCCAGCGTCTGGTACATCTCGGACTCGACGTCGACGTAGCGGACGCGCACCTTGCCGGTCTTGGGGTCGAGCATCAGCCCGAACGGGATGGGGACCAGGCGTCCGGCCTGGATCGTCACCATGGCGTTGCTGCCGCCCTCCAGGAGAAAGCGCGTGGCCCAGTAGCCGAGGCTCCGGCAATACTGGATGTCGTGCGCGCCGGGCGGCGCGCAGCGCAGCTCGTAGCCGAGCTCCTTGGCGGTGATCGTGACCTCGACCCCGCGATTCTTGAAGCTCTGCGCGACACGCTCCTTCAGCACGCTGCCCAGATCGAACTCCGCGAGCCGCACGTTGCCGTAAGCGTCGCGGCCGACGTTGCCGAGCGTGCCCGGATCGAGCTTCTCGGCGATGCCCTCGGAGAGGATGGCCACGCCGTGCTCGCGGCCCTGCGCCCGCCGCTTGATGATGGCCCCCTCCAGCACGTCGGCCACGCGATCGAGGGAGATCTGCGACTCCGCGAACTCCTCGGCGATGACGGTGAGAGTGGCGGCGGCCGACCCCCCGATGCCGAGCGCCAGGTGGCCGGCATGCCGGCCCATCACGGTCACGAAGAACCATCGCTCGGTGGTGGCCGCGTCCTGCATGAGGTTGCGCACGAGCTCCTTGCCCAGATTGCACGCCGTCGTGAACCCGAACGTCACCACGTCGCCGGGCAGGGGCAGGTCGTTGTCGATGGTCTTTGGCACGTGCGCGACGGTGAGGCCGGGCACCGTCTTGGCCAGGCGGGACGCGGAGAATGCCGTGTCGTCGCCGCCGATGCTGATCAGGTGCTCGACCCCGAGGCGCTTGAGCGCATCGCCCACGTTCTTGATGCCATCCGGCGTGCGCGTCGGGTTCGTGCGCGAGGTGCGGATGATCGAGCCGCCGTCGAAGTGAATGCGCGAGGTGTCGTTGATCTGCAGCTCGATGACGTGCTGGGTGTCGCCCTGGGCGAGCCACTTGAAGCCGTCGTAGCAGCCGAGCACGCGCAGGCCGTGGTTGCGGGCCTCGATGGTGGCCGCGGAGATCACCGCGTTGATGCCCGGCGCCGGACCGCCGCCGACGAGGATGGCGAGCGTCTTCATAAATTTCGAGGTCTATCGTACTACGAGCAACGATCGATTCCGGAAAACCGCGTGGGCGCGCCGCTATCGCACCGTTCCGCGCGCCGCCACGGGCCAGACGGCCTCGACGGCCGCCCCTCGTACGCCGTACACCTCGTCCACCATGTTGCTCACGACGCAGCAGTGATTCGGCACCACCTCGACCACGTCGCCGACGGCGGGGCGCGTGCGGCACGCGGAGAGGTCCACCACCCCGTGCTCTTCGGAGAGGCTCGTGACGGCCGCCTCCGGGTACTCCATCACGTGACCGAAGCCCTTGACGGTGTACTGATCGGAGGTGAGCACCTTGGTGCCGCAGTCGAGGATCGCACGGTCGGCGGTGGGGCGGCTCACCACGGTGGCCCGGACGCGCATCGCGCAGTCGTCCCACGTGGCCGTGCCGGAGGCGACCACCATGCAGTCGTTGTAGAGGTACGTTCCTGCACGGTGCTCGGTGAGCATCGGAAAGTTCTGGGCCGTGAAGATCGCCGGCGTGCCGCCGCCGGACACCACGGGCACCGGGATGCCGGAGCGCTTGAAGAGCTCGAGCGCCTGCTCGAGGAAGAGCCGCGTGCCCGGCTCGCGGTTCGGAAAGGTCATGAGCCCGTCGAACCGGAGGCCCGGCAGCTTCATGGTCGTGCGGGCCAGCTCGAAGGCCGCCTCCGGACTCTGGACGCCGTTACGCCCGAAGCCGGTGTCGCACTCCACGAGGAATGGAATCTCGACCCGATGCTCGCGCGCGGCCTCCGACAAGCCGCGGGCCACCACGTCGTTGTCGAAGACGACGGCCAGGCGGCGCAGTCGCCGCGCGAGCGCGGCCAGCCGCTCGGTCTTGGCGCGGCCGATCACGTTGAACGTCAGCAGCACGTCGTCGGCGACGCCGGCGTCGGTGAACACCTCCACCTCGCCGAGCTTCTGGCACGTGATGCCGACGGCGCCGGCGGCCATCTGCTGCTTGCCGAGCGCCGGAATCTTGTGCGTCTTGATGTGCGGCCGATTGTTGATGCCGTGCCGGGCCAGGTGTCCGTGCACGCGCGTGATGTTGGCCTCCATGATGTCGAGGCGGACGGTCACGGCGGGGGTGTCGAGATCGGCGACGGTGGCCATGGTGGCTCCTCTCAGAAGTAGGCGATGAGGCGGCCGCAGGCGATCACGCTCGTCCACAGCGCCAGCGACACCACGCCGGCGGCGCGCGCGGCCCCGGGCCCCGCCACCTCCGTGTCCCAGTCGCCGACGGTGCGGAACGGCCAGCGGTGGAAGACGGCGGCGTTCGCGAAGGCGGCCGCGACGAGGATCAGCTTCAGCCGGAAGGCCGGGTTCTCGGCCATCTCGGTGGCGTGGGCGGCGAACATCATCGCGCCCGTCGGCAGGATCAGGAGCAGGCTCCAGCGCGCCCAGGGCAGCAGATGGCGCTCCAGCGCGGAGACGGGCACGCCGCGCGACCGGCCGAGAAGCCGCGCGTCGAACATGAACGCGGCGCCGACGAGAACCACGAAGCCGACGATGTGGACGATCTCCACGATCGGATAGAGCCATTGCCACTGCCGCATGGCCGCGGCCACGCCGGAGGTCTCGAGCCAGACCAGCCAGGCGGGGCCGCTCGGCGGATGCATCAGCGCAGTTCGGTGGTCTTGCCCGCGATGGTGATGCGCTCGGCGCGCAGCTCGACCGGGTCGTCGCGCTTCTGATAGCCGACCACGGTCGCCTTCGTGCCGGGCTTGAGTGTTTCGCGTGGAAGTCCGCGATTTTCCATGCGAGATGGCGGGGCGAGAACCACCAGCCACGTCTTGTCCGGCGTCTCCAGCTTCACGTAGCCGTGCGGATGCTCGTACCCGGCCTCGCGGATCGTTCCGTCGAGGCTCAGCGGGCGCGACGAGTCGTAGCTGCTCCAGCCGTGGTGCGCGATGGCGGCCACGGGGACGAGCGCCAGCACTCCGGCGAGGATGAGCACGCGCCTCATGGCGTCAGCACGATCTTGCCGAACTGCTTGCCCTCGGCGAGCCGCGCCTGGGCGGCGGCGCCATCCTTGAGCGGCATGACCTCGTCGACGATGGCCTTGAGCCGGCCGGCGAAAAACAGTCGCATCACGTCGTTGAACTCCTTTCGGTTCGACATGGTCGAGCCGATGATGTGCACCTGCTTCCAGAAGACCAGCGGGATCAGTGTCTCGCCGATGGGGCCCGAGGTCGAGCCGCAGGTCACCAGGCGCCCGCCGCCCTTCAGCGACTTGATGGAGTCCTTCCAGGTGGCGGCGCCCACGTTCTCGATGACGACATCGACGCCGCGCTTGCCGGTGGCCTCGAACACGTGCTTGGCCCAGTCCGGATTCTTCCGGTAGTTGATGCCGACGTCGGCGCCGAGCGTCTTTGCCCGCTCGAGCTTCTCGTCGCTGGACGAGGTGGCGATGACGCGCGCTCCGCACAGCTTGGCGATCTGCACGGCCGTCGACGACACGCCGCCGCCGACGCCGATGACGAGCACGTCCTGACCGGGCGCGACCCGGCCCTGCGTCACGACCATGCGCCAGGCCGTCATGTTGGTGAGGATGAACGACGCGGCGTCGGTGTAGCCGACGTGCGCCGGCAGCGGCACGACGTTGTCACCCCGGACGGCCACCAGCTCGGCCAGACCGCCGGGCACGTGCTCGCCGAGGATGCCGTACCTCACGCAGAGGCTGTCTTCCCCCTGCGCACAGAACTCGCAGCGGTCGCAGGTGAGGTTCGGGTTCACCGCCACCCGGTCGCCCGTCTTCACGCCCGGCACGGCCGCCCCGACCTCCACCACGTCGCCCGCGATGTCACAGCCCGTCCAGAACGGCAGCGCCGTCTTCAGCGCCGGGATGCCCTCGCGGACGAAGAGGTCGAGGTGGTTCAGCGCGCACGCCTTGACGCGGACGAGGACCTCGTGCGGCTTGATCTTCGGATCGGGCACGTCCTCGTAGCGCAGCTTGTCCGGACCGCCGAACTCGTGGAAGGTCAGTGCTTTCATCGAATCACCCGTTGAACTCTTGTATCACCCGCGGCAGCCGTGGATCGTCGAGCGCCGGTTGCTTTTCGGGTCGGTAGAACGCCGTGCGGTCGAGGAGCCCCGCATACCGCTCCTTGAGTCGGGCGGCGATGGTCGCGTAGCTGCCGGTGACGGCGTAGGTGTCGAGCATCTCGTCGGTGATCAGGTCGGCCATCCCCTTCCAGTCGCCCTCCACCGACTTCCGGTGCAGGTGAGGGACGAGGTCCTGCCAGCCATGCGCCGCCAGCACGGGCTCGTAGGTGCGCGTGGAGGCGTAGAAGGCGATCTGCTGCTTGACGGCCGCTGTCTGCTGCTCGATCTCCTGTTGCGTGTCGCCGACGACGACGAAGCTCGACGTCACGTAGCTGAAGTCCGCGCCCGTCCGTCGCGCCTTCGCGCGGCCGTCCTCGACGGCGGGACGGACGTACTCGCGGAGGTACTTGGGGCTGTTGAACGGATGCACGTGCAGGCCTTCGCACACCTCGCCGGCCACGCGGCACATCGCCTGGTTCACGGCGGCCACGTACACGGGAATCGTCGGGTGCTCGATGGGGCCGGGGTTGAAGAACGGCGTCATCAGGTCGAAGCGGAAGAAGCGGCCCTTGAAGTCGAGCTTCGTCCCGTTCTGCCAGCAGTCCCAGATCGTCCGCAGGGCCAGCACGATCTCGCGCATCTTCGGCGCCGGCGACTCGAACTTGACCGAGAAGCGCCGCTCGTTGTGGCCCTTCACCTGCGAGCCGAGCCCGAGAATGAAGCGCCCACCGGAGGCCTTGGCCAGATCCCAGCAGGTGTGGGCGAGGACCATCGGGCTCCGTGGAAACGCGACGGCGATCGAGGTGCCGAGCTTGATGCGCGAGGTCACGGTGGCGGCCACCGCGAGCGGCAGAAACGGATCGTGCTGCGTCTCGGCGGACCAGAGGCAATCGTAGCCGAGCGCCTCCACCTTGCGCGCGTAGTCGGGAATGGACTTCAGATCATGGGTGAGCATGCCGACGTCGAGCTTCACGAGCCGTCTCCTCTGGCGGGCATCTTAACATCCGCGGTGCGCCAGGCGCCGCCGGCCAGCGCGGCCATGTTGATACCGCCGAGCAGCACGAGGCTCACGGCCATGGCCGCGAAGACGGCCGTCAGGCCGCCGCCGAGCACGCGGCCTCCGAGCCAGCCGCCGCCGACCGCCACCGCGAGGCGGACGACGGACGCGGTCACCGGCCACGTCAGCCGTCCGGCACCCTGCGACGCAAAATAGAGCGCGAGACCGACGCCGAAGAACGCGTACACGGGGCCGACGATTCGCAGGTAGGCCGAGCCGGCGGCGACGATCTCGGGCTCCGTCGTGAAGAGCCCGAGCCACGCATGCGGGAAGAGCGCACCCCACAGCCCCATGGCGCCGGTGGCCGCGGCGGCCAGGGCGGCGCCGGTCCAGGCCACGCGCTCGGCGCGTTGTCCGCGCCCGGCGCCGACGTTGGTGCCGACCATGGCCACCAGCGCGGCGCCCATGCCGAAGACGAGCGGGATCTGCAGATACTCGAGTCGCGCGCCGATGCCGTAGCCGGCCAGCGCATACGTTCCGAACTGGCCCACGATGCCGGTGAGCAGCAACACGGTCGAATTGGTGAGGACGGTGTTGAGGGCTCCGGGCAGGCCCACGCGCAGGATCTCGCGAAACAGCGCGACCCGCGGACGGACGTCGAGGTGAAAGCGGACGAGGCCGCGCCCGCTGGCGAGATAGCCGCCGACGACCGCGCTGCCGACGCTGAAGGCGACCACGAGGGCGACGGCGGCCCCGCGCACGCCGAGCCGCGGAAACGGGCCCCAGCCCTCGATCAATGTCGGCGACAGCGCCAGCTGCAGCAGGCTCGTGCCGAGGACCAGCGTGGCCGCGAGCGCCATGTGGCCGGTGCCGCGCACCACGTTGGTGAGCGTGTTGAAGGTCCAGGCGGCCACGGCGCCGGCGAAGAGCACGTCCGAGTAGGCGAGCGCCGCCGCCAGCGTGGCGCCGCGGCCGCCCATCGCTTCGTAGAGCGCCGCGCCGCCGAGCAGGACGGCGGCCGTGAAGACGAGCCCGAAGCCGAGGGCGATCAGGAGGGCATGGGCGACGAGCGCGTCGGCATCGTGGCGGCGGCCGCCGCCCAGCGCCCGGGCGACGGCGGCGGAGACGCCGCCGCCCATCCCGCCCGACGACATCGTCTGCATCAGCATGACGACCGGGAACACGAGCGACACGCCGGCGATGGCGTCGGGGCCGAGCCGCGCGACGAAGTAGGCGTCGAGCACCGACACGGCCGACTGGAACAGGCTGACGGCGGCGTTCGGCGCCGCCAGCGCCAGCAGCGTCGGCACCATCGGCGCCTCGAGCAGGCGCGCCGTGCGTGCCGGCAGGACACGTGTCGTCATTCGTCGCGACCGCTGTGCGTGCGGCTCGAGTCGCGGGTGGCCTGTTCGAGACGGTTAGTGGCTGTCAGCGGGGCAGCCGGTCGAGCACGTGGCGTGCCTCGCGGGCGATCGCTTCCACGACCTCGGCCGCGCCCGCCAGATCGTGGACGAGGCCGGCCGACTGGCCCGCGTAGAGCGCGATGTGCTCGGGGTCGCGCTGCTCGGTGGCCGCCGTGAAGACGTCGTGCGCGGCCCGCTGCTGCATCAGCGCCGGCAGCACCGGCGCCCCGGAGGCGGCGTAGTCCTCGGAGAAGCGGTTGCGCAGCACGCGCGCCCACAACCCCGTGAATGCCTCGGACAGCGTCGTGGTGGAGCCGTCGCTCTCGAGCAGGCGCTTCTTCCAGATCTCGGCCGCCATCGACTCCCGCGTGGCCACGAAGCGGGTCCCGAGCAGCGCGCCCTGGGCGCCGAGGGCGAGGGCCGCCACGAGGCCGCGGCCGTCCGCGATGCCGCCGGCGGCGAGCACCGGCACGCGCACGGCGTCGACGACCTGCGGCACCAGCGTGATGGTGGCGATGGAGGCCTCCTCGCGCGGGCGCTTCACCCACGTCGAGCGGTGGCCGCCGGCCTCGCCGCCCTGCGCGACCACGATGTCGACGCCGTTCGCCACCACCGCACGCGCGTCGTCGACGGTGGCGATCATGGCCATCACCTTGACGCCGCGGTCGTGACAGCGGCGCACCATCTCGGCCGTCGGGTTGCCGAGGCCGATCGACCAGACGGGCACGCGCTCCTCCAGCACGACGGCGAGCGCCTCCTCGACGAGATCCGGGAACGCGGGTGCCGCTCCCTCGACGGTGGCGAGGCCGAGTCGCTTGCGAAAGACGTTCAGCTGCGACTGCACGGCGGTCATCGTCCGCTCGGGGACTCGCGCTGGGTCGGCCGGCGGCCGCAGCTCCGTGTGCAGCCACTGGTTCACGCCGAACGGTCGGTCGGTGACGGAGCGGACGTGACGGATCCGCCGTCGCAGCTCGTCGGCCGTCGTCCCGAGGCCGGCGATGATGCCGAGCCCGCCGGCGCGGGAGACCTCGGCGGCGAGCTCCGGACCGGCCGCGCTGCCCATGCCGGACTGCACGATCGGATACTCGATACCCAGCAAATCGCAGATCGGCGTTCGCAGCGATTTCATGACGTGTCCTCTGTATCGGAGGTTTGTGTCCTCCTCCGCCGTGGGTGGGCTGAGAGAGATTGGCGCGGCTCCGCCTCGCGCGGCTCCGCCTCGCGCGGCTCCGCCTGGCGCGGCTCCGTCTGGCGCGGCTCTGTCTGGCGCGGGGCGGTCTCGTCGGCGAAGTCGGTGAGGGCCATCTCGCGGAGCTTCACCCGCTGCACCTTGTCGCCGTGCGGGCTCGGCGTCCGCGGTACGTCCTCGACGAAGCGGATGCCGCGAGGGATCTTGAACGAGGCGATCTTGCCGCGGCACCACGCGCGCAGCTCGTCGCCGCCGACGCGGGCGCCCGGCTTGCGGATGACGTAGGCCACCGGCGCCTCGTTCGACGTGCGGTCCGGCACGCCGACAACGAAGGCCTGCGCCACGTCGGGATGGCCGACGAGGAACGACTCGATCTCGCCGGGCGCGACCATGTGGTGGCTGATGCGCAACGTGTCCTTCAGCCGTCCGCTGAAGATGATCCGGTCCTGGGCATCGCGGCGGCCGAGGTCGCCGCTTTTGAACCAGCCGTCGGGCGTGAACGCCGTCTTCGTCTCGTCAGGCTTCTTGTAGTACCCGGGCGTGACCAGAACACCGCGGAACTGGAGCTCACCTTCTTCATCGGTCTTGCAGGGCGCGAGCGTGTCCGGCTGCGCGATGCGAGCCTCGAGCCCGCGCGCGGGACGGATGCCCGGCAGCGCACGCACGGCCGCCGGCTCGTCGAGCTCGTGCACCAGCGCCATCGCGTTGACCTCCGTCATGCCGTACGGCTGGTAGCCGAGCGGGATGAGCCGCTCGACGACCTCCTCGAAGAGCCCATGGCGCCCGCCACCGACGGCGGCCACGGCGCCCTTGCGCAGCGACGACAGGTCATGGCGCGAGAGCCCCGGATGGTCGAGCACGGGGATGAGCATGCTGTCGACGGCGTTCCACACGCTGCAGCGCTCGCGCTCGATCAGCGACAGCACGCGAGCCGGCTCGAAGACGTCGACGAGCACGAGGCAGGCACCGTGCGTCCACGCGGTCAGCGGGATGTTGACGCCGCCCCACGTGCCGGCGGCCGGCAGCGCATGGAGGACCCGATCGTCCGGCGTCATCCGCAGCACGGCGCCGGTGTTCCAGCCGTGCGGCACGCAGTTGCGATGCGTGATCAGCGCGCCCTTCGGAAAGGCGGTCGTGCCCGACGTGTACAGGATGGTGAACACGTCGTCCGGGCCGACGCGCGCCGGCGGCGTGACGCCGACCTCGAACAGATCGGCGGCGCGATGGCACCCCGGGTAGGGGTCGTCCGCATCCACGATGACGTGGCGGAGGCGCGGGAGCTTGTCGCTCCGCAGCTCACCCGGCACCGCATCGGCGAGCTCGGGGAGGACCTCGTGCAGCGTCTCGAGGTAATCGACGGGCCCGAGGTGATCGGTGAGGAGCAGCGCGACGGCGTCCGACTGGCCGAGGATGTACGACACCTCGTGCGCGCGATAGCGAGGGTTGAGCGCGACCACGACGACGCCGAGACTGGCCGCCGCGTACTGCGCCATGAACCAGAGCGGGCGGTTGGGCAGCCAGATGGCCAGCGCGTCGCCCTTCCCGAGGCCGAGCGCGGCCAGGCCGCCGGCGAAGGCGCGCGCGCGGTCGCGAAGCGCCGCGAAGGTCAGACGCTCGGCGTCGAAGACGATCGCCTCGCGCGACGCATGCCGCGCGGCCACCGTCTCGAGCATGGACCACGCGGTCGCCTCCGCGAACGGCTGCGCGTTCACGTCAGTCGAGGCGGTACAGGGTCGCTGCGTTCTTCCAGGCGACCCGCTCCGCCACGGCCGGCGGCAGCTCGCCGAGCACGCGGCGTGTCCATTTCATGAGGCGGTCGAGCATGGCCGGCTCGAACAGGCGCGGCGCCCACACGTCGATGCCCATGAGAAAGCGGTCGGGCATCTTTTCGATGAGCGCCTTCCACCGCGGGTCGAGGGGCCCGGTCTCGGAGGCAAGGGAGGGCGTGCGCTGGAAGTGCATGCCGGAGAGATCCACCATGAGGTTCGCGTTGCGGGCGAGAATCTTCTCGAGCTCCGCCGGCTTCGCCTCGCCGGCGTGGGCCAGCACGATCACCGCGTCCGGGCGAGCGCCCAGCGCCTTTTCCAGCTGCGCGCCCGCGGTGGCGGTGACCTCGTAGTGGATCACGATCGGAATGCCGCGCTCGGCGCCGAGCTTCAGGATGTCGAGGAAGGCGGCGTCGTTGGGATTGCGCTCGATCTTGCGGCTGACCTGCCGCAGGTGGACCTCGCCCATGACGCGCGCCTTGGTGCGCGAGAGCTCGACGTCCAGGATGCCGGCGGCGTCGGCGCGCGTGGGATCCGGGATCGGCTGGCCGGGCACGACGCGATCGGGATACGCGCGCGCGGCGGCCGCGATCCATTGCGCGTCCTCCTTCTGGACGCCTCCCACGCCGAGCAGCACCACCTTCGAGACGTTGTGTCGCTTCATGGCGGCGACGTAGGCGTCGATCGCCTTGGCACCGGGAACGTGCGAGTGGGCGTCGATCAGGGGGCCGGCGTAGTCGGCGGCGTCCGCCGCGCCGGGAAGCAGCAGCAACGCGACGAGGAGCGAGACGAGTGGCGCAAGCACGCAGACTCCTTTCAGACGATGCCGTCGCGCTCGAGATCCTCGAGCTCGGCCCCGGTGATTCCGAGGGCCCCATAGACCTCGGCGTTGTGGGCGCCGAGCGGCGGACCCGCCCAGCGCACGTCGGCGGGGGTGGCGGTCAGACGTGGCGTCGGCGCCGTCATCCGCACCGCTCCGAGCTCCGGGTCGGCGACGTCGACGAGGATGCCGCGCGCGATGACGTGGGGATCCTTGGTGATGTCGGCGATGTCATAGACGGCGCAGGCAGTGAGGTCGCTCGACTCGAAGAGGTCGCGCATCTCGTCCAGCGTCCGCTCGCCGATGGAGGCGGCCAGCGCGGCGTCGACGAGGTCGTTGTGGCGGACGCGCGCGTCGTTGGTGGCGAACCGGGGATCGGCGAGCAGGTGGCCGAGCCCCAGCGAGCCGAAGAGCGCGGCGGTCGAGGCGGGCGTGGAGGCGGACAGCGCGATCCACTTGCCGTCGCGCGTCCGGTAGGTGCCGCGCGGGCTCGCGTTGTCGGAGGTGTTGCCGTGGCGCTCGCGCACCGTGCCGTCCAGGGCGTAGCCAGCGGCGTCGGGGCCGAGCACGGAAAGAAGCGGCTCGTACAGCGAGATGTCGACGACCTGACCCCGGCCCGAGACCTGGTCGCGATGGCGGAGGGCGGCGAGCACGGCCGTGCAGCCGGCCAGCGCGGCCACCATGTCGGCCATCGGAAACGAGGGCAGGGTCGGGGGACCGTCGGCATCGCCGGTCGTGTGGGCGAAGCCGCTCATCGCCTCGACCATCGTGCCGAATCCGGGGCGCTCGCGGTACGGGCCGTCCTGCCCCCAGCCGGAGACGCGGGCGAACACCAGTCGCGGATTCTCCCTGGAGAGGACGTCCCAGCCCAGACCCCAGCGCTCGAAGGTGCCGGGCACGTAGTTCTCGATGAGGACGTCCGCGTCGCGGACGAGCCGCCGCAGCAGGGCCTGGCCGCCCGGCGCCGTGAGATTCAGCGTGATCGATCGCTTGCCGCGCGCGTACACCTTCCACCACAGCTCGCCGCGGTCACGCAGCCACGTCCGCAGCGGATCGCCACCGCGCGGGTTCTCCACCTTCACCACGTCGGCGCCGTGGTCGGCCAGCAGGGTGGCCAGCACGCCGCCGGCGATCAGGCGCGAGCAGTCGATCACGCGCAGCCCGCCGAGCGCCCCGCTCATGACGCCGTCTACTATAGTCGAGCCGTGCGGCTAGCGG
>Ga0075430_100000632_pt1 | contig 26776 bp, 25 predicted proteins | sample RhiMetdeltSRZDD4_FD_75294 | JGI IMG/M metagenome (GOLD analysis project Ga0075430, IMG submission 75294) | Populus rhizosphere microbial communities from Tennessee, USA - Rhizosphere MetaG P. deltoides SRZDD4 | ecosystem: Host-associated > Plants > Roots > Rhizosphere > Soil | place: USA... | reverse complement strand
CGATCGGAACCCTCACCTTCGACGCGGGTCATCACACTGTTTATCAGCATGCGCATTTCGAGTTCGGGCTCGAAAACGTGTCGCGGCAGTTCGTCTGGACCTTTCTGCACTCATATCCCTTCTACAACTCCGAGCAATCGAGTCAGCGCTACGTCAAGCTGAAGGAGCCGCGCGCGTTCGTTCCGCCGATTACCGGCGAGGCGCTCGGCGTGTACGAGGCGGCGATCGTCCGTGCGTGGGACCGCTACGCAGAACTGTCGGCGCTGCTCAAAGACGACGCGCTCGCGATTTTGAAGGAACTGCGATACGTTCGCGCCACCACGAGCCCGGACCGGCTGAAGCAGATCGAGCGCGACGCTGAAAGGCGCGCGATCGAAACGGCGCGGTACGTCGTACCTATTGCCGCATTCACCTCGATGGTGCACACCGTTTCCGGCATCGTGCTGCACCGGCTCTGGCGGATGGTGAACACCAGCGACGCTCCGTACGAGGCTCGCAGCATCGTCGGCGACATGGTCCGTCTCGTACGGGAATGGGATGCGTTCTTCTTCGAGAAAGTCGGCGTCGGGCCGATTGGCGAGCACGAGATCACGGAGACGCGCTTTCCGAAGCCCCAAGGGGCGGGCGATCGGTTCGCTGCCGCGTTTGACGCCCGCCTGAACGGGCGCTGGTCACGGTTGCGCGACAGCTCGCGCGACGCCGAGGGCATTGTGGCGGATGCCGTGCGGTCGGTCTTCGGCCTCGAGAGTGGAGATATGTCGGACGAGGAGGCGCTCGACCGGGTGCTGAACCCGGCCAAGAATCGCTATCGGCTCGACGTCCTGAACGTCTCGTATCACTCGCCGCTCATGCGGACGCTGCATCATACGAATTATGTGTTCGAGAAACGGCTGAGCCACACCGCCGATTCGCAGGACCAGCGTCACCGCATGGTGCCCGCCTCGCGGCCTCTCATGACGTTTGCGGATACCACTGAGCCCGACTACATCATGCCCCGGCTGATTTCGGCCAATACACAAGCGCGGGCGATTTACGGTTGCGCGATGCGCGAGGCCTGGGCGGCAAAGAACCGGTTGCTCGAGCTCGGCGTGCCGCTCGAATTTGCGCTGTACGTCCTGCCGAATGCGAAGACGCTGCGGTTCGTCGAGTCCGGGTCTCTGCTGGCGCTGCTGCATAAATGGACCCTTCGCACCTGCTTCAACGCTCAGGAGGAGATCTACCTGGCGTCAATGGACGAAATCGAGCAGGTTCGAATGGTCCACCCACGCATCGGCAAATACATCGGCCCACCGTGCGTCATCCGGAACGGGCTGATCTCTCCTCGATGCACGGAGGGATCACACTTCTGCGGAGTACCCGTGTGGCGCGACTTTCCCGCTGCGGTCCGTCGCCTTTGACTTAACCCGGGATCTGCGCCGCTCCACTTTTCAGTTTCCACTTTCAAGTTTCAAGTTGCGATGGCTGCCTGGCTTGTCCACCTGTACACGGCGAGCAGCGTGGTCTGCGGATTTCTCGCGCTGACGCGCATCTTTTACGACCGCTACCGTGACGCCTTCTTCTGGCTGGCGGTGGCGGTTCTCATCGATGCGACGGACGGTGTGCTGGCGCGCCGGACTGACGTAGCCTCGCGGCTTCCACGGTTCAACGGCGCGAAGCTCGATGACATCGTCGACTACGTCACGTACGTGTTCGTGCCGGCGTTCTTCGCCTGGCACTCGTTGCTGGTGCCCGAGCGCGCTGCGATGTTGGTAGCCGCTGCGATGCTCCTGTCCAGCGCGTACGGTTTCAACAAGGATGATGCGAAGACGGCGGACCACTTTTTCACCGGTTTTCCCTCGTACTGGAACATCGTCGTCTTCTACTTGTTCATCGCCGGGTGGCCACCAGGGCTCAATCTCGTCATCCTGCTCGGTCTGTCGGTGCTCGTTTTCGTGCCGATCCACTACCTGTACCCGTCGCGAAGTCCCATGTTCCGGCGGCTCACTGTGGGACTGGGTGCGGTCTGGGGCATTCTCGTCATGGTCATGCTCTGGCAGATGCCGAACGTGTCCCGAACAGTCTTCTGGTTGTCGTTGGTGTTTCCCGTCTACTACGTTCTGCTGTCATTCGGGCTGGAACTGCGTCGACGGATCGTCTCGTCGCACGACACACGTCAGTGAAGGCAATAGCAGTGCACGCCTTCAATCCCGGACCGATGACGGGTGAAGGCAACTGGACGTGGCTGATTCGCGGACGTGTACCGACGCTCGTAGATGCTGGCGTCGGAGATCCTCGCCACCTCGATGCCGTTGCCGCCGCGTTGAACGGCGACGAACTCGCGCAGGTCATCGTCACCCATGGTCACTCCGACCACGCATCCGGTGCCGCTGCGATTGCGGAGCGAATGCCAGGCGCGCGGTTTCTCAAAATGCCGTGGCGTGAGCGTGACAACCGATGGGGTGTGTCGTGGACGCCCATTGCCGACGGCGACACAATCGCGGCAGGGGACGCGTCGATTTCGATGGTGCATACACCGGGTCACGCGCCCGACCATCTGTGTCTCTGGCACGAGGAGACGGGCACGGTATTCGGCGGCGACCTGGCGATTACGGGAACGACGGTATACGTGCCGCCTGCGCCGCTCGGCGACCTTGCCGATTACCTTGCATCGCTCGAGCGAGTACTTGCGTTGAATCCACTGCGAATCCTGCCCGCACATGGAGCGGTTATCGACAATCCCGAACCGCTTCTGCGCGGCTACATTGCTCACCGCCGCAAGCGCGAAAGCCAGATTATCGAGGCCTTGCGTCTTGGCGACCGGCGAATCGATGCGATCGTGAGCCGCGTATATGAAGGGCTCACGGACGAGCTGCTGTCGCGCGCGAGCGAAACGGTTGCCGCGCATTTGCAAAAGCTCGAACGCGAGGGCAGGGCGGCGTGCAGCGACGATGTGTGGCATATCATTGAGCCATGAACGACGTCGTCGATTTCATCAACATCAATCGCGATCGGTATGTAGACGAGCTCAAGCAATACCTCGCGATTCCCAGCATCAGCGCGCTCCCCCAGCATGCGGGCGACGTCCGGCGAGCGGGCGAATGGACGGCCGATGCCATCAAAGCCGCGGGGATGCAGAACGTGCGCCTGATTGATACCCCGGGTAACCCGGTTGTATATGGGGAGTGGCTCGGTGCGCCCGGCCGTCCGACGATCCTTTTCTACGGGCATTACGACGTGCAGCCGGTGGACCCTCTCGACCTCTGGACCACGCCGCCTTTTGAGGCAACCGTGCGCGACGGAGAGCTCTACGCGCGGGGCGCGGCCGACGACAAGGGCCAGGTCTTCATGCACATCAAAGCAATCGAAGCCTGCATCACGAAGATGGGCGGGCTGCCGGTGAACATGAAGTTCTTCATAGAAGGAGAGGAGGAAGTCGGCAGCAAACATCTCGACGAGTTCGTGCGGACACACAAGCAGGACCTCGCGGCCGACGTCGTCGTCATCTCCGACTCGCCCATGTTCGACCGCGGCATCCCGTCGATTTGCTACGGGCTCCGGGGCCTCACGTATTTCCAGATTGACCTTCGCGGAACGAAGAGCGACCTGCACTCCGGGTCATTTGGCGGCGCCGTTGCCAACCCCGCATTCGTGTTGGCGCAAGTGCTCGCGCAGATGAAGGACCGCAGCGGCCGCGTGAAGATACCCGGGTTCTACGACGACGTGCGTCCGCTGAGCGATGCGGAGCGCGCGGAATGGAAGAAGCTGCCGTTTAACGAGACGAAATACCGGAAAGAGCTCGGCGCGCCGCGATTGTTCGGCGAAAAAGGGTACTCGACGATCGAGCGCGTGTGGGCGCGGCCGACGTTCGAAGTCAACGGCTTGCTGTCCGGATTTACCGGTGAGGGCGCCAAGACCGTGCTCCCGGCATTGGCCATGGCGAAGGTGAGCATGCGGCTGGTTCCCGACCAGGACCCGAACAAGATCGCGGAGCTGTTCGAGAGCTACCTGAAGAAGGTATGCCCGGCGACTGTGGAGCTGAAGGTTACCCGGATGCACGGCGGGAAACCGTGGATGACGGAGTTCGACAACAAGTACGTTCGAGCGGCTGGCCGCGCAATTGAGAAGGGCTTCGGCAGGACGCCGGTATTCAATCGAGAGGGTGGGTCAATCCCGGTGGTCTCGACGTTTCAGGAGGAGCTTGGGCTGCCCAGCGTGCTATTCGGTGTGGGGCTGCCCGATGAGAACGCGCACGCGCCTAACGAGAAGCTCGATCTTGGAAATTTCCAGAACGGAATCATCGCCTCGGCGTATCTGTATCACGAGGTTGCAGGCCTGAGCGAAGCCACATGAGCGACGACCCGTATCGCATCCACGTTCTGCGCGTGCTCGATTGGGAGGATGCGCACGTCGGTTTCGACGCTGCGGTCAGCGACATCCCGTCAGACATGCGCGGCCGGCAGGCGACGGGCTTGCCGTATTCGCCGTGGCAACTCCTCGAGCATATGAGGATTGCGCAGCACGACATCTTCGATTTCTGCCGCAACCCGAACTACGTCGAGATGAAGTGGCCCGACGATTATTGGCCGAAGACCCCCGAACCGCCTGGCCCCGATGCGTGGGAAAAGTCGGTTGCCGCGTTCCGCAGCGACCGGGAGGCGCTGAAGCAGTTCTTCGCCGATCCCAGTCTCGATCTCCTCGCTGCCATTCCACATGGGACAGGCCAGACGTATCTTCGCGAGGCGCTGCTCATCGCGGATCACAACGCCTATCACGTGGGGCAGCTCGTTGCTGTGAGGCGTGTCCTCGGGAACTGGCCGAATTGAGGCCTGAGAAGTGAGCGTCTGAAGGGCCCGGGTCCGTCCCATGACGAACCCGGACAAGTACGCACTTGTCCGGCGTCAGCCAGACAGATGTACGTGATTACAGCTGCACCCCCGCTGCCGGTGTCAGTGGCCGATTACGTTCCTGTCGGCCTGGCTCCTGACGCCGAGGTTGATCAAGAGAGGGCGCCTCGGAGGACGTCTTGGTGAGGGTTTCTGTGTAAACCGCCCCCTCGATACCACCCATCGTCCATTCGCCCACCAGCTTGGTTCCATCAACCTTGTAAACGACGACAGCCGGGGCGCCGCCGAAATAGCTCACAGCAAGGATGTTGTTGCTGTAGATGCCCACTCCCATCACGGCCGAATCGTCCAGCGTCCATTTCACGCGGAACGTTTCGCGCACCTTCGCAATTTCCACGACGCCCCGGTAGGCGCTGCCATCGGGGTTCATGCCATCACAGCGATACACGCCGACCAGATCGGCAGGACCTGCGGGTGCGGCATTTGAATTCAGGACGCAAACGGAAGTGAGAACGACGCCAAGCAGGACGATTCGGGGCATGTACAGCCTCCTGTACACACGACAGCAAAAAGAGGGCCGCTGGACGCAATCAGCCGTTTCGCGCTGAATCGTGTGCCGCCAAGATTATGCACGAGAGTGGCAGCCACGGTGGGTTGAAAAGATCGTGGCGAAAAGCCACGGTTTCCGGCCTCAGGTGTCGCTGCGGCGTCCGGGCGGGGCCGCTCCTGGCGGTCCGTGTCAGTTCAGCCCCGCCATACGGCGGCGAAGCGTTTTGACGTGCTCCCAGATCTGCTGTCGCTCCTCGCGTGTTTCCTTGTCGACGTCGCCAACACCGGTGAGCTTCAGGTAGGTTTGCAGGTCGCGCAGTGCGCTCGTCATGTCGTTGAGATGGAACGCGAGCAGTCCTCTGTCGCGAAGCTCGCCCAGCGCTGACGGGTTCACGGCAAGCAGCAGCTCCGTCGCATCGCGCGCCTGGGGAAATGACCGCATCTGCACGTAGAGCCGCTTCAAATTGAGCAGCATGCGGACCACGATTTGTGCCCGGGTAGCAGGCGCGAGCAGGGACCGGCTGAATGCCACCTCAGTGCCGACGTGCTTCTGCAGAAGACGCCGGCAGTCCTGTTCCGACAACAGTGCGCCGCCATGGAACGGGTCGATGATCAGGCGGCTCTCGCGCCCAGCCGCCCTGTGCTCCGGAGCTCGGACGAGAAAGTGACCCGGGAAGTTCACACCCTCGAGCCGAAGTCCGGCGCGCCGTCCGACTTCCATGTAGACAACAGAAAGGGTGATGGGAATGCCGGTGCGACGGTCGAGAACCTCGTTGAGACAGCTGTTACGCGGATCCTCGTATTTATCGCGGTTGCCGACGAACCGCTCGTCGGCGAACAGGTACTGATTGAACCGACGTATCCGGCAAAGGAGCGAGCCGTCCCCCGTCTGCTCGACGTGTCGCTCAATCTCCCTGCCCGCTGTTTCGCCCATCGCGTCGAGTCGTGCCAGGTAGGCTGACGCGTCGAGCCGCGGATATTCCAGCCGTGCGATGACGAGCGCCGCTGCGGCGAGGTCGATGCCCGGCGCATTCACCGCGGCGACCAGCGCTTCAGCGAGATTCTTGCGCATCTAACCCGTCGCTCGCTGATTCGCCGCGAGGCTGCGTGCACAGTCGATCCAGCATCGCGACCGTCAACTGGCCGAGGCTGTCGACGACGAACTCGGCGCCGCGCAGCTCCTCGCGACTGTAGCTGGTGGCTACGCCTACACAACGGAGGCCGGCTCCTCGCGCCGACTCGATCCCCCAGTGGGAGTCTTCGATGGCAACACATCGCCTCGCGTCGAGATTACCGGCACTAAGCTGCAACTGCTCGAATGCAAGCCGGTACGGCGCCGGCGATGGTTTGCTGTGAAGAGTGTCGCCCGCCGCCACTACGGCCGCGAAGAGCCCGCCAAGACCCGCCTCTTCGAGAATATCCAGAATCTCGTGCCTCAATGCTCCCGAGGCGATCGCAATCGGCACCTCGTCTGCCGCGGCCCGGATGAACTCCGCCGCGCCAGGAAAGAGGACGCGCTCGTCGCGGAGCAGTTCCTGAAGCGCCGTCGCTTTCCGTGCGACGAGCGATGCGACCTGACCGTCGCTCATCGACACGGCGCGATCCCTGGCCAGAGCCTCGAACAGTCCCTTGTCGTCGTAACCCAGGTAGTGCGTGTAGTAGTCGCGGGTGCTCAACTCGAGCCCGTGCTCCTGCAGCGTTCTCTGAAATGCGCGGAGGTGAAGCGGCTCACTGTCGGCGATGACACCGTCGAAGTCGAAGACGATTGCCTGGAGGGCCGACGTCATGCGCCGGGCGCCTTCTCACCGGCACGAATCGCTACATTCAAGCGGTTGGACGGCGGAGGAAACGGGCACTCGTATGTTGCGTTGTACGCACAATACGGGTTGTAGGCGCGGTTGAAATCGATCGTGTAGTAGCCGGTGGTTGTCGGCTCTATGTCCAGATAGCGGCCGGCAGCGTACGTGTCCATGCCCGTGGTGAGGTCCGCAAACGGAACGAAAAGGTTGGTGATCTGCTGCGTGCCGTCCTCGACGAAGGCACCCAGGCTCCGTCGTTCCCCTTCGAACGTGAATTCCAACGTGCCCACGAGCTGCATCTTGCGCAAGGCTCCCGTCGAGGTCGGCATCTCGAATACTGGACGGTCGCCGGACAGCTTCAACGCGGCCGGCACGGTAAACGCGGGATCGACGGGAAAGTAGGGCAATGGCAGGAGGGCGTCGCGCTTTTCCTTCGGGACCGGAGAGTCGGACGCCTCACGAAACTGTTGATCCTTGGCGATGCGCGCCGCCGCGAGCCGGTCCGCATAGTCCGCATCGTCTGGCGCCGATGGGCCGGACGAGCACGCGGATAGCCAAACGAGCGCCAATGCGATGAGAAGAACACGCTGAGTCATCAGTCGAAAATATATCGTCCTCTGTCGAACGTGGCGTCCGCAAGCCGTCGCCGCAGCTCCACGGTGTTAACCGGAGTGTTTTTCATAAGCCGCCGTAGGGCTGCCAGAAGCGTCCGCAGGTTATCTCCCTCGGCCATCGCCGCCAGGCCACTCCGGGCGGCATGCTCCACGCGCTGGGCCGCATCGTTGACGTAGCACCTCGCGGCTGCCTGGTGGAGCTCGATGCGTTGCCGGTCTGTCACAGTCGCGGCACGTGCCCGTAGGGCAGCGCTCTCGGCCGCGTAGGTGTCGATCAGGATATCGGCTGCATAGCCGAGTACCTCCTGTTCGTCGTTGAGCTTCTGTCCGTAGGTCTGCATAGCCGTGCCGACCACCATCAATGCGATTTTCTTGAATGCCCCCACAGTTCGCATTTCTTCATCGAGAGGCTGCTCGTCGCCGGTCGTCCGAGAGGTCGATGAAGGAGCCAGCAGTTCGTCCTGCAGCTGCTTGGCGGCGGCAATCAGAGGCAGCTCGCCCTTGAGCGCCCGACGGATCAGCATTCCTGGGATCAGCAGACGATTGATCTCGTTGGTTCCTTCGAAGATGCGATTCACGCGGGCATCGCGGTAATAGCGCTCCGCGCTGTAGTCCTTGACGAAACCGTTCCCACCATGAATTTGCACGTTCTCGTCGAGAACGTAGTCGAGCGTTTCGGTACCCGCCACTTTTGCGATGGAGGCTTCGACGGCGTACTCCTCGAACGCGTGAGCGACTGCGGCGCCGTTCGATGCTCCACTGCCATGGAGCGTCGCATCGATCAACCCGCCCGTCCGATAGACGAGACTCTCTATCGCATAGGTCCTCGCCGTCATCTCGCCGACTTTGTGCCGGATTGCGCCGAAACTCGCGATTGAGTGCCCGAACTGCTTGCGCGCGATCGCATACGCAGCGGACGCGGCGATCGCCGCCCGACAGCCTCCCACGCTCATGCCACCCAGCTTGAACCGGCCGAAGTTCAGCGTGTTGAGCGCAACCTTATGACCCTTGCCGACTTCCCCGAGGACGTTGTCGGCGGGCACCCTTGCATCCTGCAGCACGATCGGCGTCGTCGACGATCCGTGCAGGCCCATTTTGTGTTCCTCGTTCCCGGAGCTCACTCCCGGAAAGGACTTCTCGACGATGAAGGCGGTGAAATGCTCGCCGTCAACCTTCGCAAAGATGATGATTACGTCGGCGAAGCCGCCGTTCGTAATCCACATCTTCTCGCCGCTGAGCCGCCAGGCGCCGTCGGAATCGCGCGTCGCTTTGGTCTTGGCCGCGAGCGCATCCGACCCCGAGCCCACCTCGCTGAGGGCATAGGCGCCGATCCACTCGCCTGAGACGAGTTTCGGTAAGTACTTCTCTTTTTGCGCATCGGTACCGAACAGCGCGATCGGCACGATGCAGAGGTTGGCCTGGCCGCCATACGAGGTTGCGAAGGACGCGGCGCGCGCGATTCGCTCGGCGACGATGAGCGACGAGATCTTGTCGAGGTCGACGCCGCCGTACTGTTCGGGCACGTTGATGCCGAGGAGCCCGAGGTCGCCGGCGCGGTGGAGGAGCGACCGTGCGAGCGCCCAATCTTTAGTCTCCAGACGCTCGAGATTCGGGAGCACCTCAGAGTCGATGAATTCGTCCGTCGTCCGGGCCATCAAGCGGTGTTCGTCGGAGAGCCGTTCAGGTGTGAAGACGTCGGCATCCGTGGCGTCCTCGAATAGCCACGCGCCGCCTCTTGTCATTGCGATTTCCATTTCAGCTCACCCCGGTGTCGAAACAAACAGCAGTTCGAGATACAGCCGCGAGTCCAAAAGGACCGGTGGGCCCAGAAGGACTCGCCCTACACCCGCTCGAAGATTCCCGCCGCGCCCATCCCGCCGCCAACGCACATGGTCACCATTCCGTAGCGCACGCTTCGTCGCTTCATTTCATTCAATATCGTGGTCGTCAGCTTCGCCCCACTACATCCGAGTGGATGGCCGAGCGCGATGGCCCCTCCGTTCACATTCAGGCGATCCGGATCGATGGGAAGCTCGCGCAGGCAAGCGAGCACCTGCGCCGCGAACGCTTCATTCAGTTCCACGAGACCGATGTCGTCGAGTGACAGCCCGGCCAGCTTCAGCGCTTTTCGAATAGCTGGCACAGGACCGATCCCGAACAGTTCGGGTCGAACTCCGGCTGTGGCGAAGGTAACGAAGCGAGCAAGAGGTTTGAGACCACGCTCTTTGGCGAGGGCCGCCGACGTTACCAGTACCGCCGCGGCGCCGTCGCTGGTCTGCGACGAGTTCCCGGCAGTCACCGTGCCGGTAGCGTGGAAAGCCGGGCGAAGCTTGGCGAGCGCCTCACCTGACGTATCGCGCCGAGGCCCCTCGTCCCTATCGAAGGTGACCTCGCGGATTTCATGCGTTCCAGGACCGTTCGGCTGCACAGACGTGCGAAACGTGAGAGGCGTGATTTCGTCCGTGAAGCGTCCGGCGTCGATTGCGGCGATTGCCCGCTGATGGCTGCGCAACGCAAACGCATCTTGCTCTTCGCGGGTGATGTGGCTCTCGCGGGCATGGTTCTCGGCGACCAGGCCGGTGCTCAGGTATACGTCGGGGTAGTCGTCCACCAACGCCGGGTTGGGGGACACCTTATTGCCACCCATCGGCACCATGCTCATCGACTCGGTACCGCCGGCCACGACGAGCTGCGTGAATCCGCACATGACACGCTCAGCCGCAAACGCGATGGACTGCAGGCCCGATGAGCAGAACCGATTGATCGTGACGGCCGAGGCCTCCACGGGAATGCCGGCACGTAGGCTCGCGATACGAGCCACGTTCAACCCCTGCTCGGCCTCCGGCATGGCGCATCCAAGAATCACGTCGTCTACATCGCGCGCCTCGACGCCCGGCGCGCGCCGGATCACCTCGGCGATGACAGCTGCTGCCATCTCGTCCGGCCTGACGGTGCGCAGCGAACCAGCGGGCGCCTTGCCCACCGCGGTCCGCGCGGCGGCGACGATTACTGCTTCGTGCATGAGAAGTCCTCCAGCAGATCCGCCAAGGCATCCCCGACTTCGCCGGCCTGACCCTCGAACAGGTGGTTCGCACGGTCAATAACGATGAGCTCCTTCGGTTCTGCGAGATGTGCGTAGAAATGACGCACCATCCTGAGTGGAATGAGCTCGTCTCGCTCGCCGTGGACGATGAACTTCGGCTTGGGAGACACCTTTACGGCTCCAAACTCGTACTTATCGACGGGCGGCGCGATCGCAATCAGCGCGCATACCCGGTCGTCGGTGGCACCTACAGTCGTCGCGACATAGGCACCGAAGGAAAACCCGGCCGCCCAGATCTCCAGATTCGCATATTGCGAGCCCATGTATGCGATGGCCGCCCGATAGTCGTCCATTTCGCCCCGACCGTTGTCCCAGGTGCCTGCGCTCGAACCGACACCGCGAAAGTTGAAGCGCAGCACGGCCGCGCCAATCCTGGTCAGTGCTTTGGCGCACTGGAACACCACCTTGGTGTGCATCGTGCCGCCTGCAGTCGGCAGTGGATGGGCGAATACAACGGCGACACGAGCGGGGCCGAGGGGCATATCGACGAGCGCCTCGAGTGGTCCAGAAGATCCGGGAATCTCGCGGACGCGGTCAGCCAAGACGCCTGCTCCGCGAGTCGTCCCATTCGGCACGCTCGGCAAACGGAACCACGATCGACGCAAACGTCTCGGGCCGTGTGATGAGTCCCAGATGGCCCGTATTCGCGATCATTTCGACCCGCGTCTTCGGCCATAACGCGCTGTATTCACGGGTGGCGCGCACCGGCACAATCAGATCCAACCGCGGCTCACCGGTCACAACAAGCGTCGGCAATGTCACACCGGCAACTTCCTTCGGAAGGTCCACCGAGCTAAGGAATCGGACCCGACGTGCCATTCTCCGCGGCGACAACATATGACCAATGACGCACGAGGCGTGGCGAAGACCGGCGCGGACGGCACCTGCAACGCTCTGGCTGGCGGCTGCGATCTCGGTGTACAGCCGCAGCGACGAAATGACGAACAACGGCGACAGAAGCCGCGGAGCCCGCAAAAAGAACTGCACACGTCGATCTGGTGTCCAGGAGGGGGGCAGCGCCGAAACGAGCACCAGCGACGAGGCGCGGTCGGGATAGCGGGCGGCGAATACCGCGGCAATCAATCCGCCGTACGACACTCCGCAGATCGCGGCACGGCGGACGCCTGCCGCATCGAGCGCGTCGCGTACCTGGTCCACGTAGCACCAGAACCCTCGCTGCGGATCGAAGCGGGCGTCGGCCGACGGCTCGTCGGCCAATGAGAAGGTGATGACGCGGCACCGCTGTGCCAGCGCATCAATGGCCGGCTTCATCCACTCCCATCGGCCCTGCGCTCCAGGGATCACGACGATGGGCGTGCCGCCCCCACGGTCAACGATCTTCATTGCGTTCTTCGCCAGCCCATTGCAGGTGCCTTGTGCTCTTTTCGTTAGTTTCGCAGCGGTTTTCCCGTCTTCAATGTGTGCTGTATTCGCTCCAGTGTCTTTCGCTCGCCTACCAGACCCAGAAACGCCTCGCGTTCGAGATCGAGGAGCTCCTGCTCCGTGACGGTCGATACATGCGGCAGCTGCCCGCCCGCCATGACAGTTGCGAGCTTGCGGCCGACCACCGCGTCGTGATCGCTGATTCGGCCCGCCCGCCACGCGAGATGAATTCCCAGTTTCAACGGTGCGAGCACCGTGTCTCCTCCCACCGGAATGTTCGTCCGCGACGGCGGCGGGTGGTAGCCCTCTTTGACGCGCTGCAGGGCTTGTGCCTTCGCGTCCGAGAGCAATCGTTCAACGTTCATAGTGAACGAGTCGATTGGGCGAACGTAGCCCAGCCGTTGCGCGTCCGGGGCGGAGGACGAAACTTTGGCAAATGCGATCGTCTCGAACACGCGCTGCACGGGGGGAAGCCAGTCAGTTGTGCCGGGCGGCGCGTTTTCTATCGCGCGGGCAACCATTTCCTTGGTCCCGCCGCCGGCCGGGATCAGCCCTACTCCGACCTCGACGAGGCCCATATAGGTTTCGGCGGCGGCGTGTACACGATCGCCGTGAAGCGAAATCTCGCACCCCCCGCCCAATGTGAGCCCCGCGGGCGCCACCACGACCGGCACGCCTGCGAACCGCAGCGACATGTTCGCCTGCTGAAACGCGCGCACCATCGCGTCGATGTCCTCCCAGTTGCCTTCCTGCGCCTCGAGAAGAAGCAGCATCAAATTGGCACCCGCCGAGAAGTTCTGGGCTTCGTTGCCGACAACGAGCGCCGCGAAATTGCGTTCCGCTTCGCGAACACCCGCCTGCAGCATCTGAATGGTGTCGCCGCCGACAACGTTCATCTTCGAGTGGAACTCGACGCAGAGAACACCGTCGCCGAGATCCACCAGGCTGGCGCCCGCATTCTTCTTGACGACGCCGGAACGCTCTTTTGCGCTGCGAAGAATCTGGAGGTCTGGCGCGGCGGCAGGGAGCGCGGCGGTCTGCCGCAAATGGCCACCGCGTTTCAGAGCTTCTTCGATGAGTGGCGGAAGCGTTTCCCCACTCTCTTGTACGTGGTGTCCGGCTTTAACCGGACCTCGCAACAGATCCGGACTCGTTTCGCGGACCGCATCGAGCAGCCGCTCAATGCCGATCGCGTCGATCAGCTCGAAAGGCCCCAGTTCCCAGCCGAAGCCCCACCGCATGACCCTGTCCACATCGTCGGGCGAGTGCGCGATGGACGGCGCGACCATGGCCGTATACACAAGGGTCGGTGCGAGCGTGTCGCGCAAAAAACGGCCGGCTTTATCAGGGGCCCCGAACAGCGTACGCACGCGCTCGCGAACATCGGTGATTGACGCCCCCGCGTCAATTGATGGCAAGCGCGGGTGCTGTCGCGGACGATAGGTCAACGTAGCGTGATCGAGCGTCAGAATCTGCGACTCGCCGCTCGCGTCTTTCTCGCGCCTGTAGAAGCCCTGACCAGCTTTCTCGCCTGTCATGCCGCGCTCGATCATGCGGGCGACGAAAGGTGGCACAGACCACACGTCGCTGCCCGGACCGTCGCCCAGCCGAACACGAAGATTTCCTACCACGTGACCCAGCACGTCGAGGCCCGCGATATCCATCGTCCGGAACGTTGCGCTCCTGGGACGCCCGAGCGGAGGCCCGGTGATGGCATCGACCTCCTCGATCGTGTACTCGCCTGCTGCTACTTTTGCGAGCGTGCGCATGAATGCGTAGAGACCGATGTGATTGCCGATGAAATTCGGCGAGTCCTTGGCAATCACGACCCCTTTGCCCAAACGGTGGTCCGAAAAATGCGCGACTGTGTTCACGACCTCGGGCAAGGTTTCCGGTGTCGGAATCACTTCGAGCAGACGCAGATATCGAGGCGGGTTGAAGAAGTGTGTGCCCAGCCAGTGCTTTCGGAAGTCGTCGCTGCGCCCTTCGGCGAGCGCCGCAATCGGAATACCCGAGGTGTTTGAGCTGACAATCGAGCCAGGTCGCCGCGCAGCATCAACGCGCTGCAGCAGCCCGCGCTTGATGTCGAGTTGTTCGACGACGGCTTCGATGATCCAGTCGCAGTCGCGGATGCGATGCAGATCCGCGTCGAAACTGCCCGTTGTGACGAGCCGCCACGTATCGGGTGTGAAGAACGGATCCGGTTTGAGCTTGCGGGCGCGCTCCAACCCCTGCCGGGCGGCATCGGCGGTGACGTCGAGCAGAAGCGCCGGTGTATCTGCGTTGGCGTAATGGGCGGCAATCTGCGCGCCCATAGTGCCGGCACCGAGAACTGCAACGGAACGGATCATGACCGCTCGGCTCCGCCCGTCACCCGTTGCAGGCGGCTACGCAGCGAATTGAGGCGCCGCATCTACGCATTATGTGCACAATCGTCTGCTGCACTCATTTCCACCGCGTCAGAATGGACTCGCGGTCGAAGAGCACGATCCCGAGCAGCATCAGCCCTCCGTTAATTGCCACGAGCGCTGCGGCAATAAACGCCATCATTGGAGCGGTCAGCAGGAACGTGCCGGTGAGCTGGAGTACAAGCGCGGCAGCTATGGGCAGAATGATGAGTGCGCCGATCTGCTGGGCACTGCGCGCGTCGTTCACCCGCGAGGACGCGCATACGGCCAGCTGCAGCGCCGCGAGCGCCGCGAGTGGTCCGAGGATGAACACGATGGTCAGGGAAGCCGGCGTGAGGAGGGCTCGAAAGACGCCCGGCTCCGCTAGCAGTGCAACCCCCGCAACGTAGACCGCGAAGCACGCTACCGTTAGCGCAAGAGCCGGCAGCAGTGCACCAAGAACCTTCGCGATGAGCAGCTCGACCGTCGTCAAGGGCGTCGCGAGCAGCGGTTCGAGTGTCCGTGCCTGTTTTTCGCCGATTACGCTGTAGGCCGCCACCGACATCGAGCCAGCCACAGGCGTCAGCACGAGCAGGACGAGAAATTGCTGAAAGATCCACGCCTGGATCGCGCCCTCGGTGCTGAGAGCGGCGAGGCCGGGCTGAGCCCTGTAAAGCTGCTCCGCAATCTCCAAGTCGCTCGAATCCGAAAGGCGCTCTCCGGTGAACGCCGGCACGAAGACCGCGACAAAGAACGGCAGGGACATCGAGATCACTCCGGTGAGAATCGCCGGAAAGAACACCGCCCTGTTTTGGCGCAGGTCGGCCAGTTCTTTGCCCAGAAGCGCATTGATCCGCCTCATGAGCGCACGGCTTCGGGAGTTTTGTGGTCACGCATCAGGGTCAGATACACCTCTTCGAGCGATGGCTGCTCGGGCATTACCATCACCACGCTCGCTCCGGCCTCAACGAGTCGCCGGACGATCAGCGGGGCGTCGGCCGCCGGGTCGTCCACGCCGATCGAGAGGGTCTCGCCATCTGTGCGGACGTCGGTGAAGCCGGCCTCTTCCAGAACATTGACGAACGAGGCGCCCGCCTGGACCACAACGATACGCAGGCGAGCACCGAACAGATGCACCCGGAGAGCTGCTGGCGTGTCCAACGCCACCAGGCGCGTGCGCATCACGGCCACGCGGTCGGCGACGCGTTCCACCTCGTCGAGGTTGTGGGTCGAGAGCACAATCGTGCGGCGCTCACTTCGGAGCCGCAGTATCAGCTCGCGAACCTCGCGAGCGCTCTCGGGGTCTAGCCCTGCGGTCGGTTCATCGAGCAACACGATCGTGGGGCGATGAAGCAACGTGCGTGCGAGGGCGACGCGTTGGCGAAGCCCCTTCGATAGCTGCACTGCTGGATCCCCGGCGCGGTCCCGCAAGTCGAGGAGATCGAGGGCCTGATCGATTGCGGCGTACGGGTGCGGCAGGCGATGAAGTTGCGCATACACCAGCAGGTTTTGTGTGACAGTGAGTCGGTCCCAGAGGCCCGGCATTTCTGTGAGAAAGCCGATTTGGCCTCGCAGCTTGGATGCGGTGTGGCGCGTAACCACCTTGCCGCCGATCGTCACTTGTCCCGACGATGGTTCGATCAAGCCAGCAACCATGCGAAGCGTTGTCGTCTTGCCGGCCCCGTTCGGACCGAGCAGCGCAAAGATTTCACCGGGCAGCAGATCGAAAGAAAGGTCGTCAACGGCGACGCGGTTGCCGAAGCGGCGGGTCAGATGCTGAGCGGTCAGGACCACAGCACGTAATAGCGATATCGGCGCAAGGTCAGGGACGCGGATTGAACTCGTAACACCCCGGTGTCACGAGCAGCCGCCCATCCTTGGTGAAAAACAGACTCGTTGGACTGATGACGCCAGCAGCGCTGAATTGGATTACCCGGCGCTTGTCACCCTGAGCGTCGTACACGTAGGTGTAAGGTTCCATCAGCGAAATCCAGAGAGACCCACGAGCATCCACGGCAGCCGCACGCACGGCGGGCGTGACCAGAGGCAATTCGCGGTCGTCAACGCGTCGGGTAGGCCACCGGGTCGGCAGCCCCCCGAGGTAGCGGTCAATCTCGGGCCCTTCTATGTGCCGCTCATACAGCAGTGAGCCATTTCGATCGTACTTCTGGAACATGGGACGGCCGGCCAGAAACACATAGAAATAGCCGCCGGTCGGATCGACGAGCGGCAGGCCGACGTTCAGTGCCAGGTGGACGTCGCGATCCTGTTCGTGTCCGGTATCGCGCAACCGTCCAAACGTGCGGAACGCGTATCCGGACGATGAGTATTCGGTGAATAGTGTGCCGCCTTCAGGTTGGCTGATGAGGAGCGTCGGCTCGGTAAACCGAATCGAGGCGATACCGCTCATCAACAAAGGTCCGACGACGATCGAGGCGGTTCGCTGGCGGGCCGGAAGCGTGAACCCTCCACGCCGGAGGCCGCCACCGCCAAAAATCTGTATCCGTTCGACGCCCCGAGGCGCGTCAGCAACGACGAAGGATCCTGTCGCAGAGGTGTCGAAGCCGCGCGGCTGAAGGATGCGGCCGAGCTCCGGACCGATCTCGACCAGCTTGATCAAGGTCTTCGTGTCGGAGTCCACCGCGTACACGCTGTGTCCTCGTCGGTCGAACACGTAGAAGGGGCCGCCGGGGGTTTGCTGGAAGCTGAGTGGCTCTTCAAAGGCCCCGACGATATGGGGGGGAAGACCGCCAACCGAACGCAGCACCTCGACCTCGAGCCTGGCGTCGGCGTTCGTGTGCAGAACGGCGAGCGCGAGAACGACAACCGCGGACACGCGGCGCATTTCAGTTGTCAGTAGGCGGCAAGTCTGCGAATCGCATCGAGGACGTCCGAGGTGTTTGGCAGAATCCTCTCCTCGAGCACGGGCGCATAGGCAACCGGACAGTCGAGCGCGGCAACGCGCGTAACCGGCGCGTCGAGGTACTCGAAGAGTTCCTGCGCAATACGGGCAGCAATCTCGGCGCCGAATCCGCACGTGAGTTGATCTTCGTATGCGACCACGACCCGACTGGTCTTGCGCGTGTATTGAGCGATCGTGTCCCAGTCATAAGGGATGATCGTACGCAAGTCGACAATCGCCACGCTCAGCCCGTCGCGTTCGGCCTGGGCGGCGGCGAGCAGCGCTCGATGCACCAGGGCGCCCCACGTGATGACGACGACATCGGTGCCTTCACGTGCTATCGCGGCCTTGCCGAACGGCACCATGTAATCGGGCCCCGGGTAAGCGCCTTTGTTATACGGCTGCCGGTAGAGATGCTTGTGCTCCAGAAACAGCACAGGATCGTCGCAGCGAATCGAAGTACGCAGCAACCCGGAGGCATCCTGTGCGTTCGACGGAAACACAATCCGAATCCCAGGCGAGTGCGCAAAGATCGCCACGCCAGACTGGCTGTGATAGGGCGCTCCGCCGCGAAGGTAGCCGCCAATGGGCACACGCACGACCATCGGGCACGACCAGTTGTTGCTCGACCGGTACCGCATCATGGCCATCTCGTCGCGGAGCTGCATGAATCCGGGCCAGATGTAGTCGAAAAACTGTATCTCGACCACCGGCTTCAGTCCGCGGAGAGCCATTCCGACGCCGCGACCGACGATGTTGGCTTCGGCGAGCGGTGCATTGAACACGCGATCGCTGCCATGAAGCCGCTGCAGGCCGTGGGTCACCTTGAACACGCCGCCCTTGCCGGCGACGCTCGCCAGCGCCTCTTCTCGGGTCGCGTCGGCGACATCCTGCCCGAAGACGACGATCCGCGGTTCGCGACTCATCTCGTCGCGCAACGTGGCGTTGATGATGCCGACCATGGTGTCCGGCTTGCCTGACGGCTTTGGTTCGGTTGCAAACGCGGCCGACGTCGGATCGACTGTTGGAGAGAAGACATACCAGGACGCCGTTTCCGGTTCCGGCCTCGGCGCAGCCAGCGCCTGTTCGGCAGCCTGGTTCACCTCGCGCTCTATGGAGGCTTGAATCTCGTTCAGGTCGTCGTCAGTCGCCAGCTCCGCAGATTTCAGCAGATGCCGAAGGCGTACGAGCGGATCGCGGCGCGCTTCGGCTTCACGCTCGGCAGTGGTCTTGTACAGCTTCTCGTCGTCCGAGAGTGAGTGCGAGTAGGGCCGAATCACCGTGGCATGGACGAACGCCGGCCCCTTTCGGCTGCGCACGTGCGCGACCGCTTCGGCCAGTGTCCGGTAACTGCCGGGATAGTCGGTGCCATCGCATCGGAATGTACGCAGCGCGGGAAAGTGCTCTACGATGCGCGAGATGTCGCCGCCAGGCGTTTGCGCTTCAACGGGCACGGAGATGGCGTATCCGTTGTCTTCGCAGAGGTACAGAATCGGCAGTCGTTTGGAACACGCGGTGTTCAGCGATTCCCAGAACTCTCCCTCGCTCGTCGCGCCGTCCCCGATGGACACGTAGGTGATCTCGTCGTCGTGAAATTTGGAATGTCGATCCGCGATCTCGGCGACGCGCTGATAGATAACCGTCGCTTCCGCGCAGCCCACGGCGTGGAGGCACTGAGTGCCGGTAGCGCTGCTCTGCGACGGGATGTTGAGCCGCCTGTGTCCCCAGTGCGAGGGCATCTGCCGGCCGCCGGATGCCGGATCGTCCTTGGCCCCGACCGACGCGAGGAACATTTCAAACGGCGTGAATCCGAGCGTTAGACAGAGCGCGCGATCGCGGTAGTACGGAAAGAACCAGTCGTAGCCGCCACGGAGATGCTGTCCGGCTGCAACGAGGACAGCCTCGTGGCCGGCGCCACTGATCTGAAAGAAGGCCTGACTCTGATTTTTGAGCTGGATTTCCTTGTCGTCGATCTTCCGCGACAAGAGCATGAGGCGATAAGCGGCGAGAAGTTCGTCCCTGGTCAATCCTCCGTGTTCGCCTTGTGCTCTCCTGCCGGCGGCGCGCACGTCCGCCAGGGACGCCCCCTTCATATACTCGAAATTATGGCACTATCGGAAGGCCATGACTACCGTCCGGGTCCATCGCTGGGACGAGATTGCGCTCGACAAGATTACGGAAATGATCTCGCAAAAGATCATCGCGGGCGAACGTGAAATGCTTGCGCAGATCTATTTGAAGCGCGGCGCACTCGTGCCGATGCACACGCACGAGAGCGAGCAGATGACCTACATCCTGCAGGGCGCTCTGAAATGTCTCGTCGGGGGTGAGGAGCTTCTGGTTCGCGAAGGCGAGGTGCTGCACATTCCGTCGGGAACTCCGCATCAGGCCGAGGCGCTCGAGGATACGTTCGAGCTCGACGTGTTCAGCCCGGTTCGCGAGGACTGGGTCGAGAACGGGCGCTGATGACGGTTGCCAACCGAACGACACCAGGCGGCGCTTACTCGGTGGCGCTGCGGGTAATGGGACTGGCAATCGGACTGTTCTTTCTTTTCAACGGGCTGGACAAGCGGACGTGGTTTCTCGATAGCAGCATTCTGGATGAACGGCTCCGCGAATGGCACGAGAATGCCGCACCGAGCGTCCGCTGGTACATTGAAACGCTGGCGGTTCCCGGCGTGCCGCTGTTTGCGAGGCTCGTACCCCTCGCCGAGCTTCTTACCGGCGCGGCACTGATCGTCGGCTTCTGGACGCGTTTGGCCGCATTCCTCGCGCTGATGATGGTGGCCAATTTCAACTTCGCAAGGGGTATGTTTCACTCGGGAGAGTTTCTGACCGACGGGGTGGGGTTTCCGGTGGTCGGCGGTCTGCTGGCACTCACATTTGCGGGAACACGGCTACCGTTCAGCCTGTCGAGGATCTGAACAGCAGCTCGTAAGGTAAAGGTCAAAAGTCAAAAGGCAAACACTGCCAGGATGTGATTTGACCTTTGACTTAGGCGTTTCTGTCTAACGACGCTCAATGGACGCGGCGGTCGACGTCGTTGGCGCGGCCGCCAGAGTACACATCGAAGCGACGCCGCATCCGGTTGATACGCCACTTCAGGTACCGGTATTTGATCTCAGACATGAGATGAGTCCGCTTGCCGCCCTTGAGATACAGATAGGCGGCCACCAGACCTCCGAGGTGCGTAGTGTGCGCAATGCCTCCGCCTGGGCCGTCGATGGACGACAACAGCGAGATCGCCCCGATGATCATGACGAAGTACTTCGCCGGTATTGGAAAGACGAAATACATGTATATCGGGCGATGCGGAAAGTACATCGCGTACGCGAGCAGCACACCGAAGACCGCGCCCGATGCGCCTACCGTCTGGATGTAATAAACCTGTTGAAGGGCTGCAATCGGTACGAACGACAAGAGCGTTTGTACGACCGCCGCCCCAACTCCTGATACCAGGTAGAACTTGGTGAAATAGCGGCTTCCCCACATCCGCTCCAGCTCCACGCCGAACATCCACAGCGCAAGCATATTGAACAGAATGTGGAAGATGCCGTCGTGGACGAACATGTACGTGAACGGCTGCCAGATATAGCCGTGTGTCAGCACGTCCTGGGGCATGAAGCCGAGCCGAAGCCGCAGCACGTCGATGAACCGCGACGCGATGAAAACGACGACGTTCGAGATGATCAGCAGCTTGACTGCCGGCGTCAGCGGTCCGGGTCCGAACGAATATGCGAACGTGGAAGTGGCAGGTGGGCGGCGCATCTTACATGACCATCTGGATTGTTAGTGTACCGCTCACGATAAACCCTCCGAACGCTAACGACCCCACCGCGACGTCAATGCGGCCGATGTCATGTGCGAAGGAAGTACCACAAGCGACCGTCGTTACTGATTGTGTCCCGCTTACAGCAACCGTCCAACCCACGAATGGCCGTGACCGCGCCCGGTCGTAACGCGGATGGGACTAACCAGTCGATCCAGTCTGTTCCAACACGAGCTTATCGAGCAACATCCATGCCCTCAGCCGTTCCCACCTCGGACGCACGTGCAGCCGTTCGCCCGAGTTTTGCCGGAGGCAAGGGCGCGGCAAAAAGGGCAGCGATCAGCGGCATGAACGCCATCGCCGAGAGCGTCCGTTCGATGCCGATTCGATCGGCGAGCATTCCCACGAACGGTACGGCCAGGCCTCCCATCCCCCAACCGAAGCCCATCATGATTGACGACACAGTCGCAGCGCTGATTGGCGCGATCGTCTGGCCGAACGTCACGTTGACCGGTAGAGTCGATTGCAGCAGGCACCCGCCCACTGACACGAGCGCGACGAAGGTCCATCCTGCCTGAGTCGGAGCTGCCGCGAGAAATGGAACCGCAATAATCAGCGACCAGAGAATGACGTTACGGGCGCCCCAGCGATCCGCGAGCGGGCCTCCCAGGAAGCCTCCGACGCTGCTGACGAACAAATACACCGCGCTGACAGTCCCTGCCTCCGCTACCGACATGCCTCGTCGAGTCAGCATGACCGGCATGAAGGTGGCGAAGCTCAAAGCCGCAAGCGTGCGCAGCACGACCACCATGTAGAGAAGCGTCAGTGGTTTACGGTATGGAGCCAGTGCGCGAAAGCCGCTCGATGCTCCGTGCTCGGTGAGATGGCCCATTTCAGGCACTCGCGGCAGAAAGACGCTGAGCAGCGCAAGCGCCGGGATCGTGAGTAACGGCATCCACTGGAGTCCATAGCGCTCGGCAAACGGCGCGAATACGAGAGGTCCGAGCGAAAAGCCAAGCGAGCCGCCCGTGATGTGGAACGACATGGCGTAGCCCTGCCGTGCACCCGCCAGTCGATGCACCAGTGCCGCCGCCGGCGGGTGGAAAGCCGCCGCTCCGAACCCGCCCACGACCAGGACGACGCCCAGCGCCACGGCGGTATTGGCCAGACCCAGGAGTGGCAGCAATGTCACAGTGACAATCGGGCCGACGAGAAGAAGCGCCCTTGGTCTCCATCGGTCGGCGATGTGACCGAAACCGAGTTGCGCCACCGAGTTGGCCATCTGGAAGCACATCTGCAACGTTCCAGCCGCCGCGAGCGACAGATTGAGCTCAGGGATGAGCAGCGGAAGCAGCGGCGCATAGATGTTGCTGAATCCGTCGACCAGGAAATGAGTGCTGGCGAGCAACAGTACTGTCGGGTGCAGTCCGAAACGCTGCCTCATGGGCCCGCTCGACGTAGCTTTCGCATCACCATCGCCGCGCCTTCGCGGAACTCCGGTATCCGGAGGAAGTGCGCGGCGGCGGAAAGCACTCCGAGGGCGACGGCAATCGACGCGGCGAGCCGGAGAATCTGCCGGATCAGACTGCCGCCCGGGAGCCATGTTGTTGTTGCCGTGTCTACGGCTGCGACGGCGATGGCCATGGCGGTTGACGCCAACGTGATTCGCGTAAACGACCGTGCCACACGCCGCTCCTCGAGTCCACCGAGCCGGCGACGGAGCAGCACCATCAAGAGCGTGGCGTTGAAGAGGGCGGCAATTGATGTGCCGAGCGCCAGGCCCCGATATCCGATCAGTCGCACGAGTATGACGTTCAGGACGGCGTTGACGACGACTGTGGCAATACTGACTTTTACGGGAGTGCGGTTTTCGCCGAGCGCATAGAACACCGGCGACGCGATTCGAACGACGGAGTAGCCGACGAGGCCGATCGCGTAGAACTGAAGCGCCGCAGCCGTCGCTGCCGTGTCTGCCGACGTAAAAGCGGCGCGCTCAAAGATCACCCGCACGATCGGTACAGCGAGAACCAGAAGCCCGGCCGTGGCCGGTACGTTGAGCATCATCATGAGCGACAGGCCGTCGGCCACCGTCCGACGCACGTGATGTTCTTCGTCCAGCGCGGCGTGCCGCGACACGGCAGGCAGCGTCGCCGTAGCGATGGAAATCCCAAAGAGCCCGATCGGCAGATACATCAGCCGGAACGCAAAGTTCAGCCACGACACCGCGCCGGTCCCTTCGCCCGTTGCGAGCACGGTGTTGACGAAGACGTTCACCTGCGTGGCAGCGAGTCCGATCGTACCCGGGCCCATGAGCACGAGCACGCGTGCGAGGCTTTCATCCCTCCAATTGAGAATCGGGCGGTATGCGAAGCCTTCGCGCCGCAACGCGGGCCATTGGACTGCGAGCTGGGCAGCCCCGCCCAATAGCGTTCCCACAGCGATCCCGGTGATGGCGGGCAGGCCGAGCATCGGCATCAGCGGCACGACCGCGAAGGCGCAGACGATCGTGGCGACGTTGTACATCGCGGGCGAGAGCGCGGGGATGAAGAACCGGTGGAGCGAGTTGAGCATCCCCATGCACGCGGCTGCCACGGCGACGAACGAAAGAAACGGCAGCATGATTCGCGTGAGGAACACCGTGAGCTCGAGCTTGCCTGGAACGCTGCGGAAGGCACCGGCAAACACGCCTACGAGCGGCTCAGCGAACACGATTCCCAACAGCACCAGGATTCCGGTGATGACGATCAACCCGTTGATGACGTAATTGGCGAGTCGCCACGCCGACTCCTTGCCGGCCGTGGAGAGGTGTCGCGTGAACGTCGGTACGAAGGCGCTGCTCATGGCGCCCTCGGCAAACAGATCGCGCACGAGGTTTGGAATGCGATACGCGACGTTGTACGCATCCATCGCGTTGCCGGCGCCGAACAGCGCGGCCAGCACCTGTTCGCGCACCACGCCAAGGATCCGGCTGGTCATCGTCGCGGCGCCGGCCGACGCGGCGGAACGCGCGAGGGTGGAGGTGGAGACGGGAGCGGAGTTAGGCGCCAAGCTTGCGGCGGACCGCTTCGTTAATGGTCCGGCCGTCGGCATTCTTGCCGGCGAGCTTTGGCATCACAGCCTTCATGACCTTGCCCACGTCCTTCGCCGATGTGGCGCCCGTTTCCGCGATGGCGGCGGCGACCGCGGCGTCGACTTCTTCAGGCGTTGCAGCCGGAGGCAGAAATTCGGTGAGGACGGCAATCTCGGCGGTTTCCTTGTCCACGAGATCGGATCGTCCGGCTTTCGAGAACTGCTCGATGGAGTCTCGTCGCTGCTTGACGAGGCTCGTGATGACCTGGACGACTTCGGCGTCCTCGAGGTCGCGCCCCTTCTCGACGCCCTTGTTCATGATCGCCGCCTTCACCATGCGCAGCGCTGAAAGGCGCCCAGCGTCCTTGGCCTTCATGGCCGCCGCGATGTCGGCGTTGACCTTGTCGGTAAGTCCCATGCGGTATCAATGATCCTGATCCGAGTCGCCGTACGTGATATGCCAGCCGTCGGTGTCGTCGTAGAACCCTTTCGGCACTTGCACCGCGTTGACCTTCACGCTGACCTCGAGAGTCGACTTGACAGTGAAGTAGCCGTTTCGCCGCAACACTCGCCGGAACGTTCCGTTCATGATGTGGCACCGGATCTTGTCGGCATCCTCAGCGCGCGCCGCTCGATCGACCCAACGTAGCAACGTCTTCAGGCCGGCGATGTCGTCCGGATCGACGAGAAAGTCGACCAGCAGCGTGACCCGGCCGAATGGTTCATAACGGTGGCGGTACACCGCGTACCCGTGCAGCTCGCCGTGCCGTCGCAATGCGACGACCGAATAGCGGACGTGCGGCGGCTCGATATATCGCCAGTTCAGGTACGGGGCATCGCGCCGAACGGCGAGATCGAACTTCGGTGCGAGCCGTTCCCACAGCGCGGTGAAGGACGCGTCGAATCGCCTGATTGGCTCGCACTCCGCCCGCAGCGGCCGCGAACGGGCGACGATCTGGATGACGGGGTGAGTCAACGCCGACACGACGCGATTGAGCGCCATCGGCCAGTGCGGCAGCCGGACGGCACGACGCGTCAACGGCTTCACGACGCACGGCAGCACATGGGAGGGAGGCCAATGCAGCCGGTCGAGCACCGCGCGCGTGTCACCGACGTTTCCGAGTGTCAGCACCGCGCCTGTATTGCGGTCCCACGCGCGGAGAAGCGCTTCGTCGATGCCCTGACTGTCCCGTTCGGGAGCGACGAGCGCGCCGGTGCCCCAGGCCCCGTCCACTTCAAGCGCTTTGAGGGAGATTCGGACCGGCAAGGTCGGATACTGCCCGACGACCGTCGGTCCCTCGCGCGCCACCCAAATCCCCGGCTGTCCGGTGGGATTATTCGGGTTACGCCGGTGCTGCCATTCCCATCGCAGACGGTGTGCCTCAGCCGCATCCGGGCCGTGCGTTCGACGGTAGAGCGTTTCCACACCACGACGATCGTCGGGTCTGAACCGATCGATTTCTGACATGAAGATAAGGAAGGCGCCGCGGGCTGTGCGCGAACGCTGCGACTATTGTACGCGGTTTGTCGGAGCCTGCTGCTGCGGTCGCGGCACCGGCGATATCACACCGGGCGTCGCCGACGATCCAAGTGGCGTCCCGAACGGGTTGGACGGCGTCGTCGTGACGGTCGTCCCCGGCGCGGGCGCTCCCGGGTTGTCCGATTCGGCCTCATCCTGAGTGGGCTCGGCGCCCGGCAGCGGCCGTACGATTGGCGGCACGCGTGGAGTGAGGCCAGGATTCACCGGCGGAGTAACGGCTGCGTCAGAGTCGACTGCGTCTTCGACCTCGACAGGTGCGTCGAGTGCTACTTCAGGCGGGCGCGGTGGAATCAACGCCGGACGAGGAACGCCAGGCCTCGCTGCCGCCGCGGCGACCGGCGGAGGATTTCGCGGCGCCGCGCTCGTCGGCAGAATCATGATGCGGTCGAAGGTGGACGCACCCACCGATCCCGCGCGCCGCGGCGCAAGCATGTATCCCGCAACACCGCGCAAAATTACGTCGAGTGCCTGCCGTTCCGGCACGTCGGTCAGCTCGAGCGTGACCGGCGCTCCGGCCACACGCTCCCCGTTAACGACCGTGGCACCGCCAAGGCGCGCCCACTCCGCAAGAATCGTTCTGATCGGGGCGTTCCGCGCGACCAGCGTCACTCGACCGGCCCTGAACTGAACGCTGACAGGCTGCTGCGCGTCGGCAGGCACGGCCGAAATGAGAAGGAGCGCCGAGACGAGAATCACCCCGGAACGCATGGGCGATCAGTATACGACTACTAGCAGGCAGTAGGCAGTAGGCAGCTCACAGTAGGCAGCGGTGCGCGGTTTCGACGTGCTGAATTTCGCACCTCCGCACTTAACTGCCCACTGCCCACTGCCCACTGCC
>Ga0075430_100000628_pt1 | contig 26906 bp, 24 predicted proteins | sample RhiMetdeltSRZDD4_FD_75294 | JGI IMG/M metagenome (GOLD analysis project Ga0075430, IMG submission 75294) | Populus rhizosphere microbial communities from Tennessee, USA - Rhizosphere MetaG P. deltoides SRZDD4 | ecosystem: Host-associated > Plants > Roots > Rhizosphere > Soil | place: USA... | reverse complement strand
TGGGGTCGTGTCGCCGATCGCTTCGGTAACAAACTCCTGCTGTTGCGGGCGCTTGCGAGCTGCGTGGTGTGGTCATGGGACTCATGGCGCAAGCGGCGCAACCGTGGCATTTGTTTGCGCTGCGTGCGCTTCAGGGACTCGCCGCTGGATACGGCCCGCTGACTGTTTCAATGGTCGCGATGTCAGCGCCGGCGGAGCAGATGGCGCGCGCAATCGGAACAGTACAGACGGCGCAGCGAATCGGACCGGCAGTTGGGCCGGTGTTGGGAGGTCTGCTGGCCGCGGCCGTGGGATTGAGGAATGCGTTCCTTGTCGCGGCCGCGGTCTACGCCGGGGCGTTCCTGATGGTGGCTTTCATGTACACAGAAGGGCCGCGCGCGCCGCGAAAGCCGGGTGAAAGCGGCCGCATCTCGTTCGGCACTGTGCTCGCGTTCGAGAACTTCGTCTTGCTGATGGTCGTGATCTTCGGCCTGCAGGTGGTCGATCGGAGTTTCGGTCCGGTCTTGCTGCTGCACGTGAACGAGCTCGGCTACAGCTCCTCGCAGGCCGCGGTACTGGTCGGAGTGCTGTTTTCTCTATTGGCCGTCTGTGCGGCCGGTGGAAACCAGCTTGCCGCCGCACTGCTCAAGCGCGGCACAACACGCGCGGTCATTGCTGGGTCCGTGCTCGTCGCCGCAGGCGCACTGGGATGGTTCGCCCTCGTCCGCAGCGCGTGGTTGATGACCATCACGATCGCGGCCTTCGGTGCGGCGATTGGTACCGCCATGACGACCACGTTTACTGCCGCCGGCACGGTGGTTCCACGTGAAGCGCATGGTGTTGGGTTCGGGTTCCTGTCGAGCGCTTCGCTGATTGGCTCGGCAGTGAGCCCGATCCTGAGCGGGCTCGTGGCATCGCGGAACATCAGGGTCGTGTTCCTGTCGGGGGCGGCGATCTTGACGCTGATTGTGATGATGGTCCGGCGTCTCATGGCCGAACGGGATCCGGCTATCGAGTCGCCCCCCGCGATTGAAGAGTCATAACCGTTGGCAGGGACTACCTCACGTATTCACTCTTCAAATTTTTTCTTGTGTTTCCGACGGCGGAATGGCCGTTTGGTCTTGTCTTCATGAACGCCCCCCGTCTGTCGTGGGAGCGGTACGCGCGGTCGTGATGGTGGATTGGCTGACGTGCGACGGGAGCGCCTCATGACTGTTACGATAATCTGTAACTGTATGGCCCGTCGTCCTTAGCGTTGCCGGATCCGCGATGCCCTCCCATCCAACTGCCCCCGAACGCGTAGCGCTGGTGGGTCTCGTCACGAGTGCTTTGCGCCGTGTCGACGCCGACGTCTCATTGGACGAGTTGGCCGGCCTGGCGGAAGCGGCTGGTGCGTCCGTCGCGCTTCGTATGCTTCAGGAACGCCGCAAGCCTGATCCAGCCACGTTCATTGGTGCCGGAAAAGTCGCAAGCCTAGCGGCGGCGTGCGCTGAGGCCGAGATAGATCTTGTCATCTTCGATAACGAGCTCACGCCCGCACAGCTCGGCCAGCTCGAGAAGAAACTCGAGCGCAAGGTGGTCGATCGGACGCAATTGATTCTCGACATCTTCGCCCGGCGTGCGCGCACTCGGGAGGGCAAGTGGCAGGTCGAGCTTGCGCAATTGAAGTACTTGCTGCCTCGTCTGGCTGGCAGCGGAACGGCGTTATCTCGTCTTGGTGGAGGAATCGGCACGCGTGGTCCCGGCGAAACGAAACTGGAAACGGACCGCCGCCGGATCCGGGTCCGCATCCAATCGGTACAGCGCGAGATCGATCAGGTGCGCGCGCGGCGTTCGCAGCTGCGCGAACGCCGGCAGAAACGGTCGGTTCCGACCGTGGCGCTCGTCGGCTACACCAACGCTGGCAAGACGACGTTGTTCAACCGTATGACGAATGAGGATGCCGTGGCATCTGACGCGTTGTTCGTCACGCTCGATCCACTGGTGCGCCAGGTCAAGCTTCGCGACCAGCGCGAGTTACTCGTTTCTGACACCGTCGGCTTCATCGATCGTCTTCCGCATGCGCTGGTCGCCGCATTCCGGGCGACGTTGGAAGAAGTCGCCGAAGCCGATCTGGCTCTGCACGTCATCGACGCGGCCAACCCCGATCGCGACCGGCACATGATGGCCGTCCGTCGGGTCCTGGAGGAGGTTGGCGCCGCCGCCGTTCCCGTCATCGACGTTTACAACAAGATCGATATGATCAGTCACGACGAGCGGCGGCGCCTGCAGGCGGCGGATCCGGGAGCCGCCCTCGTCTCTGCTCGTACCGGTGACGGGCTCGACGAGCTGCTGCAGATGGTGGCCGCACGCGTGGCGCTCGATACAAGGCGTATCACGATCACGTTCGACAGTGGGAAGGCCTTTGACCGCGAACAGGTTTCTCGCCTGTACCGTGTGGCCAGGGTTATCAGCCACGTCGCGACCAACGGACGCATCGTCATCGAAGCAGACGTGCCGAGACGATTTATCGAGCGTCTCACTTCCACTGAGAGCCATGAGGATCTGGCCGATGTCCATTGAGCCGCTGCGTCTGTTCTGTCCGCGTGCCGTCCGCCGCGTTGCGACGGTTGTGTGTGTCCTGGCGTTTACCGGAGCATGTGCGACAAAAGTTCCGCCTCCGACGCCGACCACGCTCGCACATCCGGAGTTTCTCTACCTGCAGATTCCCCCTGCGCTCGCCACTGCACCAGGAGCGTCGCGTGTCGATGTTGGCTGGCGCTATCTGCAGGTCGACGATCTGAAGAATGCCGATCTCGAATTCGGCGTTGCGCTCAAACTCGGACCACGGCTCTATCCCGCGCGAACGGGGCAGGGATATGTGGCCATGGCTATGCGCGATTACACGCGCGCGATCGCGGCTTTCGATGCGGCGCTGGGAGGGAACGCGTCGTATGTGCCGGCTCTCGTCGGCCGCGGACAGGCTCTGCTGGCGACGGATCGGGCGGAATCGGCGCTCGAGGCGTTCGAAAAGGCCCTGGCCGTCGATCCATCGCTCGCCGACCTGAGTCGGCGCGTCGAGGTGTTGCGGTTTCGCAACGTGCAGGACGTCATCGATGCGGCTCAGACGGCCGCGAAAGAAGGGCGTGTCGACGATGCCCGACGCGCCTACGAGCGCGCAATCTCGAGCTCACCCGAAAGCGCGTTTCTGCATCGCGAGCTGGGGCAACTCGAACGCCGCGCTGGCAACACCGACCGCGCGTTGGAGCACCTGCGGCGCGCGATCGATCTCGATGCAGGCGATGCAGCGGCGCTCGTGGAGACGGGTGAACTGCTCGAAACGCGAGGTGATGCTACCGGTGCGGAAGAGGCCTACAGAAAAGCGACAGCCATCGACCCGAGCCTGAATCTGGGTGGTCGGATCGCGGCAACGGCGCAGCGAGCGCGTGAATCGCAGCTGCCGGCCGAATTCCGTGCCGCGCTCACGACGCCACAGATCACGCGCGGCGATCTGGCGGCATTGATTGGCGTGCGGCTCGAGGCATTGATTCGTCAGGCACCGGCACGCCAGGTGGTCGTGACCGATACGCAGAGCCACTGGGCGTCCACGTGGATCACAGAGACAACCAGTGCGGGCATTATCGAGCCATTTGAAAACCACACGTTCCAACCGAGGGCGCTCGTTCGCCGGGGCGACCTGGCTACCGTGGTCAGCCGACTGGTCGCACTGATAGCGGCGTCGAATTCGTCCGTACGGGAGCGCCTCAGTCAGCGCCCGACGATCGCTGACGTTCCGCCGCGCCATTTACAGTACGACGCGGTGGTCTCCGCCGTGGCCGTCGGCGCGATGCCACTCGTCGATGGCGATCGGTTTCAGGTCGCCAGGCAGGTCTCGGGGGAGGAGGCCGTCGAAGTGATCGATCGCGTGCGGGTGCTGGCGGCGACGACGCTCGGCGCGTCGCGTCAGTGAAGAATCTGACGCTGGCCAACCAGCTGACGATTCTGAGAATTGCCCTGATTCCCGCCTTCGTGCTGCTCGTCGTCTATGGATACCTGGGTGCCGCGCTGCTCGTCTTTTCGATCGCAGGGTTAACGGACGCACTGGACGGGCTCATAGCGCGGCGCGCCGGCCAGCGGACGAGCCTGGGGGCCTGGCTCGATCCGATGGCCGACAAGTTGCTGCTGGTGACGACGTTTGTCGTCCTGACACTTCCCGGCATCCCGTTGGCGAACCATCTGCCGCTCTGGTTGACCGTCCTCGTCATCAGTCGGGACGTTGTGATCGTTGGCGTCGTCGCCATCATCAACCTGGCTGTCGGTCCGCGAACGTTTCGTCCCTCGCTGTTCGGCAAGGCAACGACTGCCGCATTCATCGTCACCAGCGTGGTCGTGATGTTCTTCAACTATCGCGGTGAAACCTCGATCTTCATCGATATCGGCATCTGGCTGTCGCTGGCGTTGACGCTGGTTTCAAGCGCCGACTACTTCTTCAAGTTGCGGCGACTCATTACGGAAGCGGGAGAGTAACCTACACCGCCTATTCGTCGTCGTTCGTCGTCACAATCCCGGCTGCAAACCACGCGCCTCCCTGATTGCGCATCAGCAACACCGGGTTGGGACAATCAGACGGCACAGTTGTCAGCACATCGTCGATTCGAAAGTCTCCGTTTGCATCGAGAGGCACCACGTTCGCTGTGCTGTGCTCGTTGAGCGTGCCGCCGCTTCGCAGATCAACGTCGCAAAGATACTCAGGTTGCCGTTCTGCCCGATCCGATTGCCGCTGCCGAGGAGCAGGCCACGGCCTCTGACCTTGATACGACCGTCGGTTGTCACCTGCGCCTTCAGCGACGCGATCCTCCAAGGGCCGCCGCCGGGTGCGACACCTCTCACGATATTGCGAGCTATATTCTGGAAGGTGCCATCAGCGTTTGTGGGCGCGGCGCCGTTTGGAACCGGGTCGACGCCAATGCCGCCGTCGAAGGCGACGAGAATGTCGCGCTCGTGTGCGCTCAAACGGCCACGGAAAGAACGAATAACACGACTGCTGTTCGCTTCATCACTCGCGTCGAGGTGACGCGAGAGCTAGTGGACGACGGTGTTGCCGGGTCGCTCGGTCGTAATCGCGAGGACGGGTGAGGTCACGACGTGGTTGTCGACGGTGCGCAGCTCCATCAGAAGACCGACGCTGATCCGTCCAACCATCAGGAGTCCGCCGCGAATGCTGGCGCCCTCGAGATGTGCCGACGTGGGATTGCGGAAATAGCTGCCACCCTGGACGTAGACGTTGGTGCCTTCAGTGACGACGACCCGATACAACGAATTCATCGTCCACACGAGCAGGGTGGTCAGCGGTGGCAGCTCAGGCACATTCACGCTATCGACAGGGTCCATGACATCGACGATACGAGTCACCATGGCTCAAGACTCCATCCAGGGCGGTTCGCGCCAGGCCGCCATCGAAATAAAAGCGCGCTGCACGGAGGCGCACGACCCGAGGTCGTTGCGCATCACATCAGTGCTAACTTCGTTCGCGAGCGGAATATTCCGAGGAGGTCGCACGGCCGGCAGCCGAGACCGGCCAGAAGGTGTGTCAGGCCCGCGTCTTGACGAACGCGACGATGAAGAGAATGCCAAGCAGCATGTCGGGCCAGGCGGGTTGCGCGTCGATCGCAGGAATACGGCCACGACTGTAGAAGATGAGGAGCATTGAGACGTAGCCAAGTTTCTCGATGATGCTGGGGATCATCAGCCAACGGAATCGAAGCGGATTCGACCCGATGAACAGAAACGCGATCTGCCACGCCATCGCCACGGAAAGGAAGCCGTAAAAGAAATGCGGATACTCGGTTGGCGATGGGTAGTGACGTCCGGTCACGTCGACAAGCCAGAAGAGCGGGGTCAATACCACGATGCCCCATACACCGGCACCGGTGAAGACGTATTTCGCAAATGTCATGAAGCCTCCGAGGCCGTGCGCGCTGTTGCCCTCAGTGATGACAACGCGATCGCAGAGGCATTTATTCCATCGGTAAGGCCTGCCGATGGCCCGGTCAATGTCCTCGAGCATCGAGTCAATGGACGCCTTGCGCCCCTCGGCGTATGCGTGCGCCCACCGATCGGGGCCCAGGCGCGATCGGGATTCGCGTTCGGTCCGCTCGCCAAGTTCGCGCAACATGGGATCGATCAGGCTCGAGCCGGCACGCTCCCTGATAGCGTCCCGCGCACCAAGAATGCGCGCGACCCAGGCATCGTCGCCCTTGAGCGCGGCTGCCGCGGCAAGAGCAACCAGGCCGTACACGATTCCGAACTTGTCTTGCGATTCCCGGACTCGAGTGAGGCTCTGGCGCATTAGTGCGGCTGCAGCGTCGGGGTTTCCCTGCTGCAACGTGAGGACGACGCGGACATAGAGGCCAAGCGCCAGGAACCACGGTCCTGCCGATCGAAGCGCCACGGTGGCCTCATTGACCAGGCGATCTGCCTCGTCTCCATGGCCGGACGCGAGCGCGACCCAGGCGAGTCCATTCGACGCACTTCCAGCGCCCCAGACACTCGGGAGGGCCCGGAATCCAGCGCGACTCTGCGTAAACCAGTCTCGCGCCGCGAGTAGATTGCCGGCTGCGTATTCAATGTGTCCGAACATCCACGCGGCCTGCGGGATCACCTCAGCGTCGTCGGACTGGTGAACGATGTCGATTGCGGCTGTCAAGTGCGCGCGCGCCTGGTCGAACGCACCGTGGGTGTGCAACATCGCGGCCGCTCCGAGTCGCGCCCGTGCCGCGGCTGCCGATGGAAGTGAGGGCAGGTTCAATATCTGTTCATACCACCGGAGACCTTCGGTGGCATGTCCACGAATCAACCAGAAAAACAGCAGCGCCCATGCGATGTCTGACGCTTCGGCCGCGCGGCCGCGCTCGATGAGCCACCCCAGTCCGGCGCGGTAGCTGTCGAGATCTTCACGTACGCGATCCAGCCATTCGAGCTGGGTGGGTCCGATCAACCCATCTGCAGCGAGGGCGGCTTCGGCCGTGCAATACCGGACGAGTCCCTCCATGGCGTCGTCGCGCTCGCGCGCAGCGGCGAGTTCGACGCCTGCATACGCACGCACGGTTTCCAGCATGTAATACAGCGGACAGGTTGTGACTACCGACGATTCCGATCGTGACAGCAGGCTCTTGTCCATCAGGGCGGCGACTGCCTCGAACGCGTCGAGGCTCTCGTCAGAAGCGCGCTCACGTCCGGCAAGAACCTCGGCCGCTGCATCGATTGGAAACAGCCCCGGTAGCGCGCCAAAACGTCGAAAGGCGCGTCGGCCGGCTTCGTCGAGCAATTGATAACTCCACGCGACCGTCGCATTCATCGTCTGCTGGCGTTCGGGAAGATCGCGCGCGCTGGTGCTCGAGAGCAGGACGTCGCGTTCGAGTTTCTTCAACAGGCCGTCGAGCGTGAGGACTTTGATCCACGGAGCCGCCAGCCCCAGTGCGAGCGGCAGCGAATCGAGCTTTCGACAAATGGCGGCCACGATCGATGCGTTCGACGCAGTGAGCTGAAAGTCGGATTGCACGTCGCGGAGCCGATCGACAAAGAGTTGCACTGCCGGGCTCCGGCCATGAACTTCCGGAGGCAACGTCTCGGACTCAGGCCCCAGCGCAAGAGCGCTGAGTGGATATTCCCGCTCACCTCGCACATGCAGTGGGGCGCGGCTGGTCACTAATATCCCGAGCGCAGGCACGACGGTGGTCAGATCGGCGACGAGCGTTGCCGCCGCCAGCACCTGCTCGAAATTGTCCAGCACGAGCAAGGTGGTGTGGCCCTCGCACGCGGCGCGGGCGCGTCCAGGCAGCTCGCGCGGGGAAACGTCGCCGACGCCGAGCGCCTCGGCGATTGCCGAGGCAACGAAAGCCACTTCCCGAATAGCGGCCAGGGAGACAAATACAACGCGAGTCTTCCCCTCGTCGGCTGTCGCGCGGGCAAGCTCCAACGCCAGCCGGGTTTTTCCAACGCCGCCCGGGCCGATCAACGTGATGAGGCGGATGGTGGAATCGGTCAGCCATTGCCGCAACACCACGACGTCTTCTGCTCGGCCGACCAGGGCCGTCAAAGGCAGCGGCGGCGCGTTGAGCTCCTCACCCGGCTTCGCTTTGACGGATTTCCGCGCGCTTGCAATGAGCGCGTCACGGGCAGTACCCGTCAGGTCGAGCGCCATAGACAACGAACGCACCGTCTCGAACTGAGGCCGCTGCCGCTCTCCACGCTCCAGTGCGCCGACCGCGTGAACGGAGAGGCCCGCTATGGCTGCAAGTTCTTCCTAGGTAAACCCGGCGGCTTCTCGAAGCGATTTGAGGTGTGCGCCGAACGATCCCGGGGGCGCCAGTCTCATCAACCGTCCATCTTACCTCGCGCGTACGGGCGGCGTACGAGGCATGTGTGTGGTGAGGACGTCGGCCAGGCATCACAGTTGAGACATCTGTCATGCAGGGAGGGATCAGTGACCCGCGAGGAATTCGACGAAGTCGTTCTGCCACATCTCGATGCTGGCTATCGTTTGGCGCGATGGCTCGTGCGCAACGATCACGACGCGCAAGACGTTGTGCAGGAAGCATCTCTGCGCGCGTTTCGTTACTTCGGAACGTTTACCGGGGGGAACGGACGGGCGTGGTTTCTCACCATTGTTCGTAATACATGCAGCGGTCTCAATCGTCACCGATTCGACGAACCGGTGGACCTGTTCGACGAGCAGCATCACAGCCATCTTCGACCGTCTTCCAGTCCAGAGACGCTGTTGCTTCAAACAGATGACGTGATGGTGATCGAACGAGCGATGAACAGCCTGCCAGCACGTTCTCGTGAACTCCTCAGGCTCCGCGAACTGGAAGGCCTGTCGTACCGAGCGATGGCAGATACACTGGGCATTCCCATCGGAACCGTCATGTCCGGCCTGGCACGTGCGCGTCAGGCCTTCCGTGAGGCGCTGGCGAAGCAGACCCCGGCCCACTGACATCTGCCAACTATCTGTTCTCTGGAGGAATGTCGCGGATGGGCGCCGAGAACTTCGCGTGCGCGATCGGATCCACGGGCCTGTGCCTGATTCGTGTGCTCGCCGGATCCTTGCCGAGGTAATTGTCACCCTGCCAATTCAGAGATGGTCTGATCGGCCTCGGGGCGAATCCTCCGCCGCAGTTGGGGCACACGTTGCCGAGGACGTGATCCACGCACGCTGCGCAGAACGTGCATTCATACGTGCAGATACGAGCGTCGACGGCTTCAGGTGGAAGCGCTGTGTTGCAGTGTTCGCAGGTCGGTCTGAGTTCGAGCATCGCGCTCCTCGTAGAAGACGGAACCATCACGCGCGAGGAGATATTCCGGAACGGCTGACGTTCGTGTCCGTACGAGTGTCGTACGGGTGATGTCGGTGGTTGCCGGCCTGTGGCCACCCTACCGTGGACCTGTCGGGCAATAGCGCCCGTTGGACTACTGAAGAGGAGCAAGCTATGTCGAGTGTTGCATCCCATGATTCCGCGGCCGTAAGCGTCGCGTCGCCTGAGAGAGGCACGAGCCTGCGAGCCCAGGCTCTCGCTGATCGCCTCATTCAAGGCGGCGACGCTCTGGCCGCCTTCGCCAGCGGCCTGAGCGATGCGGAATGGCAGACCCGCCTCCAGAAGGACGGCCGCAAGATCGGTGTCGTCGTTCATCACGTCGCCAGTGTGTACCCGGTCGAGATGGAGTTGGCTCGAGCGGTCGCGAGCGGCCATCCCGTTACTGGGCTGACCCCGGCCGATATCGACCAGATGAACGCGCGGCATGCTGTCGAGCACGACAACGCCACGCGAGAGGCCACATTGAACCTGCTCCGGCGCAACAGCGCCGACGCTGCTGCCGCCATTCGCACGTTGAGCGACGACGAACTCGATCGCGCCGTACTTGTCTCGCTCTATTCATACGCTCCGCTGACGTGTCAGTTCGTGCTGGAGGACCACGCGGTTCGGCACAGCTATCACCACCTGGCTCGCATCCGGGCCACGCTGGGGCGCTAGCGCCGGGAGGAAGCAATGCTGTTTGTACGTCTCGTGCTCACGTCGGCGTTCGTCGCGTTGGCCATCGGCTGCAGCGGGAGTTATTCATCTCCGACGCCTGCACCGTCGCCGACGCCAACACCGGTGTCTCCTTCGCCGAGCGGTCCGTCGGCGGCGGTGACGATACCGCGAGGCGCGGAAGCGCTCGGGCGCAGCGCCTACAACCCTGCCGAATTGACGGTTGACGTTGGTACCACCGTGACTTGGACGAACACCGATGTCGTCTCGCATACGTCGACATCGGACGCCAGCGGATGGAACTCCGGAACCATCGCCCCCGGCGGGCAGTTCTCGTTCACGTTTCCGACGGCGGGAACGTTCTCGTATCACTGCGCGATTCACCCCGGAATGGTGGGGACCGTTGTCGCCCGGTGAGATCGGCGGTGACCGTCTCGTGCACTTCGAGTCGTACGAACTCGACGTCCGTTCACGCGAACTGCGTCACGGCGCGGAGCGAGTGCGACTTCAGGCGCAGCCGTTCGAGATCCTCGTGATGATGCTCGAACGCCCTGGCCAGGTTGTCACGCGCGAGGAGCTGGTGCAGAGGCTGTGGCCCAACGGGACCTTCGTTGATTTCGAGCACAGCCTCAACGCCGCGGTGAAGCGGCTGCGGGCTGCGCTTGGAGACAACGCCGACAGTCCACGGTTCGTTGAAACGCTGCCCCGGAAGGGTTACCGGTTCATCGGCGCTGGCGAACGTGACCGAAGTGTGCGTGGTCGCCGCCCGCGCGTCGCCGTGCTGCCGTTCACCGATGACGGCGGGGAATCGACGACGCGCGATTTTTGCGATGGCCTGACCGACGAAATGATTCTGCAACTCGGCCGGCTCGATGGTCTGGGCGTGGACGTCGTTGCGCGCTCCTCATCGCTGGCCTTCAGAGGTGGTGCATGTCTGGCGCGGGAAATCGGTGCGTCGCTCAGGGCCGACTACCTGCTTGAAGGCAGCGTCCGGCGGCAGGGCGACCGTGCGCGAATCGCGGCCTGGTTGGTCGAGACGTCGGGCGAGACGCAACTGTGGGCCGACGCCTACGACCGGTACCTGACCGACGCGCTGTCAGTTCAGGCGGACGTTGCGTCGCGCATCGCGGGATCGCTCGCCGCGGAGATCCCATGTCGATCGCTCGAGGCGGTCTCATCTTTTCCGCAAGGCTCACGGCCATCGCCTGATGTCGTGGGCCAGAGTTTTCGCCCTGTGTTCAGGGCATGAATTGGAGATTACTTACATGAGTTTCGTTCGCGTCGTTTTTCTCGGTATGACCATGGGAACGCTGATCGTGCAGGGGGTCGAGGCTGCGGGTGACGATCAACACACCAATCACGATCACTCGGCGCCTCCAGCCCTGGTGGCCCTCGTCCGCGACGTCACGCGGCCGTTTCTCGACCCCGCCGTCGCCCAGGGCGCGGGCTACGGCCCCTTGCTCGGATGTGTCAGCGGGCAGCAGGAAGGCGCGATGGGGTTGCATTTCGTCAATGGCAGTCTTGTCTTCGACGACGGACAACTCTCTCCGCAGCAGCCGGAAGCATTGATGTACGAGATGAAGGGCGGGCGCCTGCAACTGTTGGGCGTCGAGTACATCGTTCCAGCCGCCGCGTGGGATGCGCACAACCCGGCGCCGCCGGCGCTGCTCGGGCAGGCATTCGCATTCGTCGACAGCCCGAACCGGTTTGGTCTGGATCCGTTCTACGAGCTGCACGTGTGGGCGTGGCGTGAGAACCCGAACGGCACGTTCGTGGACTGGAACCCGCGGGTCTCGTGCGATGGGTTCTCGGAGAATCCGTGAGGGTCAGACGTAGGGCGGGTCCTGTCTTTCGGACCCGCCTCTACGTGACCTTCGTCTTGAAATAATCGATGGCCGTACGAAGACCGTCTTCGAGGCTGACTTTCGGTTCCCACCCGAGCAACGTTCGCGCGCGCGTAATGTCCGGCTGCCGCTGTTTGGGATCGTCGACCGGCAGAGGACGATAGACGATCTTGCTGCTCGATCCCACCAGGCGGACGATCGTCCTGGCGATCTCCTCGATCGTGAGCTCGTGCGGGTTGCCGATGTTGACTGGCTCGTTCGTGTTCGCGTCCATCAGCCCGAGAATGCCGCGCACGAGATCGCTGACGTAGCAGAAACTACGCGTTTGCGTGCCGTCACCGAACACCGTCACGTCCTCGTTGGCAAGCGCTTGAGAGACGAATGCCGGTACCGCCCGTCCATCGCGAAGTCGCATCCGCGGACCGTAGGTGTTGAAGATCCGAACGATCTTCGTGTCGATGCCGTGCGTGCGATGGTAGGCCAGTGTGATGGCTTCGGCGAAGCGCTTGGCCTCATCGTAAACGCCGCGGGGACCGATCGGATTGACATGACCCCAGTAGGTTTCCTTCTGGGGATGTTCCAACGGATCGCCGTAGACTTCCGACGTTGACGCCAGCACGAACTTCGCGCGTTTGGCCTTGGCGAGGCCGAGCGCGTTGTGCGTTCCGAGCGATCCCACTTTCAGCGTCTGAATCGGCAACTCGAGGTAGTCAATCGGACTGGCGGGACTGGCCCAGTGCAGCACGTAGTCGACCGGGCCGTCGACATCGATGAATTGCGTCACGTCGTGCCTGATGAACTGAAAGTCCCGGGCACGCAGGTGAGCGATGTTGTTCAAGTCGCCGGTCAGCAGGTTGTCGATGCCGACGACGGAATCTCCGCGCGCGAGCAGGGCTTCGCAGAGATGCGATCCAATGAAACCGGCGGCGCCTGTGACGACGATGCGGGGCACGGTGTCGAGGGGTTAGGCGCGTTGAAACAGACCCCGGACCAGGGTCAGCCACATGATCTTCAAGTCGAGAGTCACAGACCAGTTCTCGATGTAGTAAAGGTCGTATTCAATACGCTTCTCCAGCGATGTGTTCCCGCGCCAGCCATTGACCTGGGCCCAACCCGTGATGCCGGCCTTGACCTTGTGTCGCAGCATGTACTGCGGGATGCGGTGCTTGAACTGTTCAACGAAGAATGGTCGTTCCGGTCGCGGCCCGACGATCGACATGTCGCCCTTCAGCACGTTCCAGAATTGCGGCACCTCGTCGAGATCCAGTTTGCGCAGCCAGCGTCCGATCGGCGTGGTGCGGGGATCGTCCTCGCGTGCCCACACCGGCCCCGTCGCGTCTTCGGCGTCGGGGTACATCGACCTGAACTTGTAGACGGTAAACGCCTGCCCGTCAAGGCCCATCCGTTCCTGCTTGTAGAAAATGGGCCCCGGCGAGGTTCTTCGTACGAGAACACCGATGATGAGCGCCGGTATCGCGAGGACGACGATGGCTGATAGCGAGAGCACGATGTCGAGGCTGCGCTTGATCCACGCGTTGAGTCCCTGGAGTGGCACCTCATTGACATTGATGATCGGGAGGCCGTCGAGATCCTCGAGGCGCGCGCGGAGGGCGATGAACTGCAGCAAGTCGGGTACGACCTTGACGTCGATGCACTCCCGGTTGGAAATCTCCATCAAGTCCAGGAGCTTGGCGTGCTCTTCGAGAGGCAGCGCGACGTACAGGTGATCGACGCGTTCGCGATGCGCGATTTCGGCGACTTCCGACAATGTGCCGAGCAACGACAGACCGCGGTAGCCGATGTGATCGCCGCCAGCGCGATCGTCGACGAACCCGACCACCTGATAGCCGAGCTCGCGATGCTGCAGCATGCGATCGGCGACCATGCGGCCCAGATCGCCAACCCCGGCGATGAGAATTCGTTTCAGCCCGATGCCGGCTCGCCAGCGACGCTCGAAGAGCTCACGAACGAACTCGCGCTGGGCGTACGTGAACATCACGGTCAAGACGAGGAACAGCACCCAGACGATCTGCGAGACCTCGTAGGCGCCGCGGGCGCGCGCCTCGTCTGATGCCCAGTACGCCTGCACGTACAACGTCGAGACGACACCGAACACGACCGCCAGGATGCTGCCGACCAGCACGGAGAAGAAGTCGTCGACCCGCGAACGTCCGCGCCGCAGCCGGTACACGCCCTGCACGCGAAACGCGAGCGGTGTCAGAACGGCGATGAACGGGAGCAGGTTGAGGTACTGCTCGAAAGGAGGGTATCCACGAAAGACCGGGATCAGACCGCTCTCGAACCTGATGCCGTAGGCGAGGACAAACGCCCACATCGCCAGGACCGCGTCACCAGCGACGTAGGTCGCCACGAGCAGCCGGTTGTAGCGCCTTACCATCGTGTCCCGGCTGGCGCCGCCAGTGTGGCCTCGATGACGGCTCGCATCTCCTCGGTATGGCGCTCGCGGGCGAACCGCTCGGCATGCGCGCGGAGAACGGATCGATTGAACGGAATCATGCGAACTCGCTCGAGCGCAGCGGCGAGCGACGGGATCGTCGGCTCGCTGAATAGAACGCCGGTCTCGCCATCTTTTACCGTCTCGAGCGCGCCGCCGCGCGCCAACGCGACGGTCGGGCAACCGCACGCCTGGGCCTCGACCGGCACAATACCGAAGTCTTCCTCACCCGGGAGGATTACGGCGGCCGCACGACGATATTCCTCGCGAATCTCCTCTTTCGGCTGCGATCCGAGAAACCTCACCTCGGATCCGGCCTGCTGCATCAGCCGTTTTCTCTCCGGGCCGTCTCCTACGATACGGAGCGGCGCGCCGATCTGCGCGCACGCGGCGATGGCCAGATCGATTCGCTTATACGGAACGAGTGCAGACACGATGAGGAAATGGCTCTCCGATGCGACGTCGGCAGGATGATTGAAGACCGTGTCGACAGGCGGATACACGATCGTTGCCTCGCGATTATAGTATCGACGGATCCTGGCGGCAACGTGCGCTGAGTTGGCCACGAAGCGGTGCACACGTCCCGACGTCGAGGCATCCCACCGCGCTAGCCGCGAAAGCACCGGCCGGTACAGCCAGCGGCTCGCCATCGCGCCGACGCGCGCGGGCCCGAAGTAGGCATCGAACTGGTCCCAGGCATAGCGCATCGGGGAGTGACAGTAACAAAGGTGCCTCGCCCGTCCCGGCACAATCACGCTTTTCGCGACGCAGTGACTTGAACTGATGATCAGGTCGTAGGCATCGAGACTCATCTGTTCGATTGCGAACGGGAAGAGCGGCAGGTACTGCGGATACCGGGTAGTTGCAAAGGGGAGTCGCTGAATCAGCGACGTCCGAATAAGACGCCGTTCGATCGCTGGCGAAACCGATCCCTTGCGATGGACCAGGGTGAAGAGATCGGCGCCGGGAAAGATCTCGCAGAGGGCTTCGAGCACTTTCTCGCCGCCGCGCATGCCGGTCAGCCAGTCGTGCACGAGCGCGACTCGAGGTCCGCTCACCCGGCCTGATGCTCCATTTGGACGGCGCGCCCGTCCGCGGCAACCTCGCGATACACACGCTGCGTCTTCTCGACCGAACGTTCCCACGAGAATTCACGCGCGCGTTTGAGTCCCTTCAGCCGTAGTTCGTCGGCCAACCGGGTATCGTCGAGGACGCGACGCATACCGTCTTCGATCGACTCGACGTCATAGGGATCGACCAGCACCGCGGCATCACCGGTGACTTCCGGCAGAGACGAGACGTTCGACGTCACCACCGGTGTGCCGCTGGCCATTGCTTCGAGCGGCGGAAGGCCGAAACCTTCGTACAACGACGGGAACACGAAGACCGACGCCAGTCGATACAGGATCGTGAGCGTGTCCCCTTTCAGGTAACCCAGGAAGCGCACGTGCTTGTGCAGCTTGTGGCGGTGGACCGCACGACGCAGGGCCGGCAGCTTCGAAATCTCATCGCCGATGATCAACAACTTGAGATCATCGTGGGTGCGCCGCAGTTGGCTGAAGGCCTCGATGAGCCGCACGAGATTCTTGTGCGGCTTGATGTTGCCGACATAGAGAACGAACTTGTGATCGAGTTGATAGCGCTCCTTGATGCGCGCGACATGCTCGTCCGACGGGATCGCGCCGAAGTGCTCGTCGATCGCGTTGTAGACGACGACGATCTTTTCCGGTGTGACGTTGAACAAGTGCAGGATGTCGCGCTTGGAGGCTTCCGAGACGGTCAGGATGCGATCGGAACGGCGCGCCGCCGTCCACATCGAGGCGCGGGCGTACGCGTAGGCCGCGCGATTCGGCAAGTACTGCGGAAACATCAGGTGGATGCAGTCGTGAATGGTGACGACCGATCGGCATCGGATAGCCGCCGGCAGTACGTAATGCGGTGCGTGATAGACATCAGGGCGTTCGCGCCGCAAGATCCACGGCACGTGAATCTGCTCGCGCAGCGAGTAGTTAGGGGACGGCTCGCGCACGCTGCGGAAATTCGGCCCGAGCTGGGCGGCAACGCCCATGTCAGGCTCACGGCAGAGCAGCACGTACTCGGTATCGCGATCGATCCGCGCGAGTTGGCGCAGCAGGTTGCGGATGTAGGTCCCGATGCCGAAGTCGTGGAGCTTCCGCGTGTCGATCGCGACGCGCATAATCGAGCCATTATATCGACCCCTTGGCCCGGTTCTTCCTCAAGATCGCTGGACGACTGCCCGATACACCCACGTAGGTGGACACCTCCTCGAATCTGTCCTGGATCTGCCCGTCGTGTCGACGACGAGTGCCGCGCCATGTCGAAGCGTGCCGCTGTGGGTTCATCCAGGCAGATTTGCCTCAGGCCGAGCCGGTGGCCGTCGACACACCGCGGCCGCAGACGCGAGGGGCGCTGCTGCTCATCGGCGGACTGGTGATCGGTGGTGTCGTCGCTTTCATGTTCATGCGGCCGGCAACGCCTATAGCCGCGCCCACCTCAGAGGTCAGCGTGGCCTTGCCGTCCAGCGAGGTGGCTGCGCCTGAGATTCCGGCACAAGAGCCCCCGGGACCGCAATCGACGCTCACGACGGCTGGTGCGTCGCTGCTGACGGCGCCGCGGCCAGCTGTCGCGAGTACGCCGGTGACGCTCCCGCCGGCATCACTGGAGGACGTTGTGGGCCGCGTGTTACCTGCAGTGGCGTCGATCACGGCGGGACAGGCCCGGGGTACAGGATTCTTCGTCCGTTACGATCAAGTGCTGACCAACGCGCATGTCGTCGAAGGACAGACGTCGGTGAGACTGCAGGTCGGAGAGGCCACTTATACCGCTCGCGTGACGATTGTTGCGCAGGGCAGCGACCTTGCGCTTTTGCAGGTCTACAATCCAAACCAGAAGCAAGCAACGATTCAACTCGGTTCGGTATCGACGGCGCGGGTCGGCGAAGAGGTCATCGCCGTCGGTTCCGCCCTCGGCGTGCTCTCGAATACCGTCACTCGAGGCATCGTCAGCGCCATTCGCGACGTTGGCACCGTCAGGCTGATTCAGACCGACGCGGCCATCAATCCTGGAAACAGTGGCGGCCCGCTCGTCGATCGCTCCGGCGTCGTCATCGGGATTAACTCGCTCGCGGTCGCCGCTCGCGAAGGGCAGGGAATCGGGTTTGCGGTAGCTATCGATCACGCGACGCCGCTGCTCAATGGTCAAGGAGCTTCTGCAGCGGCACAGACGCCCTTGACAGCCCTGAGCCAGGCGATGGGCGCACCGGGCGAGGGTGACGCACTCCGGGCCAAGGGTGAACAGACGTACACGCAGGCGCTGGCGTGGGCGGCGCAGAACAGCCAGCAACTCGATGACTACTGGGACCGATATGCCTCGAGCTGCGTGACATCGGCTGCCCGATCAGGAGATCGGCCCTGGTTCGCGGTCTTCGAGCCGAACGGCGTCAGTCTAAACATGGCGGCCACGATCAACTGTCAGAGTTGGCTCGACACCATCCGCACGAACGCGACCCCGATCAAGACCACACTCGATCAAGCCGCAGAAATCGGTCGACGAAGCGGTGTGTATCCAGGTGTGATGCGTGACCTGCGGCGCCGATATCGCCTCGATTGGAGAGGTTGGGAGAGATAACTCCCCTACGCTTGTCGGTGCAAATTCTTCCTGACGCGGGTCGGTGCGACTCTTCCTTACGCTGGTTGGTGCGATGTTTCTGACGCTAGTCGGTGCGATCTCGGCTGGCGCATCGTCGGTGCGATCTCAGCTCGCACCGACCTGGACCGCCAGTCGCACCGAACCACGATCGGTGATCGCACCGACAAAGATCGCCAGTCGCACCGACAAGGATCAACCTCGCACCGACAAGGATCGCCAATCGCACCGACACCGATCGTTACTCGCACCGACCACGATCTGTAATCGCACCGACAAGGATCGGTGATCGCACCGAAACAGGTCAGTGTGGAGGGAGTCGTCCGATCACCCTGAGGTAAATCCTCAAGAAAGGAAGCCATGCCCGATGATGCTTCGCGTAGAAGGCAAGCTGGCTGCGACGGTAAGCCTGCTGCACCCTTTCCGGCGCTGACGCCGCCGATTGCCCCCGCAGATGAACGACCTGCGGCTCGGCGCTGAAGAGGACCGACCTGCCACGCGCGCGCACGGCGGCGCAGAGGTCCACGTCTTCCGCATACATGAAGAACCGCGGGTCGAAGCCGCCCACCTCGTCAAGCTCCTTGCGACGGATCAAGAGACAAGCGCCGCTTACCCAATCCACCAAGTGAGTGCGCCTCGTCATGCGTTCGACGAGCGCCGTGATGACGGGCCATCCGCGGTCGTGTCCGCGAACGAGGATCTTCTGCCGGAACTCCGCCCACGGCGAGATCATCGCGCCAAATGAGAGCTCGGCTCGTCCGCCGCCGTCGACGATCCGTGGTCCCACGATCGCGACGTCGGGTCGCGAAGTGATGATCGACACAAGCCGATCGACAGCGGCCGCTGACACAATCGTGTCCGGGTTGGCGAAAAGGACGTGCTCGCTCGCCGTGTTGCGGATGCCGACGTTGTTGGCCTGGGCAAAACCAAGATTGCTCTCCGACGCGATCAGCCGGACGCGCGGCCAACGCTCGCGCACATACGCTGGCGTCGAATCAGTGGACGCATTGTCCACGACCACGATCTCGTGAGCCACGGTCGGAGAGGGCTCGGTCAGGGAACGCAGCGCGTTCTCGAGATCCTTCCGCGAGTTATAGCTGACGATGATGATGGCGAGCCGAGTCATCGTGTGGTCAGGATCATCTGGAGCGTGCGTTGAGCGCACTCGCGCCACGAGTATCGTTGAACCTGCTGCAGACCGGCTTCGATCAACCGGGTGCGTTCGTCGGCTCGTCCGAATACGCGCTCGAGCCCGCTTGCAATCAGGCTGGGGTCGGGGCGTTCGAGATAGACGGCCGCCGGGCCATAGATCTCACGGGCGATTGGCGTATCCAGGACGACGATGGGAATGCCGGCGGCCATCGCCTCGAGCGGTGTGAGGCCGAAGCCCTCATAGTCGGACAGGAACGCGAACGCGGAAGCGGTCGTGTAGAGGGCGGCGAGATCCGCATCCGAGATGTACGACCGCCAATGCACCCGATCGGATATCCCTGTTGCCGCGATCAACTGCTCGACATCCATGCGCGGGTTGGTCCGGTTATCGCCAACGATTTCGAGCCGAGCGTCCGGCAGTCGCGCCGCCAGGCGACGAAAGCCCTCGAGCAATTCCGGAACATGGCGGCGGTTGAAGAGCGATCCGACAAACAGAACGAGCGGTTTGCGTGGGGTCGGTTCCGTCGCGTGGTGCAATGCCGAGGCGCCCAGATAGATCACGTCGATGCGCGATGAAGGGATCCCGAGGTGCCGGCTGATTTCCCGCTTCGAGAAGTCGGAGTCGGTCAGGACGCGCCGCGCGCGGCGTGCTGAAAGCCTCGTAAGCGTGCGACGACGCAGGCCTTCCCGCCAGGAGAACCACTCGGGATGGGCCGCAAATGAGACGTCGTGGATGACCAGCACGACGGGCACCCGGCCCAACAGAGGGCATGTGTAACCAGGGCAGAACAGCACGTCGGCACCCGCTGATCTGACGAGCGCCGGTAATACGCCTTGCTCCCATAGCGTGCCCGATCCCGCTGAGACCACGCTCGAGATTCGCAGCCGCTTGAACGCGGCATGGTCGACCGGTTCGGGCGAGCACAGCACGAATTCATGCGCGCCAGCCGCGGGAAGATCACCCCACGCTGCCAGCAACTCCGAAAGATAGCGTCCGACGCCCGTCGGACGGCCAATGAGTTCGCGGCTGTCGATGGCGATGCGCACGTCAGCGTTCCCTTCGCCGGGCGGCGGCATCCAGGTACGCTCGATGGAGCTCGTCGGCCGATCGCTGCCACGTGAACGATCGCGCGCGCGCGAGACCCGCACTCGCCAGGGCAGTGGTCCACGGCGCATCGGTCGTGAGCCTCTCGATCGCGTCGGCCCACGCCGGCACATCGCTCGGATCGAGCAGGACGCCCGCGCCACCGACAACCTCCGGCAGCGAGCCGCGGTTCGACGTCACAACCGGCACGCCGGCTGACATGGCTTCAAGGACCGGCAGGCCGAACCCTTCGTCGAAGGAAGGGAGCACCAGCGCACGTGCCCCTGCATAGAGCGCTTCCCGCTCTTCGTTGGCAACATACCCGGTGTAGCGGATGTGATGCTTCAACGGCTCGCCAGCGATGCGCTGGAGCCATGAACGGGCATCTGGCGAGGCGCCGCCGGCGATCACGAGAGGTGGCACGCGGCGCGACCCACGCAGCAAGGTCGCATACGCGTCGAGCAGCACGTCGAGGTTCTTGCGCGGCTCGAGGGTGCCGAGGAAAAGGATGTAGCCATTGTGCGGGTTGTTGGGAGCGCGTCCGAGCGTCTGCCACGTTGGCGCGCCCGGCGGGCAAATGTAGACGCGCTCCGGCGACACCCCCAGATGATCTATCACCAGTCGTTTCGTATGTTCGGACGATGTGATGACCGCCTCCGCGCGGCGCGCGTGGCTGGCCGCGAGCTCGGCATAGTCTCGCCGGATCTCGGCGCGGGTGTGCTGCGGATTGAGGAGAAAAAACAGATCGTGGATCGTTACGATCCGCGCCGCCCGCCGCGACGGGATCAGCAAGGGGTGTGCGGCATGCACGACGTCGAAAGTACCGGCCAACGTCTCGACGGCCGGCCACTCCAGTCGATGCCACAGGTAATTCAGCACCGAGACCGGCACACGGCGATCCACGACGCGTGCGCGCAGCTCGCGCGCCACTGAGGGAGACGGCCGGTCCTTCCAGGAGCTCGTGAACAGGGTCACCGCGTCGTCGTGAATCGCGGTATAGGCGCTCACAATCGTGTGGATATACTCGCCGACGCCCGTGCGCGCGCGCAGGGCAGGGCGGTAGTCAACGAGGATCCGCATGTATCAGCCGGTATGATAGTAAGTAAAGGAGCCCTCAAGCAGATCGATGCGAGTCGCCGTCGTCGGAACTGGGTACGTAGGCCTGGTTGCTGGAGCCTGCTTTGCCGAATCGGGAAACGATGTCGTCTGCGTCGATAACAACCTCGCCAAGGTGCGTCTGCTGCGCCGCGGCAAGATCCCGATCTACGAACCTGGACTCGAGGAACTGGTCCGCCGTAATCGCGCCGAAAGACGCTTGACCTTCACGACGACGCTGGCCAAGGCCGTTCGCGACTCCGCTGTCGTGTTCATCGCTGTCGGGACGCCGCAGAGCGAAGACGGCTCGGCCGATCTGAAACACGTGCTCGACGTCGCCCGTGAGATCGCTCGAGCGATGAATGGCTATAAGGTCATCGTTGACAAGAGCACCGTGCCGGTTGGTACGTCAGAGAAGGTGCGCGAGGTGATCCGGCGCGAGACAACGCACCCCTTCAGCGTGGTGAGCAACCCCGAATTTCTCAAGCAGGGTGCCGCCATCGACGACTTCATGAAGCCCGATCGGGTTGTCATCGGCGCCGAAGACCCGCGCGCGCAGGCCTTGATGCTGGAGCTGTACGAGCCGTTCACCAGGACGGGCGCACCGATGATGGTGATGGACTGCGCCAGCGCCGAACTCTCCAAGTATGCGGCCAACGCCATGCTCGCCACGCGCATCTCGTTCATGAACGAGGTTGCCAACGTGTGCGAGCTGGTTGGCGCCGATGTCGACCAGGTACGGCGGGCCATGGGCGCTGATAAACGAATTGGGAGTTCGTTCCTCTTCCCCGGGGTGGGCTACGGCGGCAGTTGTTTCCCGAAAGACGTCCAGGCGATGCGGCGCTTCGCCGCCGAGAAGGAGTATGACTTCACGATCCTAGGCGCCGTCGAAGAGGTGAACAAGGTGCAGAAGACGAAGCTCCTCGCGATGATGCGCAAACACTTCGGCAGTCTTAAGGGGAAGACCGTCGGTGTCTGGGGGCTGGCGTTCAAACCACGCACCGACGACATGCGCGAGGCCCCGTCGATTCCCTTGATCGAAGGACTGCTGTCGGCCGGTGTTCAGGTGCAGGCGTTCGATCCGGAGGCGCTCCGGGTAGCCAAAGGCATCTTCGGCTCGCGGATCACGTATGCTGCAAGTGGCTATGATGCCGTCAAGGGTGCCGACGCGCTGGCGATTGTCACCGAGTGGAACGAGTTCCGGCGACCGGACTTCGGCAGGATGCGCTCTGTGATGCGCTCGCCGGTCGTGTTCGATGGCCGTAACTTGTATGCTCCTGCGCACATGAAACAACACGGGTTCACCTATTACTCCATTGGCCGCCGCTAAGCCGACCACCGTTCTGGTGACTGGGGGCGCCGGCTATATCGGAAGCCACGCCGCCAAGGCCCTGCGCCAGGCGGGTCATCACGTCGTCATCTACGACAACCTGTGTGCAGGCCACCGCGAAGCGGCGCTCGGTGCGCCTCTCATCCAGGGCGACACAGCCGACGTCGACACGATGAGACGCGCTATCCGTGAGAGTGGCGCGTCGGCGGTCATGCACTTTGCGGCTTGGCTCTCGGTGCCCGACTCTGTACGCGATCCGGCTGGCTACTATCGGAACAACGTGACCGGCACCATCGGCACACTCGAGGCGATGGCGGCGGAGGGTTGCCGACAATTCGTGTTTTCATCGACCTGCGCGGTCTACGGTGAGCCGGTGGAGACGCCGATTCGCGAGACACACCCGACCTCACCGGTCAACTCGTACGGACAGACCAAGCTTGCGATCGAACATGCGCTGCCGCACTTCGACAGGGCCTACGGCATCCGCTCGATCCGCCTGCGATACTTCAACGCGGCTGGCGCCGATCCGGATGGAGAACTCGGTGAGGATCACGCCCCCGAGATCCACGTGATTCCACGCGCGATAGAGGCGGCGCGAGGGGGACCGCCGATCGACATCTTCGGCGAGGATTACCCCACGCCCGATGGCACCTGCCTTCGCGACTACATTCATGTCGTGGATCTGGCCGACGCGCATTTGCGGGCGCTCGCATGGTTACAGGATGGGGGAGCCTCGGGAACCTACAATGCGGGGACCGAGCGCCCCACGTCAGTCAAGGACGTGATCGCCGCAGTTGAAAAGGTGACGCGTCTGCCGGTTGCCAGGCGTTCGGCGCCGCGACGAGCCGGTGACCCCGCGGTGCTCTACGCCTCCGCTGAGCGGATTCGTCGCGACCTGGGGTGGGTACCACAACGTCCTGATCTCGAGACTATCGTGGCCGACGCTTGGCGCTGGCACGCCAAACATCCTCACGGCTACGGAGGAGACCGCGAAAACTTGCTTCATTCATGACCATGCCAGGCTTTGGAGATGTCTGGGAGGCGATCGCATAGGATGGCGGCGTGACCTCGCTCTACCGCCTCTTGAGCTACGCGCGGCCGTACCGGGCACGGCTCGCCGGCGCCGTGATTGCGATGGCGGTCTACGGGGCCGGCACGGCGGGGATCGCGACTCTCATTCAATTGATCTTCGACGAGGTCCTGGCCGCGCAGAGAAACCTCCCGCAGATCAGCATGGCCATCCTGGCCCTGTATTTCTTCAAAGGGCTGGGATCCTACCTGTCGTCTTACCTGATGGCCGACGTCGGTCAGCGGGTGGTTCACGATCTCCGAAACCAGCTATTCCGCCACATGCTTGGCCAGTCGGCCGCATTCTTCTCGCTGCAGACCACTGGACGATTGATGTCGCGGATCACGAATGACGTCGGCCTGCTTCAGCGCGCCGTCTCGGAAACCATCGGCGATCTCGCGCGCGAGACGTTATCGCTCGTGTTCTTTACGGGGGTCCTCGTGTACTACGACCCCAGGCTCGCGCTCGTCTGCTTCACGGGGGCGCCCATCATCCTCTATCCGCTCGTCCGCCTCGGACAGCGCGTGCGCCGCACGACGCGGCGGAGCCAGGAGGCGCTGGAGCAGTTGTCGCACGTCAGCGCCGAAGCGTTCACCGGGCACCGGATCGTCAAGGCATTCGGCGCCGAACAACGGGAGGCGACAAAGTTCCATCAGGCATCTCATCGGTTCTACCGGACGAGCATGCGAGTGACCAGTGTGCTGTCGCTCCTTCCACCGCTCATGGAGCTCGTTGGAGGAGTGGCCCTGGTGCTCGCCCTCTGGTACGGGAGTCGGGAGATCGCCGCAAATCGGCTGACGACGGGGGAGTTCGTCGCCTTCATCACGACGCTGTTCCTGATGTACGGGCCGGCGCGAAAACTGAGCCGTGTCAACGCGGATCTGCAGCAGGCCGCCGCGGCGGCCGAACGTGTCTTCGAGACACTTGCGACGCACAGTGAAGTGCTCGACCGCGCCGACGCAACGACCATGGCCCCGTTCTCGCGCGAGATCGAGTTCCGTGGCATCCATTTCTCGTACGACGGCGCCGACGTGACGACCCTGAATGGGGTCTCTTTCACCGTCCGGGCCGGCCAGACCCTGGCGATTGTCGGACGGAGCGGCGCCGGCAAAACGACGTTGGTGAACCTCGTGCCCCGGTTCTACGACCCCGACCAGGGGACGATCCTCATCGACGGCACGAATACGCGCCAGTTCACGCTGTCCTCCCTGAGGGCGCAGATCGGCATCGTGACGCAGGAAACGGTCCTCTTCGACGACACCATCGCCAACAACATCGCGTACGGACGTCCGCAGGCGACGCGAGTAGAAATCGAGGCCGCAGCCAAGGCTGCCCACGCGCACGAATTCATCGTCGGTCTCGACAACGGGTACGACACCACGATCGGAGAACGGGGTCAGCGTCTATCCGGAGGTCAGCGTCAGCGGCTTGCGATCGCGCGCGCCATTCTTCGCGATTCGCCGATCCTGATCCTGGACGAGGCGACGTCCGCCCTCGATGCCGAGTCCGAGGCGCTGGTGCAGGACGCGTTGTCGAACCTGATGCTGAACCGGACATCGTTCGTCATCGCGCACCGGCTGTCGACGGTTCGCCGGGCGGACGCGATTGTGGTGCTCGAGCAAGGCCGGATCGTGGAAACGGGCACACACGAGGAATTGCTCGCCCGCGGCGGCGCGTATGCGAAACTCTACGAACTCCAGCTGCAAGAGGAGCCGGTTGAGCAATAGGCAACAGGCAGCGTAGAGCGCACGCTTCCGCGTGCGCGAGGTGCCGAGACCGGAGACCGATGATCAAGTCCATGACCGGGTTTGCCTCGCTTACCCACGAAGACGAGCGCGCGACGATTGCCGTCACCGTACGCGCGGTGAACCATCGCTTTCTCGACCTGCAACTTCGTGTGCCGCATGCCTTCGGTGACGTCGAGCCGCGACTGCGCGCGCTCCTGCAGAAGCGTCTTGCGCGCGGGAGAGTCGAGATCGGGATTGCGGTCCAGGTCCGTGACTTCAGTACGCCAATCGTGGAGTTGAACATGGATGTCGCGCAGGCGCTGTCTGCCGCGATCGAGCAAGCGCGCGCGCAGGGGTTGGTGTCGGGCGCGTTGAGTCCCGGTGATCTGCTGCGCCTGCCGCAGGCGATCGCGGTGCGCGACCGATCGATCGAAGCCGATCCTGCGCTCGAGGCGCGCATCGCCGTGAGTATCGAAGCCGCGGTCGAGCAGGCCCTGGCCGATCTCGACGCCATGAGAGTGCGGGAAGGCAGTCACCTGGCGGCGGATCTCGACTCCCGGCGTCACTCACTCGTCGAGCTGATCGAGCAGCTCCGTGTCGCCGCCGACCAGGGACGCGGCGCTCTCGAGAGCCGCCTCCGTGAGCGGATCGATGAACTTCGGCTCGAACTGCCGATCGATCACGCGATGATTGCGCAGGAGATCGTACGGGCAGCGGCCCGTTCCGACATCTCGGAGGAAGTGACGCGGTTCCGCGCGCACCTGGCGCACTGGCGTTCGCTGGCGGATGCCGATGAGCCGTGCGGCCGCAAACTCGACTTTCTGCTCCAGGAGATGAACCGCGAGATCAATACCATCGGATCGAAAGCCGACGGGATTCACATCTCAGAGCTCATCATCAACGCGAAAGCGGAGCTCGAACGCATGCGGGAGCAGGTCCAGAATGTCGAGTAGCCCGGGGGGCGAGGGGCGCCACGCGCGGGGGCAGTTGTTCATCGTGTCGGCACCCTCGGGGACGGGCAAAACCACGCTGGTCGAACGGCTCGTCCAGTGCGTGCCCGGGCTGCGAATGTCACGGTCTTACACGTCCCGGCCGGCCCGGCTCGGCGAGCAGGACGGGGTCGACTATAATTTCATTACACGCGAGCGATTCGAAGCCATGGCCCGCGAGGGCCAGTTCCTCGAATGGGCGGACGTTTTCGGGAACTACTACGGGACGTCTGCCGCCGATACCGAGACGGTGCTCGCGCGCGGTGAGGACGTCGTCCTCGTCATCGACGTCCAGGGCGCTCGTCAAGTCCGGTCGCGCGGACTCGAGACCATTGGCATCTTCGTCCTGCCGCCCTCGGCCGTGGTGTTGGAGCAGCGCCTGCGCGGTCGCAGCAAAGACAGCGAGGAGCAGGTTCGACAACGGCTCGAGGTGGCGAGCGCGGAAGTAGACGAGTATTCGCGGTACGAGTACGTCGTCATCAACGACGAGATCGACGCGGCGGTCGGTC
>Ga0075430_100000621_pt1 | contig 27076 bp, 18 predicted proteins | sample RhiMetdeltSRZDD4_FD_75294 | JGI IMG/M metagenome (GOLD analysis project Ga0075430, IMG submission 75294) | Populus rhizosphere microbial communities from Tennessee, USA - Rhizosphere MetaG P. deltoides SRZDD4 | ecosystem: Host-associated > Plants > Roots > Rhizosphere > Soil | place: USA... | reverse complement strand
TGTCATCCTGAGCGGAGCGAAGGATCTTCGTCGTCCCGGCAGAGGGCCGTCGCTCGGGACGATGAGGATCCTTCCCTTCGTCGCCGGCGCCCCCCTGCGAGCGGGTTCCTCGAGCGCGGGCGCGTGACGGCTCGCGGTGACAGCAGATCGCTAGAGCTTCGCCTCCGCGGATTCGCGCCTGAGTTGCAGCACGCGCACGTTCGGGTCGACCACGACCTTCTCCGGCTTGAACGCCGTACGGATGGTCACCGCCTGTTTCGCCTTGCCGCCTAACGTGATCGTCACGAGCTCCGTCTTGTAGGCCGACGCCGATTTCGCGTCCGCCGAGTCGTCCGGAAACCGCTCGCCGACGACCGCCGCAACCTCCACCGGCATCGTGCCCGTCCCGACGTTCTCGATCTCTGCCGTTGTCACCCAGCCGCCGGCCGAACCGGCCACCGTCTTCGCGTCATGAACCCGGTACTCCGGGACAACGACCGTATCGAACCACTGGCGGGCGAAGTCGTCGTACCGAATGCCATCCGGCGCGTAGCGACGCATGTGCGTCACGAAGTCGTAGAGCACCGGGTGGTCGGGATTGCCCTGATAGGCCGCGATGAACTCCTTCATGCCGCGCAACGTCGGCTCGCGCCCCATGCGCTGCATGAGCATCCAGAACACCCACCCGCTCTTGTCGTAGGTGACCGTCTGATCCCCGGCCTTCGAGCCATCGAGCCGGAGCAGCTTCCGCTCGGCGTCGGCCTGACGACTGTCGCCATAGCGTGACTCGATCCGCTTCCGGAACTCCATCGCGTCGCGCTCTCCCTTCACCTGTTCGATGAGCAGCGCGGTCGAGAAGTGCGACATCCCTTCACTCAGGATGTTGCCGCCCGGGCCTCGCCCGGGCTGGAGCATGTTGCCCCACCACTGGTGTGCCGCCTCGTGCGCGGTGACGAGGAACGCGAGGTTCGTCTTCGGGTCGCTCTTGGTGAGAAAGCCGATGCCTTCCGAGAACGTGATGTTCGTCGGGAAGCCCTGCGCGTACGTGGCGAGGCTCGGGAACTCGCTCACCTTGAGCTCCTTCCAGGGAAACGCGCCGAACCATTCGCTGTAGTACCGGCGCGCGGCATCGAGCGCCTCGCTCATCTCGGCGACGTTGTACTGGTGCTCCGCGTGGTAATAGAGCGACGTCCCCGTGCCACGCTTCACCTGCCACCGCCCAGCCACCACGTTGAACGCCATCACGGGATGATCGCTCTTCCACACGACCGTTCTCCGGCCGCCAGCGGTCGAGTCGGCGATCTTCTCTCCAACCGAGTTGGCGATGAAGTCGGCCGGGGTCGTGATCGCGATGCGAGTGGTCGTCGGAAGCTCGCTCCCGAACGCCGGCTCCGTCACGCCCTCGTGGAAGTCGTCGGGATACTGCCGCGGCTCGTAGGCGTTCTCGTCGTCGTCGACGCCGATGCCCTCGATGTAGCCGATCACGGGGAACCAGCGGGGCGAGAAGCTGGTCATCACGACGCCCGACGGCAGCACGAACTCGCTTGCCCCGCCGCCGTTTCGCGTCGCGCCGACCTCGCGCCCGGCGTAGCTGAATCCAATGCGGAGCGTGTCGCCAGGAAGCAGCGGACGCGGCGGCGTGAAGACGTGCAACAACGACGACGTATCGGGCGCGTACGCCGCACCGTTCATCGTCCACGTCAGGCCGGTCCACGCCGGCGACGTCGTCACCGGCACCTGTGCGAGCCGCGTGCTGCGCTTGTTCACGAGCACATACGTGCCCTTGACCGTCCACGACCGCCGGGCCGGCTCGATCGAGAGGTCGAGATTCACGTCGGCCAGCGCGGGCAGCGGAGCTTCCCGCCACGTCGCGAGGTTCTTCGTCCAGTAGTCCTTTTCCTCTTTCCTCGTCTGCCCGCCGTCCGGACCGCGTTCGACCTGACGCCACAGCATGCCGCCGGCGATGAGCGGGATGATCAGCGCCGGCGTGGCCCGCACGAACGACCGCCTGAGCGCGACCGGGCGAACGCGGTGCATGATACGAATCGCGTCGCGGTCGCGGCGCGGATACTGTCGGATGGCGATCCAGATGAAGAGCGCCGCGAGTCCGACGGCCAGGAGCCTGCTGAGGACGAGCGCCGTGCGATCCATCTCCAGCACGCTCATGTCGCTCCACTGCACGGAGCCCCACAAGGGCCAGTTGCCGACCCAGTTCAGCTCACCGGTGAGGGCCAGGTATGCGGTGTAGACGAACGCGCCGACCGCAATGCCGTAGGCGGAGAAACGGTTCCGCGTCACGCAGTACGCGGCGACGACGAACGCCGCCCATGCAACGAACGTCGGGACCACGAGGCCGCCCCAGATAATGATGAACGGGAGCACATCGAACCCGACGCGACCCTGCACGAGCAGGGCGATCCAGCACGCGAGGAGACACACGACGCCGACGATGGCGCCGACCGCGCCCAACGCGATGACCTTGCCGAAGATGATGGCGGCGGTTCGAATGGGCAGCGCATTGGCCACCGCGCTGAACCCCGTCGACCGCTCCCGCTCCATGCTCTCCACCGCGTAGAAGATGAGCAACAGGCTCAGCAGCGTCGTCAGGAACTGCATCTGGTTGACCGCCAGCGTCCCCGGGGTCAGGAGCAGCGGCGTGTCGAACGCCCCGAGCGAGACGAGCGAGTTCGCGATCGTCTGGAAGAGGATGAGCGGGATGAAGAGGTACAGCCCGGGTTCACTGCGGAGCTCACGCATCTCGGACCGTGCGACCATCCAGATGCTCTCCCGGAGTCCCGGGCTCCCGGAACGCATACCTAACGCGCCGAGGGTGGCCGGACCACGCTCGGCACGCACGGCGATGGGCGCCGCGATCGGCTCGACGACGCCTTTGCGCGTCTTCACGCGCCCCGACTGCCGGAGCGTTCGCGCAAAGTGCCGCCCGCTGGCGACCACGGCGACGAGACCGGCGAGCACGAGCGCGAGCCGGCTCGCGAGGAAGCCGGAATCGAATCCGATGCGCTGCGTGTTGTAGTAGTCCGCGCCGCGATCGACCTCGAGATACGTCTCGTTCAGCCACCGGACTCCGGCCGGGTCGAGCAGCATGAGCAGCCGGTTCACGCGCACATCGAGCCAACTCGGCGACCACGTCCAGAGGAAGAAGAACCCGGCGAGCACGAGGATGATCGGGAGCATGAACACGAGAATCGGCTTCCGCGTCCAGGTGCCGATGGCGAACACTCCACCGGTGATCACGATGACCACGGGCAGCGTCATGAAGAAAGCCGGGCGCACGTAGTTCACGAGCGACAGCGGCCCGCGCGACTCCGCCATTGCCGGGCTCGGGATGGCGTGGAAGACGAGCAGCATCATCGCGATCAGTGCGGCGACGAGCACGAGCGCGGTCACGAGTGTCGCGCCGTACTTGCCCGCGATGTATTCGCCGGGCGTGAGCGACGTCGCGTGAAGAAGCTCGCGGACTCGCAGCTCGTCGTCGCGAATCACCGTCATCCCGGCGGCGGCCGAGATGAAGAACGACATGAAGGTGCACACGCTGACCGCGAGGATCTGCGCGACGGCAAACTCCGACGTGAGCCACGCCTTCTTGCCGCCGACACTCGCGTCGCCGGACGCGATGATGATCTGCACATTACCGGTCGAGAGCCCCCACACGATGAACGCGAGCACGGCAAGGCAGATGTAGAACAGGGGGCGTCTCGCGTTGTACGACAGCTCGTGGCTCGCGACGAGCCAGATGCGACGAAGGCTCATGGCGTCCTCGCGTTCGTCGATTCCGCAGCGGCGGTGAGTCCCGGCGTCGACGCCCCGGGAGGAATCGCGAGCTCGCTCGCAGCCGTCGCGTCGCGCTTGCCGTGCATGAGAACGAAGTACGCGTCCTCCAGCGTGGGAACCGCCGGCTCGAACCCCTGAGGCGCCTCACGACTCGGTTCGTGAATTCGAACGCGGTTCCGCCCTTCGACCAGGATCGCCTGCGTCACGCGACGCGTTCGCTGCAGCGACTCGAGCTCGCCCACCGCAACCGCACCTTCGAAGATCGTCCCCGCGAGCATCCGACGCGCTTCCGTCGGCGATGTCTCGGCGACGACCTCACCGTTGCGAATGACGGCAAATCGCGGGCAGAGCACCGCGACGTCCTCGACGATGTGCGTCGACAGCAGCACCGTCCTGCGCTCCGCGAGCTCGGCGAGCAGCCGATAGAAGCGGTGTCGTTCCTCGGGATCGAGGCCAGCCGTCGGCTCATCGACGATGATGAGGCGCGGATCTCCGGCGATCGCCTGCGCGATGCCGAGCCGCTGCCGCATGCCGCCGGAGTACTCCTTCACCTTGCGCTTCGCGGCGTACGCGAGGTTCACGCGCTCGAGAAGCGACGCCGCCAGCGCACGCCCCTCCTTACCGCGCGCGACGCCTTTCAATCCCAGCAGATACTCGAGCATCGCTTCCCCGGTGAGATGGGGGAAGAATCCGAAGTCCTGTGGCAGATAGCCGAGGACCGCCCAGAGGGCATGCGGCTCGGCGAGGACATCGCGCCCGTCGAGCGTCACGGTGCCTGACGTCGGCTCGAGCACACCGGCAAGGATCCGCATGAACGTGGATTTGCCTGCCCCGTTCGGGCCAAGCAGTCCAAACATGCCGGTGCCGATGTCGAGCGACACGCCCTGCAGGGCGGTGACAGGTCCGGGATAGACCTTCACGAGATTCCGCACGCTGAGCATGAGACCCGCTGGGTGGAGGATGAACAGAGTCTACAGGTCGTCCCGCGCCGCGGACAGCCGCGGTCTGGTCGTGTTCGGCGGAGTGGTCGCCGGGTCACCCTGCCCGCACCGGCGATTCGCCGACCTGGAACGAACAGAGCTCGTTGAACGTTTTTCGCGAATGGCCTGTCTCACCTTGAAACCTTAGGTATCGTGCGCCGTTCATACCTAAGAACCTTAGATCTCTCGCCCATGCCTCCTGCCGATCTCGATCTCATTCGCGGTACGCTCGATCTCCTGATCCTCAAGACGCTGAGCTGGGGTCCGATGCACGGACTGGCGGTGCTGCGCTGGGTCGAGCACGTGACCGGGCAACGACTTCAGATCACCGAAGGCGCGCTGTATCCCGCGCTCCACCGCATGGAGCAGAAGGGGTGGCTGGACGCGGAGTGGAGTTATACGGAGCGGAATCGTGAGGCGAAGTTCTACAAGCTCACGGCGTCCGGCCGCCGACAGCTCGCGGCCGAGTTGTCGAAGTGGTCGCGCTACACCGAGGCGGTGAATCTCGTGATCACGGCGCAGGTGGCGCGATGACACGCCACGACCCGGAGCGGCGAAAGCTGTTTCGACTGCCGGCGTCGCGACGCCGCCTCGGCTCCGAGATCGACCGGGAGTTGCACTTCCACATCGAGGGCAGGATCGACGAGCTCGTCGCCAGGGGTTATTCGCGTGACGCGGCCGAGCGCGAGGTGTTCGAGCGATTTGGGGATGTGACGTCCGTACGCGAGGAATGCGAGGAGATCGACGTCATGACGCACCGGAGACGAGAGCTCGAGGAATTGCGTGCCGCGCTGGCGCGCGATGTTCGCCATGCAATGCGCGGACTCGCCCGGCGCCCGGCCTTCAGCGCCGTGGTCGTGCTGACACTCGCGTTGGGTATCGGTGCCACGACGGCGATCTTCACACTGCTCGACGCGGTCGTCCTGCGACCGCTGCCCTACCCCTCGCCCGAACGGCTCGTCGTGATCCAGCATCCGGTGCCGGGAGTCGGCGACGACCACCGATGGGGCATGTCGCAGGCCGGTTACTTCTACTTCCGCAAGCACGCGAAGTCGTTCGCCAACATCGGCGTGTTCACCCGGGGGACGACCAATATCACGATGCCCGACGGTGCCGAGCGCACCGACATGGCGTCGGTGAGTGCCAGCGCGCTCGACGTCCTCAATGCACGACCACACCTCGGGCGCCTCTTTACCGACGATGACAACCGACCTGACGCCGCGGGGGTCGTGGTCCTCGGCTACCACTTCTGGCAGCAGCGGTTCAACGCCGACCCGCAGATCGTCGGCAAGTCGATCACGCTGGCGTCGACGCCATACGAGATCGTGGGTGTGATGTCGCCGGCGTTCGACCTGCCCGACTACCGCGCGCAGATCTGGATGCCGCAGCGCCTCGATCCCGATGCGCCCGCTCAGAACGCCCATTACCTACAAGCGGTCGCGCGGCTCCGCCCGGGGGTCGACATCGCCGCCGCGCAGGCGGATGCCGCAGGCCTCACGAGCCGGCTTCCCGAGGAGTTCCCCCTGGCATACAGCCGGGGATTCATGGAAGAGTCGCGGTTCACGGTGCTCCTCGAGCCGCTGCGCGATTTCGTGATCGGTGGCGTACGTCGCACGTTGTGGATACTGCTTGGCGCGGTCAGCATCGTCCTGATCATCGCGTGCGCCAACGTCGCGAACCTGTTCCTCGTGCGCGCCGAGTCGCGCGGGCGCGAGGTCGCGATTCGAACGGCGCTCGGCGCGTCGCGGTCGCATCTCGCCGGGCACTACCTGGCCGAGAGCCTCGTACTGTCGGTCCTGGGCGGGATTGGTGGCGCGGCGCTCGCGTACCTCGCGATGCGGGCGTTGCTGGTGCTCGACCCGTCGTCGGTTCCCCGGCTCGCCGAGCTGTCGTTCGGCTGGCGTCCCGTGGCCGTGGCGTTCGTTGTCGCGTTAGGCATCGGCGGCCTGCTCGCGCTGCTGCCGCTGCTCAAGCTGTCCGTGACCGGCGTGGACGTCGCGACGCTCCGTGAGGGCGGGCGAGCGCAGACCGCGTCACGCCGACAGCTCACGGCGCGGAGCACGTTGATCGCCGCCCAGATGGCGCTCGCGGTCATGCTCCTCGCCGCCGCCGGACTCATGCTGCGAACGTTCGATCGTCTGCGGTCAGTGCACCCCGGCGTCGACACGTCGAACCTGCTCACGTTCGACGTGGTGCTCCCGTTCTCGCGCTATGGCGGAATCGGTCTCAGAGGCACGGCAACGTACGGTCCGTCGTTCCGCTACTACCGGGAGATGTTGCCGCGGCTGGCGGCTCTTCCCGACGTGGAGAGCGTGGCGATCACGACCGCGCTGCCCATTCAGGACTCCGGCGGCTGCGCGGCGGTGTACGTCGAGTCGCAGCAATCGGCGAACAGGGACGCCGCGCCCTGTTTACCGGCGGTGATCGCCTCACCCGGCTACTTCACCACCATGGGCATCACGGTCCGGGGCCAGGCGCCAACATGGTCGGACATGGAGTCGAAAACCGGAGGCGTCGTCGTCTCGAGAGCGTTCGCCGAGCGGATGTGGCCAGGCGAAGACGCGATAGGCAAGCGTCTCCGGCCTAACGGGTTCGGTGAGCCGTACTACCACGTGGTCGGCGTCGCGAGCGACGTTCGGGCCGCCGGCCTCGACAAGCCGCCGAGCGAGATGGTGTACTACCCGATGATCCCCATCGAGGGCGCACCACTCTGGCAGCCGCCGCGAGGAGCGTCATTCGTCATCCGGACTCGCGGTGTGGATCCGCTGGCACTCGTCCCGACGGTGCGACGAACGCTCAGCGGCTTCGACCGCGAGGTGCCCATGGCGAGCATCGCGACCATGGAGACTGTGGTGGCGAAGTCGCTGGCGAAGACCACGTTCGCCATGATCCTGCTGGCGATTGCCGGTGGCATGGCGCTCATTCTGAGCGCGGTCGGCATCTACGGCGTGATCTCGTACACGGTCGACCAGCGCCGGGCGGAGATCGGCGTCCGGATGGCGTTAGGCGCACGGAGGGGACAGGTCGGGCGCATGGTCGTGACGCAGTCCCTGCGCGTGGCGGCCTGCGGCATCGGCGTCGGGCTAGCCGGGGCAATCTTCACGACGCGGATCATGCAGTCACTGCTCTACGGCGTGAGCCCGACTGACCCGATCACACTCGTCGCTGTCACTCTAGTGCTTGTCGCCATCGCGGCGCTCGCGAGCTACGCTCCGGCGCGGCGGGCGACTGCTGTAGATCCAGTCGAAGTACTCCGGCGCGAGTAAGTAAAGTTGTGTCAACCCGAGCCGAGGCAAGGAATCAGGTATTCCGGTACGAGGCTATCCTCTCATTCAGCAAGCTCCAGCCGTTCGTTCTCGGAAGTCAGTCGGAAAGTCATCAGTCGCCAGGGTTAAAGTCATCAGTGGCCAGGGTTTCAGTAGTCGGTCATCAGTGAACCGGTTCACGAGCGAGGAGTCCTGACCACTCACGGACTTCTGCGGAATCGGTGAAATCGGCTCGATCGGCGTGAGGTCTTCTTCCACTTGGCTCGGGGCCGACGCATACCGAGCGACAGTAGACCAGGACCGAACGCTGATTCGACCGATTCCGCCGATTTCGCGGAAGTCCCCACAAGGACGGCGAGCCGCGCCGCGGCCGTGACGGGAATCGCGTCTGCGAACTAGAACGTGAACCCGACCACCACCGGCACGAACTTCGTTCGCTCGGGGCTCGTCCCAACCGAGTGATATCGGGCCTCCACGAAGAACGAGGGACCGATGCCGCCGAACGAGAGGCCGATGCCGCCGTTGAAGCCGAGATCCGTCTGCTTGTCGCGCAGGCTCTGGAACTCATCGATCGTCCCGCCAATGTCCTGCGACACTCGGCGGTTATAGACGCCAACCCCGCCGATCAGGTACGGCCTGATCATCGACTGTGTGAGGGGTAGCACGAGGTTCGCCGACCCGCCGATGAGATCGACGTTCCCTGTGACGTCGCGGTCCCCGTCGGACGGCAGAACCACATTGCCGACTCGGCGGATGACCGCGTTGTCGAGGTCACTCCGACTCCAGAAGAGCTCGCCGCGGAGGCCGAAGTTGCTCGTGCCGAACCCGACGAAACCGTTGGCCACGAGGCCCGTCTTGGCACCGCTTCCGAAGTCACCGCCGTTCGGGACGTTCGCGCCAATCGAACCGCCAAAACCCAGGCCGGCTTTCTGAGCCGACAGTGGACTCGAAAGGACCCCGATCGCGACGCCAAGCGTCGCCACTGACTTCCATGCAAATGCTTTCATCGTACGCGCTCCAGGTTATGCAAGTCGCCGTCATGCAGCACCAACTGCTCCATCAGGACCCCGAACTCGCGAGATGGTTCGGGTCGACGAGTGTCGGCCTGCACTCGCGTGACGCACGTCACAATCGAGCGATCGCCGAATGCGGTTCGTCCCACTGTGACGCGACCTGCCACGGACGGGTTGGGCAGGCGCTCTCGCGACTATTGCGTCCCTTCGTGTTGCCAGTCAACGTGAGGGCCTTCGAGGCCCGAAGCCGCGCACCGACGGAGCCCGCATGACGAACGCCTTGTTCTCGCACTTCGCACGTCGCTCACTGATCGTCGTGATCGTTGCCGCCCCGTCTCGACTCGGCGCGCAGTTCGTGTCGGCAATCGACGTCTCGTCGCGAAGCGCGCGATCCGTCGGCGCCCCGTGGCTCAACCAGCTCGCGATTGCTCCCGCCGCGCGGTTCGATGCCGCGCGCTTCTCGCTGGACGGCCGTTGGACGGCGCTCCGGACGGAGCATGGACGACTGGATGGCGGTGGTGGAGCATCAGCATCCTACTACTCGCCGACATACGGCGGCCTCCAGCTCTCGGTTGACGGATTCGCCGAGCGTGTGCTGTTGAGCGAGACGTTCGCCGTGAGTCGTGCCGGGGCCGATGCCCGGCTGTCATATCGTCGCGGAGCTCGCGGCGCGTGGCTCGGGCGGGAGATGGTCGCGGACAACAAGGCAACGTCGCTCTCGGCGGTACCGCGCATGTCCGGCGGAGCATGGCAGCAGCTTCGGAGTGCGGTGTTTACGGTTTCGTTATCGTCCTTCTCGTCGCGCGAAACCGAGAGTGTCACGCGCGCGCCGGTCGTGCCGAAGGCGTCCGGCCCGTTCTTCCCCGACACGGGTATCCGGCAGGAGAACCCGGTGGACACGATGCCGCGCCCGGACTCGACGCGTGACGGGAGAAATCGGTCCTGGAACGACGCCGAGCTCGCGGTCCATTGGGGAAGAGGGCGGCTGGCGTTCCGCGGCGTCATTGGCACACGGTTTTTCGCCGAACAGCAGCCTAACGAGCTGTGGGCCGAGGCGCAGGGGGCCTACTCGCTGTCGCCCAGTCTCGCGCTCATTGCGTCGACCGGCGTGCACCCGTCGTCGGCCGCGTACGGAATCTCACGCGCGCGATACGTCGAGCTCGGCGTCCGCGTCGCGCCGAGTGCCCTGCTTCGCCCTCGCCTCCCGCGAGGCGTACGGCCGACAGCGGCGGCATTCGAGGTTCGCGAGGCAACGGACGGACGCCGCACCCTCCGCATTCGCGTGCCCAACGCGCGCACGGTCGAGCTGAGCGGCGACTTCACCGCGTGGAAGCCGGTGACGCTTACCCGCGCCGGCGCCGATCAGTGGGAAGCGACGCTGCCCATCGCGCCGGGCATCCACCGACTCGCGATTCGCGTCGATGGCGACGCGTGGACCCCGCCCCCGGGCGTGAGCGCCGTGCCCGACGAGTTCCAGGGCACCGTCGGCGTCATCATCGTCCGTGACTGAGGAAGCGGGCGGCTGACCGGATCATGAGCGCGAGCGGTGAGGACCTCGGGATGCCGTCGGCTCCCGAGGTCGTTCTTTGCCCGAAGCCTCCGCGATCCAGCCCTGGCGCGATGGCACCCGTGACGTCACCCGGGGTGCTGGGGTTCAAATCCGTACCAATGACGGATGCCATGCTCGTGCGCCGCGTGCTCGAAGGCGACACGGCCGCGTTCACCACGCTGGTGGACCGGCACGCCGCTGCCTGCACACGATTCGCGATGCGGATGTTGGGCAACCGCGAGGACGCCGAGGATGCGACACAGGAGAGCTTCCTCCGTGCGTATCGGTCACTCGGACGGTACGAGGAACGACAGGCATTCCGGACGTGGCTGTTTCAGATCCTGGTCAACCGGTGCCGAACCGCGGCAGTTCGACGGCACCGACGTCAGCGTATGTTCCTCGTCGATGACGGTGCCGTCGCGATGGCGAGCGTGCGACCGGCCGCGGAGTCGACCGAGCTCCGCGCAGAGCTGAACCGGGCAATCGAGTCGCTGGACCCGGATCAACGAGAGGCGTTTCTTCTCAAGCACGTGGAGCAGCTGAGCTACGACGAGATCGCGGCCATCACCGGCGCTGGCGTGTCGGCGCTCAAGATGCGTGTGAAGCGAGCGTGTGACCGCATGCAGTGGCTGCTTCGAGACGAAGAGGTGAGCGATGTCGGAACCTGAGAATCCGCACTGGCTTCGGCAGGTCAGTGGCGAGCTGCGCGAGGAGGTACCGGTTCGCGCCGCCTGGCGAGCGAAGCTTCTCGACGAGGTCGCGCGCGCGCCGAGGCCGAGCCCCGGCGCGGGAGACGACGAGACCCTCTCGGACCCGTGGGCGAGTGAAGCGCGCCGTCCGCGACGACTCGTGCTGCACCCGCTCGCCGGACTTGCGGCGGCGGTCGCGTTCGCGGCCGTTGGCGCGGCCACCACGCTCGCCGTGATGACGCGGCGAGCGGAGACGCCCGCACGCACAGAGGTGGCTGCGGCACAGCCGGCGTCGAGGACGGCGGCGGCTCCCATGAGCGACGCGACCTCGGACGTCGATATCGTGACCTTCGAGCTGTCGGCGCCGACGGCGACGAACGTTGCGCTCGTCGGAAGCTTCAACCGCTGGAACCCCGTGGCGACGCCCCTCGAGCGCGATGCCGTGACGGGACGATGGATGGTCTCGCTCCGACTCCCGGCCGGCCGCCACGTCTATGCGTTCGTGGTGGATGGAGACATCACGGCCGATCCGGCCGCGCCGCGCGCTGCCGATGCCGACTTCGGCACGCCGAACTCGGTGGTGCTCGTGGGCGGGCGGTCGTCGTGAAGCGAATCGCGCTCGTCACCTTCCTGCTGATCGGCCCGGGAACCGCGCTCGCTCAGGATCGCACGCTTCCCGAGAAGCTCGGCGCCCCCGCCCGTACGACGCTGCAGCGTCTCATCGACTCGGCGCGCGTGGCCGGACTGCCGGTCGACCCGCTGTACTCGAAGGCGCAGGAGGGCGTATTCCGTGGCGCCAGTGACGACCGCGTCATCGCCGCGGTGCAGCGTCTCGCGCGTGAGCTCGGGGACGCTCGAGCCGCGTTAGGCGACAGCGCGTCCGCCGAAGAGATAACGGCCGCGAGCAACGCGATTCGTGCCGGCGTAGCGACGGCGGACCTCACTCGGCTTCGCGATACTCGCGCGAAGGGGCGCAACTCCAATCATCGACTCACCGTCGCGCTCGTGGTGCTCGCGGACCTCGCGATGCGCGGCGTGCCGCCGTCGCTCGCGGCTGCGTCGGTGAACGAGCTCGTTGCGCGCAACGTTACCGATAATACCCTGATCTCGTTCCGTCAGACGGTCGAGCGGGACCTGGTGAATGGCCGCTCGCCGGCGTCAGCACTCGACGCTCGCACCCGTTCGATCGTCGAGGATGCGGAGCGGAGGCGGCCATAGGGACTAGGGACTAGGGACGAGGGACGAGGGACCGGGACTGGAACGGCGGCAGCGCCGCTGGTCGTCGCCGTGGGGCGCCGTTTGGGACTTCGCGCCGTTGGCCGTTTACCGAGGGACGGTTTGCCTTTCGATCCGTCGTCCTTCCTGCTATGAATGCGACATGAAGAAGCTCCCTGACTTCCGTCTCGAGACGTTTTTCTCCCGCTGGGAGTTCAGCGCGCGGTTCAACCTCGCGGCATCCGACGCCGAGTCGATGGCGGTGACGGAGCTGCTGGAGCTCGCCGATGATACCGGACGACGCGCGTGGAACGAGCTCCGGCTCGGCTACACGGAAACGTTCGGCGCTCCACTCCTGCGGCAGGAGATCGCGCGAACGTACGCGGCCATCACGCCCGACGACATCCTCTGCTTCGCCGGCGCCGAAGAAGGGATCTTCTGCGCGATGAACGCCGTGCTCGAGCCCGACGATCACGCGATCGTCGTCGTGCCCAACTATCAGTCGCTCGAGGAGCTTCCGCGCAATCTGTGCGCCGTCACTGGCGTTCCGCTCGATCCGCATAACGACTGGGCGCTCGACATCGACCAGGTGCGCGCGTCAGTACGGCCGAACACGCGCCTCATCGTCGTGAACTTCCCGCACAATCCCACCGGACGAGTGATTCCGCGCGATGATTTCGTCGCGCTCGCCGAGCTCGCGGCCGCGAACGGGATCGTGCTTTTCTCCGATGAGGTATACCGCGGCCTCGAGCATGACCCCGCGCGACGACTTCCGCAGGCCGCCGACCTCACACCCACGGCGATGTCGCTCGGCGTCATGTCGAAGTCGTACGGCCTTCCGGGTCTGCGTCTCGGATGGATCGCGTGCCGCGATCGCACGGTCCTGCAGCGCATGGAGCGCATCAAGCACTACCTCTCCATCTGCAACGCCGGACCGAGCGAAGCGCTTGCGCTGATCGCGCTGCGAGCGAGGGATCGGATCCTCGAGCGCACCCGCGCGATCGTCGCCGCCAACCTTGGTCGCCTCGACGCGTTCTTCGGCGAACGCCGCGACCTCTTCGAGTGGCGTGCCCCCGACGGCGGCTGCGTCGCGTACCCGCGATACCTTGGCGCCGACGGTGTGGAGGAGTTCTGCCGCGCGGCTGTCGAAGAGGCTGGCGTTCTCCTTTTGCCGGCGAGCATTTACACGTCGCCGCTCGCACCGACGCCGCCCGACAGGTTCCGCGTCGGGTTTGGCCGGATCAACGTGCCGGACGCGCTCGCCGCGTTAGGTGCGCATCTCGACGCCCGTACTTCGCCCGGCCGGCTGCAGCTCGCCCGGTAGCCCGAGCCGCGCAAGCGCACGGCGCGACCGAGGGAACCGCTCGAGCCCTCGCGATGTCTAAGGGGGGAGCCAGGGCCGGCTCGCCACCCCGGGCGCGTGCTGGTTCCACCTTGGCGCCCCCGGTACATTGCGCTCGGCCATGCGAGGATCACGGAAATGACCGAGCTGCGGGACCGCGTCCAGGCGAGCCTTGGCGAGAGTTACCGGCTCGAGCGAGAGCTGGGTGGCGGCGGCATGTCCCGCGTTTTCGTCGCCCACGATACGCGCCTCGGCCGGCAGGTCGTGGTGAAGGTCCTCTCGCCCGACCTGGCCGCCGGGGTCAATAGCGAGCGCTTCCACCGCGAAATCCTCGTCGCTGCCCAGCTCCAGCATCCGCATATCGTCCCGGTCCTGTCGGCCGGCGAGACGGATGGGCTCCCGTACTTCACGATGCCGTACGTCGCCGGTGAGTCGCTCCGCCGGCGGCTCGAAGGAAACAGGCCGCTTCCGCTCGTGGACGCCGTGGCGGTGCTTCGTGACGTCGCCCGAGCGCTCGCGTACGCTCACGAGCACGGTGTCGTCCATCGCGACATCAAGCCGGACAACGTGCTCATCGCCGGCGGCGCGGCTGCGGTCACCGATTTCGGGATCGCGAAGGCGCTGTCATCCTCGCGCACGTTCCACGGCGACGAGAACCTGACGCGCGTCGGTAACTCGCTGGGTACGCCGGCGTACATGGCGCCCGAACAGGTCGCCGCCGATCCGAACGCGGATCATCGCATCGACATCTACTCGTTCGGCGCGATGGCGTACGAGCTCCTGACCGGCGCGACGCCGTTTCACGGACGGCCGCCGCACGCGGTCCTGTCCGCGCACCTCGCGGAAGCGCCGCCGCCACTCGACGAGCGAGCTCCGAACGCGCCGCCGACGTTGGTCGCGCTGGTGATGAAGTGTCTCGCGAAGAACCCAGCCGACCGGCCGCAGACGGCCGAAGAGATCGTGCGCGCGCTCGAGCGCATCGATCTTTCCGGTGATTGGCGCGCTCCCTCGGTCGCGAAGCGCGGCGCGAGCCGGCGTCGGACGACCGCGATCATCGCGGCGGCGATCGTCGCGGTCGTGGCAGGCGGCTGGCTCGTGCGCGAACAGCTGCGGGATCGCACTCCGCCACCGAACCGCGACATGGTCGCGGTCGTTCCGTTCCGCGTCGCAAGCGCCGACCCGGCGCTCCACTACCTGCGCGAAGGGATGCTCGACCTGCTCGCGGCGAAGCTCACGGGCGAGGGCGGCATGCGCGCGACCGACCCGCGCCTGCTGCTCGACGCGTGGCGGAAAGCCGGCGGCTCCGAGACGCAGGAGCTGTCCCGCGAGGACGCGCTCGCGCTCGCGCGCCACCTTGGTGCGGGTCAGCTGCTGCTTGGTGACGTCGTCGGTACGCCGAACCGCCTCGTGCTGACCGCATCGCTCCTGGGGTCGTCGCGCGGAGATTCGCTGGCGCGGCTCAGCGTCGAGGGGCCGCCCGATAGTCTGGCGTGGCTCGTCGATCGTCTCGCGGCGCGGCTTCTGGCCGAGACGTCGGCGGAGGGCGCGGCGCGCGCGGCGAGCCTCACGAGCACGTCGCTTCCGGCGTTGCGTGCCTACCTCGACGGCCAGGCAAAGGTTCGTCGCGCCGACGTCATGGGAGCGGCGAAGGACTTCGAGCGGGCGCTGGCGGCGGATTCGACGTTCGCGCTCGCGGCGCTCGGGCTGCGGCTGGCGTCGTCGTGGTACGGCGACCCGACACTGCAGCAGCGGGGTCTGGAGATCGCGTGGCGTGAGCGCGCACGGTTGGCACAGCGCGACCGCATGCTGCTCGATGCGATTGCCGGCCCGCGGTATCCCGAGGCGCCGACGATGTACGAGCTGCTCGAAGCACGCGAGCGCTACGTCGCGTACGCGGCGGACCGCGCCGACGCCTGGTACTTGTTAGGTGATCACGTCTTCCACTATGGGTGGGTGCTGAACGTAGCGAACCCGGAGGAGCGCGCACTGGAGTCGTTCCGGCGCGCGTCCGAGATCGATTCCACGTACGTCGTCGGCTATCTCCACGCGCTGCCGCTCGCGCTGACCCTCGGCGACACGGCGGGGGCGCGTCGGTTCGAGCGCCTTCGTCTCGCCGCCGACACGTCCTCCTACTGGGTCGGGCTGCACCGCTGGCACGAGGCGTGGGTCAATGGTGACACGGCGTCGGCACGTAGCGTCTCCGATTCGCTCGATCTGTCGCAGTACGTGTACGCGATGGACCAGCTGGTGTTCTACGGGGGGCTCGGCGTTCCCGACACGCGACGTGCGATCGACACCTCGCTGAAGAAGGCAACGAACGAGCTCCAACGGCGTGGGCTCGAGCGCGTGGCGCACGACTTCGAGATGGTCGCGGGACGCCCGGCGGCTGCGCTCGAGCATCTCGAAGCGTCCGCCGACAGCGCTCGTGACATCAACGTTCCCGTTCTCAAGGTGCGGGACGCGCTCATTGCCGATGGCGACACCGTCGCGGCGCTGGAAGGCGTGCGACAGCTCGCCGTGTGGGACGCCGGCCCCGTCTCATCCGATTCGGTTCGACGGATCTCGCAACGGGCGGCGACGCGTGTGCTCGAGCCGTGGCGCCTCTCGCGGGGCGACACGTCGCAGACGCGCCGCAGCATCGCTCGGCTACGCGAGTTGACGCGCACGCTCACTGGTGCGCGCAGAATCGACGCCGAGGTCGAGATCGCGGCGATCGAGGCGATGCACGCCGACGTGACGCGTAGCCCCAACCTCCACGCGGCGACCATGCGACTCGATTCCCTGCTGCGCGTTCTGGATTACGCGAGCACGAACGTCGGCCGTGCGTCCTTCGGGAACCTGGTCGCCACGCGACTGCTCGAGAAGATCGGCGACACGCGTGGCGCGCTCGCAGCGTCACGACGGCGCTCGGACGCGTGGGCGCAGAACAACCCGTACCTCGCGACACAGCTTCGGGAGCAGGGACGTCTCGCGGCCATTGCCGGCGAGCGTGAGGAAGCGATTCGCTCGTATCGACACTACCTGCGGCTTCGCACCGATGCCGAACCGACGCTGCGTCCGCAGGTGGAAGCCGTCAGGCAGGAGCTGACGAAGCTGGAGCGAGCGAGCGTCGGTCGATAGCCACCCCAAATCCCTCCGCGGGTATCGTTGCTGAAGAGCGTTTAGACGCAGAGGGTAACCGAGAGGAACTGCAACTCGGAGGGTCGCAGAGGGCAGCTACGCCGCGCGCCGCTCGACCAGCATTGGGATCAGATTCGATCTTCATCAGCGAGCGCCGGTTGCCACACCACACCGGCGCAACAGACGCTTCGGCTCGGCCGCGTTAGGGAACAGCTCGCGGGCGGCACCGGCATACTGGCGAACTCGCTTACAGTCACCGCGCGTCGCATAGGACTGAGCAAGGCGAATGTTGATTCGGTAGCTGCCGGGGTCGTAGAGCGCGGCGCGAGATGCCTTGGTCGCGTTCGGTGACGCCGTGTACGCTGACATCGCCGCGATCTGCCCGCTCGATCGGAGCACAACGAACGCCGCCGCAACGACAGCGGCGCCAAGCACCGGGCCCCGCACGTTCGCCGGCACCGTGGCCCGCGGCCGAGCGGTCGGCGATAGTGCACCGACGATCGCCCACACGAACAGGCTCGGAATCGCGATCAAGAGCACGGCGTCGAACGCCCCGACGATCGATGTGATCACGACCGTCGCTGCAAGGGCGACCGCGGCGAGGCGCTCGCTGTCGTTCGAGGCGGCGCGCGCGCGGACCCACGCGCCGACGAGGAGTCCGATCATCGCCATCACGAACAACAGGATCGCTGGAAACCCACGCTCCGCTGCGAGCGCGACCCAGTCGCTGCTTGGCCATGGGTTCGACGTCATTCCCTCGTCGTTCAGCGACGGGTCGTTGCGCGACGCAAACCGCGGGTATTCGACTGCCCAGTTTCCAGGGCCGACGCCGAGGACCGGGTTCTCGACTGCCATCCGCAGGGAATTGCGGTACTGCACGAGTCGTCCGGCTCCGCTTCCTTCCCGGTAGTTCACGACGCCGACGACCGAGTCGAGGTACGGCGAGTCGCTCTTCCACTCGAGGGCGTTCGGTAGCACGAGCGCGGCGACGACCGCGGCCGCCCCGACGCCGGCGAGCATTGTTATGCGGCGTCGCCGCTCGGGCGGCGACCAGGCTTCGCGAAGGCGCCATCCGAGCAGCGCCATCAGGGCACCACCGACCATGAGCGCGAGCCAGGCCGCCCGGGATCGCGACAGTACGATCGCGGCAGCCAGGAGCGCGAGTCCCACCGCGGCAACGGCGAAGGTCCAACTCCTCCGCGCCTGGAGCGCCGATAGCAGCAGAATCGGCGTTCCGATAGCGGACAGATGGGCCATGAAGTTTCTGTTTCCAAACGTCCCGCCGGGTGCGCGGCTCAGGCTCACGTACTCGGGCTCGTAGCCGTACGCCTGCACCAGAGCCGTGAGCGCACCAGCGATGATCGCGGCGCCAAGGCCGCTGATGAGGACGCGCTCATACCCCGCCGCGGATAGCGTCCGCGTCACCCAGAACACGGTCACGCCGCTCGCGGTGATCGCGAGCGCTCGTGTCGCGAGCCACCAATTCTCGGCGAACAGGGCGGAGAGCGCGCCGAAGACCAGGAAGCCGACCAGGAACGTGTCTACTCGTGAAAGCGCCGGAGTGCGGCGCCGCGCGAGCATGATGAGGCCGGTGAGGGCGGCGGTGGTGTGGAGCGCGAGCTCCTTCGGTACGAAGAACCGGTCGAGGTCGAACGTCTTGTAGGGCAGCGACACGAGGACGACGGCGAGCGCGCCCACGATGACCGCGCCGAGCGTGACGAGGTCGGCCCACGACCGCGATGGATTTCGAGCGACCACCACTCCGCTGTTCTCTCCCATCACGAGGCCGATACCGTGTAGTAACCAGATGCCGTGCCACGTTCGACGCCAACCTGCGCGCTCCGGTAACTTAGCGGAAGTGTTGCGCCGTGGTCGCGCCGCTAACGCAATCGCCCGTCCAGGTGGGACGGGCGATGTCGCGTTAGGTCGTCCGGCAGGGCTCGCCCACCGTGCGGCGTCCGCTCACGCGGTGCCCCAGAGTGACGGCGTGGCGGTCTCGTCGGACGACAGCAGCTCCAGTTCGACGTCGCCTCGCGGCAGTGCGAGCGTGAAGGTCGCGCCCTGGCCGAGCGTGCTGCTCACCGTCAGATCGCCGCCCATGGCGCGGGCAAGCTCGCGGCTGATGGCGAGCCCGAGACCGGTGCCGCTCGTGGACCGCGTTAGGCCGTTGTCGAGCTGCACGAACGGCTCGAAGATGGCGTCGAGCTTGTGCGCCGGGATGCCCGGGCCGGTGTCCCGAACGCGGAGCTCCACGGCTCGATCGGTTCGGACGCACTCGACGTAGATCGCCCCGCCGCGCGGCGTGAACTTCGACGCGTTCGACACGAGGTTGACCACGATCTGGCGAACCTTCTCGCGGTCGGCCCGGACGACGAGCTGTTCGTCGCTCGGGTGCCAGGTGTACGTGAGATGCTTCGAGTCGATCAGCGGCCGGCAGAGTGGATCGACGGCGAGCTGGATGTCGCGCACCGGGAGCGGCGTGATCCGCAGCTCCACGCGACGCGCATCGACGCGGGCAAAATCGAGCAGGTCGTTGATGATGGCGAGCAGATGCCGCTCGTTGGACTCGATGCGACGCAGGACCGAGATCTGCTCCTCGCTCATGTTACCATAGATGCCCATCTCGAGCAGTTCGAGATAGCCCTGTATGGCCGTGAGCGGCGTCCGCAGCTCGTGGCTCATCATACGGAGGAAGTCCGTCTTCGCACGGTTTGCTTCCTCGGCTGCCGACCGCGCGGCCTGTTCCTGCTCGAGCACCGCGGCGCGCTGGATCTCGAGTTTGCGACGCTGGGTGAGATAGCGGCGAATGTTGGCGAGCGCGAGGGTCGCCGCGATGAACGACACCAGCAGCCCGATCGCCATGAGCACGGCGGCGTCGGTCGCGCGGTTGGCCTGGTTGCGCGAGCGAGCGCCGAACAGCAACTGCTGATCGTCGCGCAACTCGATGAGCCCGACATTGACCTCGCGACCGAGCGCTTCGGCGCGACGCAGCTCGGCGACCGACGAATCGAGGCCCGATCGGCCGTGAATGTCGGCAATGCGCGCGAGGTCGTCGAGGTGCGCGATGATGCGTGGCGACAGCGAATCGAGCCTCTGCGCCGCGTCGCGCTCGAGCTCGGACATCGTGCGCAGTCGCTCGATATCGCGACGCGCGGCAGATCGCTCAGCGTGGAACCGCTGACTATGAATCGGCGCGCTGGTCAGGAGAAAGTCGCGCTGCGCGACCGCCGCGTTCGCGACCGACGTGCGCAGCAGGTCGACCTGCTCGATCACGGCCTCCGTATCGCCCACCTGACGCGTCGACTCGGCGAGCTTGCCGAGACTCACGTACGTCAGCGTGCCGATCAGCGCGATCGCGACGACGCCCGACCCGAAGTTGAGGCTGACCTTTTCGTAGAGGGATAGCGGCACGACCACCACCCGGCGACAGGCGCTGACGAACGAGCTGTGTGGACCTGAGCTTCCCGGTTCACCCAGCTGCGAATGTCTGTCGGGCAACCTAACCGCCGACAGACGGAGTAAATGACCGTTAATACGTATGCCGATGGCCGGGGTCATGCGCAACCCTCCCGAACGACAAGGGGTGGCCCGAGTCGTCCAACCGGCCAAGTCTCGCTGAGCCCTGTACGTCCGTCACTTGCGCAAGCGTGGGCGCCATCGCCCCAAAACGATGCGGGGGTGCGCACACCGGTGCGGTGACCCAGGTCCCAACCGTAATGACTTTCGGCCAATCAAACCGTAACAACTGGATCTAACCCACGGATAACCAGCTGAATTCAGCCAATTCGCCCGATGCTTGCGAAGATTCCCGGGTGCCGCAGCGGCTAAACCTGGAGGTTCGCATGAGGTCACATACGCCCGACACGACGCCCTGGCCCGAGCCGGATCCGCATCCGGATCCGACGCCAGACCCGCGTCCTGAACCGACACCCTATCGGAGCGACCCGCCGGTGAGGATCATCGACCTTCCGCCGAATACTCCGACTCCCGGGATTCCGGTCGAGCACTCCTGATCCCTGAGGGCCCGTCAGCTCGAGGAGGTTCGGGATCCCCTACCGAGGCCCCCTCTCTCGGGATGCCGACGCTCCTTCGCTGCGCTCACGATGACACGCTGACGAAGCCTTCCGGACGACGTCGAGCGCTCAGCCCTCTCGCCAATGCTGCGGCCAACACTGGCCGCAGCATGCGCATCACGACCATCGTGACCGGGTGACACGTACCGGGTCGAGGATCGTCGCCCGGCGGGAGGAATAGCCGCCCTTCCCGCGCGCGTGACATATTGGGCGTAACCATACCGGTGTTGCGCCCATGCCCTTTCCCCTCCGCGGTCTGGCTCTCGCCTGCGTCGCCAGCACGCAGTTGGCGGCCCAGGAGCCTGTCGTCGCCATCCGGACCGCCCGCGTCCTCGACGGCACCGGGCGACGCATCGCGAACGCGACAATCCTCCTCCGCGGTTCGCGCATCGTCAGCGTCGGGCCTAACACGGCCATACCCGCCGGCGCGCACGTCTACGACCTGACGCGGTTCACGGTCCTCCCCGGACTCATCGATGCCCACGATCACGTCGTGTGGCACTTCAACCCGCAGGGTCGTTTCCACTCGGGCAACGACGGTGAGACGGAGTTCGAAGGCGCGCTTGCGATCGCGGGCAACGCCACGGCGACGCTCCGCGCCGGCGTAACGACCGCACAGAGCCTCGGCTCACCCGAGGACAGGCCGCTGCGCGCCGCGATCGCGCGCGGTGATGTCGCGGGACCGCGACTGCTGACGTCCCTCGGTCCGCTCAACGAGCGCAGCGACGCGGAGACGCTCCGGCGCCTCGTGCGCGAGCGGAAGGAACAGGGCGCCGACGTCATCAAGCTGTTCGCATCGCGCAGCATTCGCGACGGCGGCGCGCAGACGATGACCGATGAACAGCTCGCCGCAGCGTGTGGCGAGGCCAAAGCCATCGGCCTGCGGGCGGTCGTTCATGCCCACAGCGCCGAGAGCATGCGGGCGGCGACGCTCGCGGGCTGCACGCAGATCGAGCACGGCGTGTTCGCGACTCCTGAAGTGCTGACGCTGATGGCCGAGCGGCGCGTGTACTTCAGCCCGCAGATGTGCCTCGTGTTTCGGAATTATCTCGACAACCGCGCCAAATACCAGGGCATCGGCAACTACAACGACTCGGGATTCGCGTCGATGGAACGCGCGCTGCCGCTGGCGCTGAAGGCGTTCCGACAGGCGATCAGCACACGGGGGCTCGACGTCGTGTTCGGGACCGATGCGGTCGCAGGCGCGCACGGTCGCAACGTCGAGGAGCTCGTGTGTCGCGTTCGGGATGGAGGACAGCGGCCGATGGATGCGATCGTGTCCGCGACATCGCTCAACGCGCGTGCCATGGGGGTTGCCGATTCGTTGGGAACGATCGCGTCCGGGAAGCTGGCAGACATCATCGCCGTAGACGGCGATCCCTCGCGCGACATCGAGGCGCTGCGTCGCGTCGTGTTCGTGATGAAGGGCGCCCGTGTGTATCGCAACGACCGCTGACCTTCGAATGTTCCCCGTATGAACGGCTACAACTTCACCGAGCGCGTGCGGCACGTGCTGGCGTTGGCGCGCGAGGAAGCAGTACGGCTTCACCACGAGTACGTCGGCACCGAGCACATCCTCCTCGGGCTCGTGCGCGAGGGCGAGGGCGTTGCGAACGCGGTCCTGGCGAATCTGTCCGCCGATCACGAGACGATCATTCGGCGGATCGACGAGACCGTGAAGCCCGGCCCCGAGTATCGAAAGACCGGTCCCGATCTACCGTATACATCGCGTGCGAAAAAAGTCCTCGAGCTCGCGATGGGCGAGGCTCGCATGCTCCATCACAGCTACGTGGGTACCGAGCACCTCCTCCTCGGCATTCTCGCGGAACAGAAAGGGATTGGCGCTCAGGTCGTGAACGAGGCCGGCGTGACGCTCGACGAAGCGCGTGCCGAAACGCTGCGCCTCCTCGGGAGTGAGCGGCTCCCGCCACTCGATTCGGTGACCTCCGTCCCCCATGCCGCCGCGCCGGGGTATGCGCGATCGCGTGGCCCGTACGGTATCGCGCTGGTGGAGGACTTCACGGGTCGCGCTCGCGATGCGCTGCGCGGTGCATATGGCGAGGCATCCAGCCGCGACGCCGAGGCGGTCGAGCTGTCGCACGTCCTGCTCGCGCTCGCCGTCCGCGAGGACGGGATGGCGGCGGTGCTGCTCGATCAGGTGGCCGGCTCGCGCAGTCGCGTTGCGGCGGCTCTCATCGAGCGGTTGCCGGAACAGGTGAACTCGCCGACGAATCGATCGTTACAGCTCGCCCAGGATACGCAGCACGCGGTGGATCAGGCGCTGCTCGAGGCGAGCAAGGATGGCCACCGACGCGCGGGGACCCAGCACCTGTTACTCGCGGTTCTCGACTCGCTCCCTCTCGCCCTTGCCGCGGCCTGCGCTCAGCTGGGGCTCACGGCGAAGGGGGCGAGGACCGTGTACGAGCGAATGCGAGAATAGCGACGCGGCTGACTGATTGCTCAAGACTGACCAAAACTGACGACTGATTACTGACAATTACTGACGACTGATTACTGACCTCCCTCCGACGTTGCATCCAGGGACAACATCGGCACCCCGAACCAGTAATCAGTCGTCAGTAATCAGTTACCGGTAATTACCGGTAATCAGTGGTCAGTAGAACACCCCCGGGATGCTCGCTCGTGGAGAGCGGCGTCCCGGGGGTGTTCCCTAGTCCCTAGTCCCTAGTCCCTGTCTCTTACTGTTCAACCAGGATCAGATACTTCGACCCGCCCCAGAAGGCGTTCGGATCGGAGATCTTGAGCGCGCCCTTCACCATGCCCTTCTTCGGATCCTGCGGCTCTGCGTAGTGCAGGTCCTGACGGGTGACGACGCGGTAGCTCTTGCTCGGGTCGGGCAGATTGATGGTGAGATCCTTCTGCTTCGAGATGATCTGGAACTGCGCCGGCTCGAGGTGACGCGCGGCGACGATCGTCTTCCCGCGACCGAACATCAGCTTCGTGCCGCCTTCCTTCTTGATGATGCCGCGCTTGATCAGCTCCTTCTCCGAGCCGATCGCGACGAAGACCGAGTCCTCACGCGCCGACATCTCGGTGGTGCGGGCGATGAGCACCGTGTTCGCGCTCGTCAGGCTGTCCACGCGCTGCGTGAGCGTCACGATCTCGGCGGCCTGGCGCTCGACCGTCGCGCGCATCTCGCCGATCGACCGCTCGTACTCGGCCAGACGGGCGACGTATTCCGAATCCACCTTCGCGTGCGCGAGCTCGTCCGCGCGCATCTTGCGGACGCGAGCCTCGCTCGCGTTGAGCCGCGAGATGAGCGAGCGAACCTTGTCGCGAACGTCCTCGAGCTTCGACGAGGCATTCGCTTCGGTCTCGGCGACGTTGGTGGCCGTCGCGCGCTTCGCCTTCAGGTTGCGAACCGCGGAGAGGTCCTCGTCAATCTCGCCAATGAGCCGAGCGCTCGTGGCGGCGTCGCCGATGATGGCGCTCTGCTCGCTGAGCTGACGCGTCTTCTCGGCGATGACGCTGTCCTTGACCCTGAGGAGCGAGTCCTGCGCGGCGTAGCTCAGCGCGGGGGTACCGTCGGCGTTCTTACGGGGCTGTTCCTGGCACGCGAGGGCGGTCGCGGCAAGGGCAAGTGTGAGGATGCGTTTGGTCATTCCTGTTCTCCGCATGGTGCCTGTATGGTCGATCGAGGCGCGGGGTCGCGCAACGCGCCCCGGTCGCTAGTGTGACGATCGAGGCCTGGATTGTGATACCAAGGATGTTCTCGCCGGCACTGTCGATGGAGTGACGACGATCACAAGGCCGCACGGAAATTTGTTAGGTGCGGTTAATCGAGCTGAGCAGCATTGGGGTCAGAGTCCAAGGGCATCGTTCCATTGCCGGGGCAATGGAACGATGCCCTTGGACTCTGACCCCAATTTGAAGAGACCTCTGACCCCGATTCGAGCCGCCGGGCCTCTGGCCGCCTAACGCGGGCAGGTTGACCGAATCGCCGACCCGCGATCACACCCGGCGTGTGACGCGGTGCGTCTCTCCTGTGACGACCACTAAACGCGTGGTTCCGATCACCGCTACGGATACCGGGCCTCTGCATCCTGCACACGTCGAGGGTGCGGTCCCGAGATCCGGAGTCACGTCAATGCACTCGTTCGCTCGTTGCGTCATCGCTGGCGCCCTGCTCACGTTTCCGTTGGCAGCGCACGCGCAGACCGCTACGGCCCCGCGACACTCGACCCCGAGGATGTGGGCGATGCTGTCCGCTGGCCGCGGCGATCTTCAGGTGAACTGCGGCATCTGTCGCCGCAACGATCAATCGTCCTGGGCCGCCGATGTGTCGATCGGCGGATGGTTGAGCAAACGCTCCACCCTGGGCGGCGAGCTCGCGGCATGGCGCCTCGGCGGCGAAGAGGCGACACAGCGCGTCATGATGCTCAGCGGCGTCAGCCAGTTCTATCCGATGGAAAACCGACGCGGATTCGCGAAGCTCGGCGTCGGCATGATGGCGTATCGCTCGACCGACGGCGAGCAGTCGTTGTCGGCGCGCTCCCTCGCACTTCAGGTCGGGCTCGGGTGGGATTTCACGGTGGCCGAACGTTATGTCGTGGCGCCACAGGTCGGTCTCGTTCAGGGCTTCAATGGTGGCCTGTATCTCGACGACGACCGCGTGACGGGCGCGTCGCAGGTCAAGCTCGTCCGGTTCGGCCTCGGCGTGGGGGTGGGCCGATGATGCGCGCACATCGAATTATCGGCGCTCTGACACTCGCGGCGACGATCGCGTGTGCGGGCGATGATAATGGCGCGTCGCCGGAGCCGATCGTTGCGACGGGACCCTCCCGCGCGTTCAGCCTCTGGGCGCCCGGGCCTAACGACACGTGCACGAAGGAACAGCACGACGCGTATTCGGTCGTCGGCCCGGACGGAAAGATGTATCCCACGTGGCACCCGCCGCTTGATCCGAGCGGCTGTTCGTTCGGGCACGAGCACGGACGTGATCCGCGCGGCTCGGACCTCTATGGAATCGTCGGTGACATGCCACTCGGCGTCGCGAACGAGGCGCTCGAGACGTGGGATCCGGCGAATCCCCGGCGAGAGGACCATGTCGGGCACAAGATCGACTGGGAGAACGACGTCCGGATGAAGGTGAACACCCCGGTCGCGGAGGCGCTGCTGGAGGTCACGTGCGACGTGCTCGTGAAGCTCCATCAGGGCACCCACTCGAAGGACGCGTTCACGAACAACCTGCACGAGATGGTCTACCACATCCGGTGCAACGACGGCGCCGAAGCACACCTGACGTTCATGGCCGCGATCGGAACGCCGGGTGAGTTCGTGCGATCGTGTAATCACGAGCAGCACGTGACCGTCGGTGTCGCGACGCCACCGAACTCGCCGAACGGCGGGGGCAAGCGCATCGTGCCCGACCTGGGGTGCGTGCAGCAGTTCCTCGTCAACAACGACGGCAACAGCTCCGACTTCGGGACGGGACTGCACGAGAGCTGGCAGACATCGAACGCCATCAGAACGGCCGACGGCCACACGCTCGCGTCGTTCGACCCGTACTTCCAGGTGAACTTCCCGAGCCGGTACTACGACCCGGCGCAGGCGTCGCTGGTGGGGCGCCCCATCGACCTCTGCTTCCTGCCGGTGGCACGGGCGCGAGGCGGGGCGTGTCAGGAGTCGATCCGCAACGGCGCGACTGCCGGAGTTGCCTACGACGATCCGAAGTCTGCGTTCAACGGAGTGCAGCGGCACGTCGACATCAACTCGATCCATATCAGCAACCGCAACGGTCCCAACGTCTGGTACACGGACCCGTTCGGTCGAAACGGGAAGCCGGAGCCGTTCCCGGGGTCGGTGCGGCAGGTGCTCTCGAAGGTCGACAACGCCGGGCTCCGGATCTCGGGTCCGGGGATCGGGTTCGGCCGGTACTACGGCGGCACGGGCACGCACGCCCCGAACTAGGGCGTTCAAGGGGTCAGGTTTCTTGAAACGCGTGAGCGTTTCAAGAAACCTGACCCCTGGAACCTTGGGACGAATGGGCGACTGCCGGAAACCGGCGCCCCCAAGCCTGCCGTAGGGAGGTCCTGTC
>Ga0075430_100000617_pt1 | contig 27125 bp, 25 predicted proteins | sample RhiMetdeltSRZDD4_FD_75294 | JGI IMG/M metagenome (GOLD analysis project Ga0075430, IMG submission 75294) | Populus rhizosphere microbial communities from Tennessee, USA - Rhizosphere MetaG P. deltoides SRZDD4 | ecosystem: Host-associated > Plants > Roots > Rhizosphere > Soil | place: USA... | reverse complement strand
TATCTCGCTAAATTGACGGGCCGCCATTGCCTCGCGTATGCCCCGCATTTCTTGAAAGCGAGCTCCTGCAACATTGAAAACGGTGCCTCGGTTAAGAATCAAAGACAGCAATGCACCGTAAGAATCCGGAGGCAGATCACCGACGTTTGGCAGACTTGCCTCCAGTCGAGCTGCGTATTCCGGCAAGACCCTTCCGACAAACACGGCGACTGCATCTTCCCAACGAATGCTGACGTCCTGAAGCCGCGGATGCAGGTCCCGGACGACCGCCCCTCGCACCCCCACGGCTGCAGCGAGCCGCTCCATATCCGCTTTGCTGAGGTGGGATCCCCAATCAGATCGGAATTTGTCAGACGTAACCAAGCCGAGATCGTAGCTGATTCCGATGATAATACTGGGGACCCCGGTGTTGCCGGACAGGATCGGCCGGCCCTGGTTTGATTCAAATCTTTCGCGATCCGCACCGCCCTCAAATTCGATGATCATTTTGATGGCGCCCTCGGACACACGGCGCTTGAATTGGTCAGGCGTAACCGTGGGTAATATCGAGCTGAGGCTCGCGCCCGTACTCGACGGCCGAATAAGCGGCGTTTCTTTGGCCGCGAGCAATCTCTCGGCCAGTTTCCTGTCTGCGATCAGTTCGGTCTCGGCAAGAAAACGAAGGTTCTTTCGCGCCTGCTCGACGTCCTCGACGCCGATCATCTTCAAAATCATCTCGTGCTGTTGTTTTTGGATGTCCAATGTTTTGGACGCGATAAATTTCTCCCTCTCAAGATTCTTCGTGGCGTCAAATCGCTGCTGCTCGAGGCGCAAACTATGGGCATTCTGAATCAATGTCGCCGCGACCGAACCGCCGACAGTCAAGATGCCGGCCATGATCGTCGCCGTCAGCGGAGAAAACAGTTTGGCGGCCCAGGTGCCCTCCCGCGCCTTGGTCTCCATTTCCAGCCTGCGAAGAGAGAACTCGTCCGCCCACTTGCGCTCTTCAAACGCTAGCCGCTGTTCTTCGAGCGTCAGATTTTCGGCTTCGTCCGCCATGCCGCTCCCCCTGGCACGAACCCAGGCGGCAAAGCTCGCGCAATGGAACGCAGGCGTCAAGCGATGCGGGCGGTGACTGACGGCGGTGCGACGCCGGCCGCCGTAGTCATTTCGGAAGAATGGCAACCACAAGCGAAATAAATGCGATCGTGCCGCCCAGAATCAGCAGCGGGATCGGCGCAACGAGACTCGGCATCAGTTGATGCTTGCGACGCCGCTCGAGCCAAACCGACGTACAGATCATGATGACGCCGCTGATGAGCGCCACCAGCGCGACGTCACGACGTGAAAAATCCATGGTTGTTCCTGGCAGATTCGTCTGGTGCGCGCTTGGCTAGCCGTTTTAGGGCGCCGCCTGTACGCGGCGCCCCCCCTGCGCGACCGTCTCCGTCGGAAGCTACTATGTCGCAGATCAGTTCCGGCTCTTGTCGACCATCGCGCGCTGCTTGATCCACGGCATCATGGCGCGCAGCTTCGCACCGACCTCCTCGATCGGATGCGCGGCGTTCTTGGCACGCATCGCCTTGAACGAGGTCTGGTTGACGCGGTTCTCAAGCATCCAGTTCCTAACGAACGTTCCAGTCTGGATGTCGTCGAGGATCTTTTTCATCTCGGCCTTCGTCTCCGGCGTCACGACGCGCGGACCCGAGACATACTGACCGTACTCGGCAGTGTTCGAGACCGAATAGTCCATAGTAGCGATGCCACCTTCGTAGATCAGGTCGACAATCAGCTTCACCTCGTGGACGCATTCGAAATAGGCCATCTCGGGCGCGTACCCGGCTTCGACCAGCGTCTCAAAGCCGGCCTTCATCAACTCGACGAGACCACCGCACAGCACCGACTGCTCGCCGAACAGATCAGTTTCGCATTCCTCGCGGAAGGTGGTTTCGATAATGCCGGCGCGGCCGCCACCGATTGCGGAGCCGTAGCTCAGCGTCAGATCATGGGCGTTGCCGGACGCGTCCTGATGCACGGCCATCAGCACCGGCACGCCGGCGCCACGTTGATACTCGGCGCGCACGGTGTGACCGGGGCCCTTCGGCGCGATCATCATGACGTCGAGGTCTTTGCGCGGCTCGATCAGATTGAAATGGACATTGAGGCCATGCGCGAACATCAGCGCCGCGCCTTTTTTCATGTTGTCGCGGAGGTGGTCGTTATAGATTTCCCCCTGCAGTTCGTCAGGCGTCAGCATCATCATCACGTCGGCCCATTTGGCGGCCTCAGCGACCTCCATGACCTTGAGCTTCTCGCCCTCGGCCTTGGCGACGCCCTGGGAACTCTTGCGCAGCGCGACCGCCACGTCCTTGACCCCGGAATCGCGCAGGTTCAGCGCATGGGCATGCCCCTGGCTGCCATAGCCGATAATGACGACTTTCTTGCCCTTGATCAGGTTCAGATCGGCGTCGCGATCGTAGTAAACACGCATTGGCCCGGGTCCTCTCCACACGTCCTAAGTCACGTCACAGGGTGATGGAGGGGCAGAAACGGCAATCGGCGGGGAAAATCAAGCGCCGTGTAGCCGCCCCGGGCGGCGGAATCGGGCTTTTAGAGCCACCCGACCAGGCGGAGCAAGGAGCGCAGGCTCAAAAGCAGGATCAGGCTGCCCACCAGAAGCATCAGGACGCGCGTCGAGATGATCTTCACCAGATAGCCCGCGAAAGGGGCGCTCACGAGCCCACCGATGATCAGCGGGATCACCGGGGCAAGATCGGCGAGCCCCAACGAAAGGATAAGGGTCACCGAAGTCGCCACGGTGACGAAAAACTCGGTCAGGTTGACCGAGCCGATGACATAGCGCGGCACGTGGCCAGTCCCGACCAGGGTTGACGTGACGATCGGGCCCCACCCGCCGCCGCCAATGGCATCCAGCGTCCCACCAATGAAGCCGACGGCCGGCATCCCCCGCTTGGTCGGCTCGACCGTCGCGAAGGCACGCAAGGCCCGGGCGAGGATGAGGACACCCATCAAGGCGAGATAGATGGTCACGAACGGGGCGATGATCTTGCCGTCGACATTGACCAGAATCGTCGCCCCCAAGATCCCGCCAATCACACCCGGAATGGCGATGCGCTTGACGATGCTCCAATCAACGTTGCGGTGCCACCAGTGCGACGCGCCCGACGCAGCGGTGGTGAAAATCTCGGCAACATGGACCATGGCGCTGGCCTGCGCCGGCGACGTCCCGAACGAAAGCATGACCGTGGTGGCGGTGACGCCGAACGCCATGCCAAGTGCGCCGTCGACGAGTTGCGCCAACAGCCCGACAAAGAAGAAGAGCCACCAGGTTTCGTCCAATTGCCGCCCCTGCAATCAACAGACCGAACCAGACAACACCATGGCCCAAATATAGTTGCACGGCCGGCGGGTTGTCATCGCTCTCCGGCCGCTATTGCAGCGCCTTACAAAATGAGCTCGCTCATCGATCAGCGCTGACAACATTCAGGTTTTCCGGCAGCCGGTGCGTTTACATCCCGTCCGGACCGCGCTGGATCGCAACGATGCCGGTGCGCGAGACCTCCACCAGCCCAATCGGCAGCATCAAAGCGATGAAGCTTTCGATCTTGTCGGAAGCGCCGGTGATCTCGAACACGAAGCTCTCGGTTCCGGCGTCGATGACGCGGGCGCGGAATGCGTCGGCGAGGCGCAACGCTTCGACCCGATCGTCGCCCTTGCCGCGCACCTTCACCATCGCGAGTTCGCGCTGGATGGCGGGACCGGAAACCGTCATGTCGATCACGCGATGGATGGGCACCAGCCGCTCGAGCTGGTTCTTGATCTGCTCGATCACCATCGGCGTGCCGCGCGTCACGATCGTGATGCGCGAGAGATGCTTCTGGTGCTCGGTCTCCGACACAGTCAGCGAGTCGATATTGTAGCCACGGCCGGAGAACAGGCCGATGACGCGCGCAAGCACGCCCGGCTCGTTGTCGACCAGGACGCAGAGCGTGTGGCTTTCGATCACCTGTGCCGACGGTGCAGCCGGGTAGTGCGAAGTACTGGTACCGTTGGCCATTACACCATCACCTTGCCTTCTTCGGTGATCGCCTCGTCGATGCTCTCGGCGGCGTCGCCCAGCAGCATCTCGTTGTGAGCGCGACCCGATGGGATCATGGGGAAGCAGTTCTCGCTCTGATCGACCACGCAGTCGAAGATGACCGGCTTCTTGACGTTGATCATCTCCTTGATCGCGGCGTCGAGCTCACCCGGCTTGTCGCAGCGGATACCGACGGCCTGATAGGCCTCGGCGAGCTTCACGAAGTCCGGCAGCGAATGGCTGTAGCTCTCCGAATAGCGCCCGCCGTGCAGGAGTTCCTGCCACTGGCGCACCATCCCCATGTACTGGTTGTTGAGGATGAAAATCTTGATCGGCAAGTGGTACTGCACCGCCGTCGACATCTCCTGCATGGTCATTTGCACCGACGCTTCGCCGGCGATGTCGACAACCAACGCATTCGGATGCGCCAGCTGCACGCCGACCGCCGCCGGCAGCCCGTAGCCCATGGTGCCGAGACCGCCCGAGGTCATCCAGCGGTTCGGCTGGTCGAAGTGGAAGAACTGCGCCGCCCACATCTGGTGCTGGCCAACTTCGGTCGTGACGTAGACCTCGCGGTCCTTGGTCAGCTCAAAGAGCCGCTGGATCGCATATTGTGGTTTGATCACTTCCTTGGAGCTCTTGTAGGCGAGTGACTTGCGCGCGCGCCACTTCTCGATCTGCGTCCACCAGTCGGCCAGCGCCTTCTTGTCCGGCTTCACCGTGCCTGCGCGCCACAGCTTCACCATGTCTTCCAGCACATGCGCGCAGTCGCCGATGATCGGCAGGTCGACCTTGACGTTCTTGTTGATCGATGACGGATCGATGTCGACATGGATCTTGCGCGAGTGCGGCGCGAACGCATCGAGCCGCCCCGTGATGCGATCGTCGAAGCGTGCGCCGATGCAGACCATCAGGTCGCAATCGTGCATCGCCCAGTTCGCTTCCCAGGTCCCGTGCATGCCGAGCATGCCGAGCCACTTCGGATCGGACGCCGGAAAAGCGCCGAGCCCCATCAAGGTCGAGGTGATCGGGAAACCGGTGATCTTGACCAGCTCGCGCAGCAGCTTGCTCGCCTCCGGGCCGGAGTTGATGATGCCGCCGCCGGTGTAGAATAGCGGCCGCTTGGCGTGCTGCATCATCTCGATCGCCGCCTTTATGCGGTCGAGGTCGCCTTTGATCTTCGGCTTGTAGCCCTTGTGCGCGTTCTCCTTGGGCCTCGAATAGATGCCCTTGGCGAATTGGATGTCTTTCGGGATGTCGACGACAACCGGCCCCGGCCGCCCGCTCTTGGCGATGTGGAACGCCTCGTGCAGAACGCCCGGCAGATCGGCGATGTTCTTCACCAGGTAATTGTACTTGGTGCAGGGCCGCGTGATGCCGACGGTGTCACACTCCTGGAACGCGTCGTTGCCGATCAGGTGCGTCGGCACCTGCCCGGTGATGCAGACGATCGGGATCGAGTCGCACAGCGCGTCGGTCAGGCCGGTCACGGCATTGGTCGCGCCCGGGCCCGAGGTCACCAGCACGCAGCCGACTTTGCCGGTCGAGCGGGCATAGCCTTCCGCGGCGTGCACCGCGCCCTGCTCGTGGCGGACGAGAACATGCTGCAACCGGTTCGACTGCTGGAACAGCGCATCATAGATCGGCAGAACCGCGCCGCCGGGGTAGCCGAAGATGTGCTCCACCCCTTGCTCCGCGAGAGCCTCGATCACCATTTCGGCGCCGGTCATCTCCCGGCCCGGCGCGCTCGCGCCGGCTTTTTTGGTCGTCATCGTCCGCTCCTTCCAACCACCCGTAGCGCAGGGAATCAAAAAGGGGCCCCATGAGCCCCCCGCACGCGCACCGCCCATCGTGGGTGGGTCTAGCCACCCCCGGCGGTGCGCCTGCTTACTACGAGAGTAATTTTATTGCGCATTTTATGCCACAATCGCCATTTCGTTGCGCGCCCTTATATGCATTGCGGTGGGACCCGGTCAAGGGCTTTTCGCGTGGTAAGGTGCCCGAAGCCGCCCTGAATCGCCGATTCCAACCCCAAGACTCCCCATGAACAACGCCGATCTGATTGTCGCCACCCTGAAAGCGGCCGGTATCGGTTACGGCTTCGGTATCCCGAGCGGGAACGTGCTCCCCCTGATGGAGGCCATGCGCAAGGGCGGGATTGAGTTCGTGCTGACCGCCCATGAGGGCTCGGCCGGCTTCGCCGCCGACGTCAGCGGCCGCCTCACGGGCGCGCCGGGCCTCTGCATCGCGACGCTGGGCCCTGGCGCCACCAATCTCGCGACCGGCGTCGGCTCGGCCTGGCTCGACCGTTCGCCGATGATCGCGATCACCTGCAACCTCAACACCGACCAGCTCGGCCGCCGCATCCAGATGTGGATCGATCATCATGCGCTGTTCAAGCCGATCACCAAGGCAACGCTGCGGCTGGAACGCGGGCGCATCGCGGAAACCGTAAGTGCGGCCATCGCGCTTGCGATGAGCGAGCCCATGGGCCCGGTCCATCTCGACCTGCCGGAGGACGTCGCGCTGGCGCCGGCGACCGAAACCGTGCCCGCTTCTGGCGGCCGCGTTGTGGTCGAGCCGGCGCCGGAGGCCGACGTCGCACGCGCTGCCGAGCTCATCGCCGCCGCCAAACGGCCGGTTGCGGTCATCGGATCGTCCGCCATGCGCGTCGCCGATCCATCGCTGCTGCGCAAGGTGATCGAGCGTCACGGCTTGCCGTTCGCGACCACCACCATGGCCAAGGGTCTGATCGACGAAGATCACCGGCTCTCAGTCGGCTGCATCGAGCGCGCGTGCCGCCAGATCCAGCGCAAGCTTCTGCGCTCCGCCGACCTGATCGTGGGGCTTGGCTACGACACCATCGAAGTCGAATACGAGGCCTGGATCGACAACGTTCCGCTGCTGCAAATCGACATCGAGCCGCCGGACGTCGCGCCGTCGGTCAACCTCGTGCATCACGTCGGCGGCGACCTCGACCGCTCGCTCGCGCTGCTTGCCGCGCTGCCGGCGGCAACCAACCGCTGGGCGGCGCAAGCGCTCGCCGATCACCGCCGTGCGTTCCACCAGGCGCTACGGCCGGAAACCAAATCGTTCAGTGCGCATGCGGCGATCGACGCGGTGCGTCGCGCGCTGCCGCACGACGGCGTGCTGACCTTCGACGTCGGCGCGCACACGCACCAGATCGCGAGCCAATGGACCGCCCATGCGCCGAAGAGCTTCCTCATCACCAACGGCTGGTCGTCGATGGGCTTCGGCCTGCCGGCGGCGATCGCGGCTAAGCTCGCGCAGCCCAAGCTGCCGGCGGTGTGCCTGATCGGCGACGGATGTTTCCAGATGACCTGCGGCGAGGTCGCGGTTGCGAAGCGCCTCAACCTCAGCCTTCCGATCGTCGTCCTCGACGACAAATGGCTCGGCCTCATCAAGGTGAAACAGATACGCCGGCAATTTCCGCTTTACGGCACGGAATTGCAGGCGGAGGACTATCGCGATCCACCGGCGCACTACTTCGGCGTGCCCGCGGTGGGGGTGCGCAGCGCCGATGCCCTGGAAGCAGCGGTCGGTGCCGCGCTTACGGCAAAAGGTCCGACTGTCATCGAAGCGATGGTCGATTCCGATCATTATATCGAAACCGTATATGATTGAGTGAAGCAGCGATCGTCCGCCAACCAAGTGACGATTTGTTGTGTGGGAGTGAGTCATGGCCGCGCTGCAACCATCCACCCTGCCCGTTCCGGCCGCGCCACGTCGCCTGACCGCCCGCGCCATCCTGCTTGGCGAGCGCATCGATATGGTGGGCCTTGAACGCAGCGAAATGATCTCGACCAATCCTCTGGCATTCCGGGTCGGCGGCCATGGCGAGGTGGTATTGTTCCGCTACGGCGTCGCGGTGCTGTTCGATTTGTCGCCGGTCGAGGAAGACGAAGTACTGCGCGGTCTGAGCCCGCGCATTCTTGCGCCGGCCACGCGCTATGAGGATGAGACGGCGACGATCGAAGTCGTCGTCGAAGGCGAGGAACTGATCGCCCCCGGTGGTCCGATCATCGTCCGCGACCTGTCGCCGCCACGCCTCCTGGTGATCGCCGATGCACTGGCCAAAAACCTTGCGCTGGCGCGTGACGAGCGGGCAGTGAGCCGCGTATTCGACGTCATCGAGCCGTTCGCCACCGAGCTGGCGCGCGACGGCCGCCTGCCCTCCAAGCGACGACAGGTGGTCCGCGCCATCGGACAGGCGCTGCTCACGCAGCATCGCGTGTCAGGCCGCATCGAAGTCGAGGAAAAGCCCGACGTACTCTGGGACCATCCGCAATATGAACGCCTCTATGCCCGCCTTGAAGACGAATACGAGCTGAAGGAGCGCGCGGCGGCGCTTGCCCGCAAGCTTCGCATCATCAGCGAGACCACGAGCGTGTTGACCGACCTTATCGACACCGGGCGTTCGCTGCGCCTCGAAGCGACGATCGTCGCGTTGATCGTCGTCGAAGTCGTCATCCTGCTTTACGAGATGTTCGGGCGTATACCGCGGTAGCCAGCCTCAGCCGCGGATCCTGTCGGTGACAAACGCGACGGCATCGTCCGGTCGGACCCAGGTGAAGTCCGGAAGCTGGTTGCGAAACCAGGTCGCCTGCCGCTTGGTGTAGCGCCGGGTGTCGCGCTTGCCGCCTTCGGCAGCGTCCGCAAGCACGATTTCACCTTTGAGATGGCGGATCAGCCACGGCACGCCATGTGCCTTCATCGCCGGCAGTGCCGAATCGAGATCCCGCTTCGCCAACGCCCCGACCTCATCGAGGGCGCCGCCTGTCAGCATGGCGTCGAAGCGCGAGTCGATGCGGCTGTAGAGTTCGGCGCGCTCGACGTCGAGGAAAAGCTTCACCGCGCGAGCGATATCTATCGAGGGCATCATACCCTCGCTGTGCCAGTCGGAGAGCGAGCGGCCGGTCGCGAAAACGACCTCCAGCGCGCGGGCGATGCGCGAGCCGTCACCCGGCATGAGCCGCGCCGCAGTGCTCGGATCGCGCTGCTGGAGTTCCGCATACAGCGGCGCGACGCCTTCCGCCGCCAGGCGCGCGCGGATCGACGCACGGATGCTTGCCGGGACCGGTGGCACCGCCGCGAGCCCTTGCGTGAGCGCCTTGAAATACAATCCGGTGCCGCCCACCAGGATCGGCAGCCGTCCAGCGCGGCCCGTCTCCGCGATCGCCGCCTGCGCATCGACGCACCATCGGCCGACCGAATAGTTCTCGGCGGCGTCGACATGGCCGTAGAGCAGATGCGGCGCCCGCGCCTCATCGGCCGGGCTCGGGCGGGCGGTAATGATGCGCAGGTCGCTGTAGACCTGCATGGAATCGGCGTTGATGATGGTGCCGCCGAGCCGTTCGGCCAAAATCAGTGCAAGCGCCGACTTGCCGCTGGTGGTCGGCCCTGCGATAAGCACGGCCCTGATGCTGGTCGCGACACTCATATCCAATCCGGCGAGTCCTGCGATCGATGACGCCGTCATCGATATTGCGCGCGCGCTGCTGCCGCAAGCCGGCAAACCCGACTGGCTGGCGAAGGGCGTCGCCGTGGACGTGCCGTTTGCCCGCGACGAGGCGGCCGATCCGCGCGTGCTAGCCGAGAGCATGCGCGCGGCCCTGGCCGGACGGCCGGTGGACGTCGCGGTACAGGCAGCTGCCGGCCGCCGCAAGAAGCTGTTCCTCGCCGACATGGACTCCACCATGATCGGGCAGGAGTGCATCGACGAGCTTGCTGACTTCGCTGGTCTCAAGGCGCATGTCTCGGCCATCACCGAGCGCGCGATGCGCGGCGAGATCGCATTCGAGCCGGCGCTGCGCGAGCGCGTCGCTCTCTTGAAAGGCCTGCCGGTGACCGTCGTCGACGAGGTGCTCAAATCCCGCATCCGCCTGACGCCGGGCGGACGTGAACTCGTCGGCACCATGCGCGCCCATGGCGCCTATGCCTGCCTCGTCTCTGGCGGCTTTACGCTGTTCACCAAGGTTATTGCCGCGCAGGTCGGCTTCGACGAGAACCGCGCCAACACGCTGCTCACCAGCGACGGTACATTATCGGGAGAAGTCGCCGAGCCGATCCTCGGGCGCGATGCGAAGAAGGCTACCCTTCTCGACTTGTGCGCCAGGCTGAAGCTCAATCCAAGCGAGACACTCGCGGTCGGCGACGGCGCCAACGATCTCGACATGCTGCAGGCATCCGGCCTCGGCGTCGCCTATCGCGCCAAGCCCGCGGTCGCCGCCGCCGCGGCCGCGCGCATCGACCACGGCGATCTCACCGCCCTGCTCTACTTCCAGGGCTATCGCCGGGACGAATTCGTGACGCCGCGCGAATAACGAAGCCGCCAAAAAGCGACAAGGGCGATAGCGAGAGACTCGCTACCGCCCTTCACTGTTCGCGACCGCGTCGCGGTTCTACTGCAGGCTCAGCGCGACGAAGCGCAGCTCGCCATCGGCACTGGCAACCAGCAACAATGCCGAAGGCCGCTTCTCCTTGCGCAGGCGATCGACCTTGTTCTGGAAGTCGTCTGCGCTTTGCACAGCCTCCTGCGCGATCTCGACGATCACGTCGCCCGCGTTGAGCCGCTTGTCGGCGGCCGGCGAGTTGGCCTCGATGTTAAGGATCACGATGCCTTTGACGGTGTCGCGAATCTTGAACTTTTTGCGCAGATCCTCGTTCAGGTTGGCAAGGTCGATGCCAAGCGTCCGCTTGACGACCGGCGCCGGCGTGGGCGGATCCGCCTCCGGCTTGGTCAGCGCAGCCTGCTTCTCGCCATCCTCCAGGCGCCCGAGCTTCACCGTCCGCGACTCTTCCTTGCCTTTGCGGATGATGACAACAGGCACTTCCTTGCCGACCGGCGTGTCAGCAACCACGCGTGGCAGGTCGCGCATTTCGCGGATGTCCTTGCCGTCAAACCGGATGATCACGTCGCCCGGGACGATGCCCGCGGGCCGCGCCGGGCCGCGCTCGTCGACGCCGGCGACCAGTGCACCGCGCGCCGGTTTGATGCCGAGGCTCTCGGCGATCTCGTCGGTCACCGCCTGGATGCGCACGCCGAGCCAGCCGCGGCGGGTTTCGCCGAATTCCTTGAGCTGATCGATCACGGTCAGCGCGGTCTTCGACGGCACCGCGAAGCCGATGCCGATCGAGCCACCCGATGGCGAGATGATCGCGGTGTTGACGCCGATCACCTCACCGTTGAGGTTGAACAGCGGGCCGCCCGAGTTGCCGCGATTGATGGCGGCGTCAGTCTGGATGTAGTTGTCGTAGGGACCCGAATTGATGTCGCGGTTGCGCGCCGAAACGATGCCGGCGGTCACCGAGCCGCCGAGACTGAACGGATTGCCGATCGCGATCACCCATTCACCCAGCCGTAGCTTGTCGGAATCGCCGAACCGCACCGCCTTCAGCGGTTTGTCGGTCTTGATCCGCAGCAGCGCGATGTCGGTCTTCTGATCGCGACCAATCAACTCTGCTTTGATGCGGCTGCCGTCATTGAGGATGACGGTGATCTCGTCGGCATCCGCGATCACATGGTTGTTGGTGACCACGACGCCAGTCGCGTCGATGATGAAACCCGAACCGAGCGAGTTGACGCGGCGCGGCGGTGCGCGTTCGCCTTTCGGCTCGCCTTGGCCGCGGCGATTGAAGAAATCGCGGAACAGCTCGTCGAGTTGCGGGTCATTTGGCGCTTGCGGCTGCTGGCCGCCGCGCGCACCGACGTTCTGGGAGGTCGAGATGTTAACCACCGCGTCAATGACCTGCTCGGCGACGTCGGCAATGTTTTCCGGTCCCCGCGCCAGCGATGGCACGGCCAGGGCCGGCAGCATGATGGCGACGGTTGCCGCGGCCAATACAGGCTGTCGGACTTGCCGGGTGAACCGGCCGATAATGCCGAGCATGGACGTGTGAACTCCTCGGGAATGTGATGCCGGGACAGTGCCCCTCTCTCAACGAGGGTGCAAGGGCTCAAGGTTCCAAGCGTGATCCCGACGCCCGACCTAGGCCCCGGATTGGGGCGGAATCGGGACCATCACACAGCTTGTGAACCGGAGTCGTCTCCGAAATCCGGGGTGGCTAGCCTCGCACCAGCCATACGACAAGGACACCGATCACCGCCGACACGACGCCCGCCAAACGCAACGACGCGTCCGGCGTTTCCAGGGCGTTCGCCGCCAGCCGCTTTGCCGCCCCGGGAAAGGCGGCAAAGATCAGACCTTCGATGGCGAGCACCAGACCGATGGCAACGATGAAATCGGGCATGGTGTTTTGGCCGCTTGGACGCGGCCGTCTTTAGCGAGGTGCGGCTCCGGGCTGGGCGCCGATCGTGCCGCCTGGTGTGGCAGCGGGAGGTGGTGCGCCCGCTGATCCAGCCGGCCGCCGGCCACTCGGATCGACAAAGTAGCGGAAGAAATCCGAGTCCGGCTTGAGCAGCATCCGCGTGTCACCACGCAGACCCGCTTCGTAAGCCTGCATCGCCCGGTAGAACCCGAAGAAGTCCGTATCCCGGTTGAAGGCGTCGGCGAAGATGCGGTTACGCTCTCCGTCGCCTTCGCCGCGGATGGCGTCACCTTTTGCCTGCGCTTCCGCAAGCAGCACGGTCACGTCACGGTCGGCACGCGCGCGGATTTCCTGTCCGCGCTGGCTGCCGTTGGCACGGAATTCGGCGGCTTCTCGCTGCCGTTCCGTCTGCATACGCTGATAGACCGCCTGGCTATTTTGCTCCGGCAGGTCGGCACGGCGGATCCGCACGTCGACGACCTCGATGCCGAAGTCCTTCGCCTCGTGCTCAAGTTGCTCGCGCACCCTCGCCATCAACGTGGAGCGATCGTCGCGGACGACGTGCGTCAGCGTATTCTCGCCGAGCACGCGTCGAAGCGCGGAGTTGAGCAGCGTCGAAAGCCGCGAATTGGCTCCCTCGACGGTGCTGACCGTTTGATAGAACCGCAGCGCGTCGGTGATCTTGTAACGCGCGAAAGCATCGACCACGAGCCGCTTCTGGTCGGACGCGATCACTTCCTGCGCCGGATTCTCGAGATCGAGAATCCGCTTGTCGATGTGGATCACGCTGTCGATGAACGGCGCCTTGAAATGCAGTCCGGGCTCCGTGATCACCTTGATCGGCTCACCCAACCGGACGACGAGCGCCTGGCGGGTCTGATAGACCGTGAAGATCGATGCATAGGCAACGATCAAAACGACGATGAGGACTGCGGCAAGGATGCCGCCGGCGAGATTGAGTCTCATCGGGCAGCTCCTGCCTTGGGTTGCGGCTGCTGCGCCTTCGGTTGCGGTTGCTGCGGCCGGGTCAATTGATCAAGCGGCAGGAACGGCACGACGGCACCACCGTTGGTCCCGCCGGAGTCGAGAATGATAGTCGGGTTGTTCCCAAGCAACCGTTCCATGGTCTCGAGATACATCCGCTGGCGGGTGACCTCCGGAGCCTTCTTGTACTCTTCGTAGACGCTCAGGAAGCGTGCGGTCTGGCCGCGGGCTTCTGCCACGGTCTGCTCGCGATAGGCTTCCGCGGATTGCGTGATCTGCGCGGCACGGCCGCGCGCCTCCGGCACCACCCGATTGGCGTAGGTCTGCGCTTCGTTCTGCGCGCGTTCGAGGTCGGCGCGAGCCGCCTGCACGTCGCGGAACGAATCGATCACCTGTGAGGGCGGATCGACTTTCTGCAATTGCACCTGCGTCACCTGGATGCCGGCGCCGTAGAAGTCGAGAATCTTCTGCATCAGCTCCTGCACGCGCGTTTCGATGTTCTGCCGCGCGCCGGTGAGGATCGGCTGAATGTCGGAGCGTCCGACGATTTCGCGCATGGCGCTCTCGGCCACCGCCTTCACCGTGCCTTCCGGCATCTGGATGTTGAACAGATAGTCGGCTGCACCCGCGGGCTTGATCACCCAGAAAACCGAGAAGTCGACGTCGACGATATTCTCGTCGCCGGTGAGCATCAGGCTCTCTTCCGGGACATCGCGCACCGTGCTGCCGCGCCGCAGGTCTTCGACCAGGCGCATGCCGATATCGATGCGGTTGACGCGCGTGACCTTCGGCAGCAGCACCGTCTCGACCGGATACGGCAGGTGATAGTTCAGGCCCGGCCGGGCATCGCGCGTGTACTTGCCGAAGCGCATCACGACGCCGAGTTCGTCGGGCTGTACGCGGAAGAACCCGGACAGGCCCCAGAACGCGACCGCAGCCAGCAGGATCAGAACAATGCCCCGGCCGCCGAGATTGCCACCCGGCAGCACTTTCTTAAGCTTGTCCTGGCTGCGCCGCAGAAGCTCCTCTAGATCGGGCGGGGTCGAGCCGCCGCCGGACTGCTGCGGTCCCTGGCCCCAGGGGCCCCGGCCGCCGCCGCCACCACCACCACTTCCACCTCCGGATCCCCAGGGCCCACCACCCTGATTGCTCCAAGGCATCGCTACCTCCTCAATGCCCGCCAAAAAGGGCTGGGCCGTTCCGATTTGGTCGCGGTTATAGGGGAGGAACCGGTTCGTTACAACGCGCCTCGCAATCGTGCGGCCCCTCGGCGCACGCCATTGAAATCGTGGCCGGCAATGATTTGGGCATATCTACGGTGGCAGAATTCGCTCGTAGATATGGATCGAATAGCCTGCCTCGTCCTCCGGGCCCGCGGCATGATCGGTGTGCTGGACCTCGCGCCAGATGGCAGGATTGATCGGCGGAAACACCGTGTCGCCGGCAGGTTGCAGTTTGACCCGCGTAACCACCAACCGATCGGCCTCCGCGATCGTCTGGGCATAGATATCGGCGCCGCCCACGACGCTGATCTCATCGACGCCCCGGCGCAAAGCGTCGCCGCGTGCCGCATCAAGCGCGGCCGCGACGCTCGTCGTCACCAACGCACCTGGAATCGAGAGTGTCCGGTCGCGGGTCACGACGATGTTGGTCCGGCCGGGCAGCGGCTTGCGCGCAAACGTCTCATAGGTCTTGCGGCCCACAACCACCGGCTTGCCCCAGGTGACGTCGCGGAAGTGCCGCATCTCGGACTTGAGCCGCCACGGCAATTTGCCGCTCTGCCCGATCACCCCATTCTCGGCGACCGCGACCACCAAAGCGATTTGCGGCCGCTTCGATGGTAATGCAGGAGCACTCGGTGTCCCGTTCACACCGCCACCTCGGCTTTGATGTGGGGGTGCGGCTCGTAGCCTTCGAGCGTGAAATCCTCAAACCGCAATGCGAACAGGTCGGTGGCCGCCGGGTTGATCAGCATGCGAGGCAGGCGCCGCGGCGCACGAGAGAGCTGGAGCCGCGCCTGCTCGAGATGATTGAGATAGAGATGCGCGTCTCCGAGCGTATGGATGAACTCGCCAGGCTTCAGCCCGGTCACCTGCGCCATCGCCATTGTCAGCAGCGCGTAGGAGGCGATGTTGAACGGCACCCCAAGGAACACGTCGGCGGAGCGCTGATAGAGCTGACAAGAGAGCCGCCCCTGCGCGACGTAGAACTGGAACAGGCAGTGGCACGGCGGCAGCGCCATCTTGCCGATGTCAGCGGGATTCCACGCCGTGACGATGAGCCGCCGGGAATCTGGATTGCGCCTGATCTGCGTCACCACTTCGGCGATCTGGTCGATCGCGCCACCGTCAGGCGTCGGCCACGAACGCCACTGCCGCCCGTAAACCGGCCCGAGCTCGCCCTGCTCGTCGGCCCAATCGTCCCAGATGCTGACCCCGTGATCGTTGAGATATTTGACGTTGGTGTCGCCGGCGAGGAACCAGAGCAGCTCGTGGACGATCGACTTGAGGTGCAGCTTCTTGGTCGTCGTCAGCGGAAAGCCGGCGGCGAGATCAAAACGCATCTGATGACCGAAGACCGAAATGGTCCCGGTTCCAGTGCGATCACGCTTCTCCACGCCGTCGGCGAGGATCCGCTCCATCAGGTCGTGATACTGACGCATGGCCTTGCTTGTATTGGTCTTACTTATATTTCGTGCGACTCGCGGCCCCGCAAGCCTAGACCCGGCGCTGGGCCCAAAGAAGTGCTGATTGCCCCGGTGGCGTCCACAGGCAATCCGCTCGGGAACCCGGTACTCGGGTCGATCTTTGCTCACCTGGACGGTCACATTGGCGCAGAGGCGCGCCATCCGGGCCCATTGCGGATAGTACCCCACGGGGTATCTTGCCGCCCATAATCATGGGGGGACGAGATGCGCATTGTTGCCGGACTTTTGTGTGCGTCGCTCGCGGTCCTGTGCGGTTCGCAGGTTCAGGCGCAAGACTACCCGACCAAGCCGATCCGCGTTCTGGTGCCCTACGCCCCCGGCGGGTTCGTCGACGTCGCAGCCCGCATCATCGCGCAGAAGCTCCAGGAGCGGCTGGGGCAGCAGGTCATCGTCGAGAACCGTGCGGGCGGAAACGGCTTTATCGGCACCACCGCCGGCGCGAAGGCCGCCCCGGACGGTTACACGCTGCTCACCGCCCATACCGGCGAGTTCGCGGTCAGTCCCGCGGTCTTCAAGGACATTCCCTACGACCTCGATCGCGATTTCGAGACGATCAGCATGGTCAGCATCGCCCCCATGCTGGTGGCGGTGAACGCCAAGGGGCCGGTCCAATCGATCCCGGACCTCATCGCCGCCGCCAAGGCGAAGCCCGGCACCATCGGCATGGGGACCCCCGGCACGGCCAGCATCAACCACCTGGCCGGGGAATGGCTCGCGGACGCTGCCGGGGTCAAGTTCCTGCATGTGCCCTACAAAGGCGGCGCTCCGGCGGGTGTTGCGGTCGCCGGCGGCGAGGTGCCGATGGGCATCATGGCCATCTCCTCGGTGATGGCCCAGATCCAGGCCGGCCGGGTGAAGCCGCTGGCAGTCACCACTGCCAAGCGCAGCGCGCAATTCAAGGATTGGCCCACGGTCCAGGAAGCCGGCGGCATCAAGGACGTCGACGCCGCGATCTGGACCGGCCTGTTTGCGCCGAAAGGCACGCCGAAGGCCATTCTCGACAAGCTGCAGACCGAGATGGCCGCGGTCCTGGCATCGCCGGACGTGCGCGAGAAGTTCGCTCAAGGCGGCGCCGACACCGGCAATATGTCCTCGGCAGAATTCGTCGCGATGATCAAGCGCGAGCTTGCCGCCTACCGGGCGATCGTTCAGAAGGCGAATATCAAGCCCGAATAAGAGCGACGTCATTCCGGGTCTCGAACGGGCGGGCCGTGAGAATTCGATCTCCGAACGATTTCTGGTGCGGCGTCCTGCTCATCGCCGTGGCCATCGCGTTCATCCTGCTGGCCCGCGGCTATCGGATCGGAACGCCGGCTCGCATGGGTCCGGGATTCTTTCCGATCGTCTTGGGTGGAATTCTCGCGGTGCTCGGCCTTTCGCTATCGATCCCGGCGTTGATCCGTGACGGGGAGCCCCTGCCCCGGCTTGGTCTGCGGCCGCTACTCACCGTGCTCGCCGCCATCGTCGTCTTCGCGCTGCTGCTGCAGCCCCTGGGATTCGTGCTGTCAGCGGTGGTTCTCGTCCTCGTGAGCGGATTTGCGGATCCGGAATTGCGACGGATCGAATCCGTCGGCCTCGCTCTGCTGCTGACCGCCTTTTCCGTCGCCATCTTCGTCGCGCTGCTCGGCCTGCCGTTCAATCTGTGGCCGGCCCTCTAAGGTAGCCATGGATATCCTGTCCAACCTCACGCTCGGCTTCGGCGTTGCCGTCACCCTGCAAAATCTCGCCTACTGTTTCATCGGCGCGTTTCTGGGCACGCTGATCGGCGTGCTGCCGGGCATCGGACCGGTCGCTACCGTCGCCATGTTGTTGCCGCTCACGTTCAGTCTCCCACCGGCAACCGCCATGATCATGCTCGCCGGCATTTATTACGGCGCGCAATATGGCGGCTCGACCACCGCGATCCTGATCAACATCCCCGGCGAGTCGTCATCGGTCGTCACCACCATCGACGGCCACCAGATGGCCAAACAAGGCCGCGCCGGTCCCGCGCTCGGGATGGCCGCAATCGCGTCGTTCGTCGCGGGCAGCGTCGCCACGCTGGTGGTCGCGCTGTTCTCGCCGCCGCTGGCGGAAATCGCGCTGCAATTCCAACCCGCCGACTATTTCTCGTTGATGGTGTTCGGGCTGGTCGGCGCAGTCGTGCTGGCGCGCGGCTCGCTACGCAAGGCCATCGCGATGGTGATCGTCGGTCTGTTGCTCGGGCTCGTCGGCACCGACGTCAATTCCGGCCAGCAGCGCTTTACGCTCGGTATCCCGGCCCTCGCCGAAGGCATCAGCTTCGCCGCGCTTGCCATGGGCATGTTCGGCGTCGCCGAGGTCATCTACAACCTCGAACAGCGCGCCGCCGAGCGGCAGGTTCGCATCGGCGGCATCGGCCGCGTGATGCCGTCGCTGGCCGACCTACGCCAATGCATGTGGTCGATCGCGCGTGGCACCGGTCTTGGATCGCTGCTCGGCATCCTGCCTGGTGGCGGTGCGCTGCTGGCGTCGTTTGCCGCCTACACGGTCGAGAAGAAGGTCGCGCGCGAGCCCAGGACGTTCGGTCACGGCGACATCCGCGGCGTTGCCGCGCCGGAAGCGGCGAACAATGCCGGCGCGCAAACGTCGTTCATCCCGATGCTGACACTCGGCGTGCCGGCCAATCCGACCATGGCGCTGATGATCGGCGCGCTGATGATTCAGGGCATCCAGCCGGGCCCACAGGTCATGCTGCAACGTCCGGAGCTGTTCTGGGGCCTCGTCGCCTCGATGTGGATCGGCAACCTGTTCCTGCTCTTGCTCAATCTACCGCTGGTGGGTCTCTGGGTGCGGCTGTTGGCGGTCCCCTACCGCCTGCTGTTCCCGGCCATCCTGATGTTCTGCTGCATCGGAGTCTTTTCGATCAACAACAACGCGTTCGACCTCTTCCAGCTCGTGGTGTTTTCGGCGCTCGGCTACGTGCTGCTCAAGCTCGGCTGCGAGCCGGCGCCATTGATCCTCGGCCTCGTGCTGGGGCCGATGATGGAGGAATATCTGCGGCGTGCGCTATTGATCTCGCTCGGCGATCCGATGGTGCTGATCACGAGCCCGCTCAGTGCCGCGTTCCTGTTCGCATCGCTGGTGTTGTTGGTGTCGATCGCCGTGCCGATGATCCGCGCCCAGCGCGAAGTCGCAATGAAGGAGTGAGCCAAAAAAAAACAGCGGCGCCACGTGGGCGCCGCTGGATCAATTCGGGATCTGCCGGAGGCCGTGATCACTCCACCAGGATTTCGCGGCGCTTCCGCAGCATCGGCAGGCCAGACATGACCAGCATCACGAAGGCGGTGCCGAGCAGCACGGCCGAGATCGGGCGGGTAAAGAACACCGTCACGTCACCACGCGCGATCAGCATGGCGCGCCGGAGGTTCTCCTCCATCAGCGGACCAAGCACGAAGCCGAGCAGCATCGGCGCCGGTTCGAAGTCGTGCTTGGCGAACCAGTATCCGACCACTGCGAACAGCGCGGCGATCAAGACGTCGCTTGGCGCGTTGTTGATCGAGTAGACGCCGATGCAGCAGAACACGACGATCGACGGGAACAGCAGCCGGTACGGCACCCGCAGCAGGGCGACCCAGAGGCCCACCAGCGGCAGGTTGATGATGACCAGCGCAAGGTTGCCGATCCACATCGACGCGATCATGCCCCAGAACAGCTCCGGCTGCTTGGTCATGACCTGTGGGCCCGGCACGATGCCGTGAATGGTCATGGCGCCGACCATCAGGGCCATCACCGCGTTCGGCGGAATGCCGAGCGTCAGCAGCGGAATGAACGCGCTCTGCGCAGCAGCATTGTTGGCGGCTTCCGGGCCGGCGACGCCTTCAATCATGCCGGTGCCGAACTTCTCCGGATATTTCGAGAATTTCTTCTCGATCGAATAGGCGGCAAACGAGGCGATCACCGCGCCGGCGCCGGGCAGGATGCCGATGATGGCGCCGATCGTGGTGCCACGCGCAATCGAGGGCGCTGACCTGATCAGGTCCTCGCGCGTTGGCATCAGGTTGGTCACCTTCCGCATCAGGATGTCCCGGCCCTCGGGCGGGATCTCGAGATTGCGCACGATTTCCGCGAAGCCGAACATGCCGAGAGCGATGTTGGCGAAGCCGATGCCGTCCGCGAGTTCCGGAAGGTCGAAGGTCATGCGGCCAGCGCCGGTCTCGAGGTCGGAACCGACCTGTGAGAGGAGCAGGCCGGTGACGATCATCGCCAGCGCCTTCAGCACCGATCCCTTCGCCAACACGACCGCGAAGATCAGGCCGAGCACCATCAGCGAGAAGTATTCGGCGGGTCCGAACAGCAAGGCGACTGACGTCAGCGGAGCGCCGAGCGCCGCAACCAGCACCGTCGTCACGCATCCTGCGAAGAACGAGCCGATTGCCGCAATCGAAAGGGCCGCACCAGCGCGGCCCTGCTTCGCCATCTCATGACCGTCGAGCGCCGTCACCACGGACGTCGCCTCACCGGGAATGTTGACGAGAACCGCTGTGGTCGAGCCGCCGTATTGAGCACCGTAGTAGATGCCGGCGAGCATGATCAGCGCGCCCACCGGCGGCAGACCGAAGGTGATCGGCAGCAGCATCGCGATGGTCGCGACCGAACCGATGCCGGGGAGCACGCCGATCAGAGTGCCTACGAGGGCCCCGATCATGCAGAACAGCATGTTCATCGGGGAGAACGCGACCCCGAAGCCCAATGCAAGGTTTGCGAGGAGGTCAGACATGAGTCTATCCCGGATCGAGAGCTACGCGATGACGCCGATGTACTTCAGGAGCGGCCCGAGCATGAGCCTGAAGAACTCGGCCAGCTGTTGCCAGAGCAGCGCGAACGCGTTCGGCTGCGGCCAGAGCTGGAATGGAAGATTGAGCAGGTAGACGAAGAGCAGCACGCAGAAGGCGGTCATCACCGCCGCTGCGATCACGCTCTCGAGCCAGCGCATCTCGGTCGAACCGAAGATCGAGATCATCCACGTCAGGAAGCTCGCAATGATCAGACCGAGCGGCCGAATAAACATCGCGAAAAGGATGATGGCGAGCAGGACCCACAGCGGTCCGCGCAGCCGATACTTCTCGATGGCCGGACCGACCGAGGTGATACCGACAAGGGTGACGGCAGCGGAAAGACCGAACAGCAAGATCGCGAACAGCCGCGGCGCCGTGCCGGGCCCGAAAGCGAAGCCGCGTTGTCCGGGCAAGTCGGCGGATGCGATCAGCGCCAGTATGGCGAGCATCATGAGGACGATGCCGCCGTAGTAGTCCTGCGGCGCTCGCACCGGAATGAAGCCGAACGCCGTGGCTACACCGAGCAGTCCAATCGCGATTGTGAGGACGCGCGGAACGGTCGGGCTGGCAATGCTGAATGTCATCAGCAGAAGCAGGAGCGACGCGACCGCGACGACAATTCCGCCACGAAAACTATTGGTGTTCCCAGGCGCGCCGGAATTCGGCCCGCCACCTTGGGACGACGTTACGCCGTCAGACATTTAAACTCCCCCTCAGGCACCCCGCGTGCGCTTGCGCTCCCACGCCACTGCGCACATACGGCGGTGATTACCACACATCAAAAACCGGCGGAAAGCAACCGCGACGATTTATCCGTGGAATTGCCTATAACATCCACCGGCCGGGGAACACGCGGCGCTTGGGCACAGGCCGCCAAAAGGCGTTACGCGAGGACTACACCACCCCTAAAAGTCCGAGCAGTGCTGCAACCGCGAATACCCAAAGCGGGTTCAAGGTCAGCTTGTAAGACACCACTGCCGCCACCAGCGTCAGAGCGACCGAAACCCAACTGGTTGAGGCGGCCCGCGCCACAATTAGCGCGCTGGCGGCGGTCAGCCCGATGGCAATTGGAACCAGCCCGGCCTGGACCGCGATGCGCCAGCGCGCATTTTTGAAGCGGTCCCAGACCCGGCCCACGATGAGAGCAAACGCGCAGGCCGGCCCACACATCCCGAGCGTGGCGACCAGGGCGCCTGCGATCCCGGCGACATGGTAGCCGACGAGCGTCACGATGATGACGTTGGGACCCGGGGTTACTTGCGCGAGCGCGAACATGTCCGCGAACTGTCGGTCGGTCATCCAACCCCTGGTCTCGACCACGAGGCGATGCATCTCGGGAATGGCGCCGTTCGCCCCGCCGATCGCAAACAGCGACATCATCGCGAAGTATCCGAGAAGCGTCAGGAGAATTCCGCCGTCGGGCTTCATTGCTGCGCCCGCCATGCGACTGCGATGCTCACCGGAATAAGCACCAGCAGCACCCACCAGACCGGCCACCGCAGAAGCGCCGTACTAACGAACACGGCCACGACCACCGCATAGACCAGCCAGTTCTTCTCCTCGAACAGCGGCTCCGCCATCTTGGCGGTCATGCTGATGACGAGGCCGGCGGCGGCTGCCGCTACGCCGGTGAGCATGCGCTGCAACGCCTCGATGGTGCCGAAGATCGAATACAGGAACCCGAAGAAGATCACGATGACCAGCCCAGGGCCGATCAGCCCGGCCAGCGCCACGGCGGCACCAGGCAAACCGCGGATATTGCGGCCAAACACCACGGAGAGATTGACGATCGTGGGCCCGGGCAGGATCTGGCAGAGCGCATAGGCGTCGTTGAATTCCGCCGGCGTCATCCACTTGCGCTGCTCGACCAGCATGCGGCGCGACCAGTACAGCACGCCGCCGAATCCGGAGAGCGAGATAATCGAAAAGGCGATGAAGAGTTGGAGGACCGTGGGCGGGGCCGCGGGCCCCTCGGCGGCCGACGTCGATGGGGACATGGTCGGCACACTAAGCCCCGCACGGAGGGCCGACCAAACGATTTTCGGCGGTTGGCGCACAGGCGCCGTCCACGACGCGATCCGGTTGGAAAAAGATGATCCGCCGATCGCCAAGATCGGTCTTTTTTCGTCAACCTTCAGCGTCTATATTGATGGGTGCCGGGGCAACCCGGCTATGGCGATAAATGGCCGTCGTAATAAACCCATCGGACCCGGGGGCAGTACCCGGCGGCTCCACCAGAACCCAAATCTCAGGCGTGAGGATGGGTTGTGGCGGGGCCGAACTAGGATCGACGAGGGCGTAAAGGGCGTGTTTTTGCTCGGCATGGTTCCGCCGTTATCGGGCCTTTCTCATAGTTGCCAACGACAACTATGCTCCGGTTGCTCAGGCTGCGTAACGCAGTCTGAAATACCGAACTTAAAGTCCTGACGGGTTAAGCTCCGGCAGGCGGGGTTCGGAGGCACCTGGCAACAGAAGCCTCCACTTTCTCCCCTACTTCCCATTCTGTCTGGCTTTGGATGCGTTGCGGGCGGCTGTCGTCAACAGCGCACCAGCGAAGGACCGATATCGCTCAGTTCCCGGCAGCCGGTCAGCGCCATCGTCAATTCGAGCTCCGCACGGAGGATGTGGATCACGTGCGAGACCCCTAGCGCCCCCGCGGCCGCGAGGCCGTAAACATAGGGTCTACCGATCAGAACGGCCTGTGCACCCAGTGCCAACGCCTTGAACACATCGCTCCCCCGGCGGATGCCGCCGTCGAGCAGCAACGGCAGCCGCCCGCCTACCGCATCGGCGATCGCCGGTAGCACGCTGATGCTGGCAGGCAGCGTGTCGAGCGTGCGGCCGCCGTGGTTCGACACCACGATACCCGCGGCCCCCGCATCCACGGCGCGCCCGGCGTCCTCCACGGTCATGATGCCTTTCAAAAGCACCGGCAGCGACGTCAGCGACCGTAACCAGTCGATGTCCTGCCACGTCGGCGCCGCCGCCAACAACGGTCCTCCTAGCAACACATTGCCGCCGGCTTGACCGCCCGGCGCAGAGGATCGCATGCCACGCAGATTGACGGCCTCGATATCCGCCGGCAGCGCGAAGCCCACGCGCTGCTCGCGGTTGCGCAAACCGTTCACCGGCGCGTCGACCGTCACCACCAGCGCCTGATAACCGGCCGACTGAGCGCGCTGCACGAGTTCGCGCGTAAAACCGCGGTCAGGTTGAATATAGAGCTGGAACCACAAAGGTGCCTGAGCCTGGCGAGCGATGTCTTCGAGCAGCAGGCTCGCCTGCGTACTCACGATCATTCCGGCCTTCTGCGCGGAAGCCGCGAGCGCGGTCGCCAATTCGCCATCGGGGTGAACGAGCCTCTGAAAGGCTACCGGCGCCAGCAGGATCGGAAACTCGAAAGCGGTGCCAAACAGGTCAAGGCGGGTGTTTCCGCCGTTCAGGTCCTGGAGGACGCGCGGACGCAGCGACAGCCGCTGAAAGGCGGCGCAATTCTCACGCAATGTTACTTCGTCGGCTGAACCGCCCGACACGTAAGCCCACGCATGCTCCGTGACCCGCTCGCGCGCCAGCAACTCGTAGTCGGCCAGCGACGCAACCGTTGCCGGGATCTGTTGCAGCTTTGGAAGCGGCGCGGGCATCGGCGGTTCGCGTGTCAGGTGACAGCCCAATCGCGCAGCAGGTTGTGATAGAGGCCCGTCAAGCGCACGACTGCGGGACTATCGGGTGTCTGCGCCGTGATCGACTGGATCGTATCGTCGAGCTCGAGCAGCATCGCGCGCCGATTGTCCTCGCGTACCAGGCTCTGAACCCAGAAAAACGCCGCATAGCGCACGCCGCGCGTGACCGGTGTGACCTGATGCACGGTGCTCGCCGGGTAGAGGATCATGTGACCAGCCGGCAATTTCACCTGATGGCGTCCAAACTCACCTTGAATGATCAGTTCGCCGCCGTCGTAGTCGGCCGCGTCACTAATGAACAGCGTGGCCGAAAGATCGCCGCGCACGCGGTGCGGGGTTCCGGGTATGGTGAAGATTGAATTGTCGATGTGATCGCCGTAGGCGCCTGCGCCGGTGTACCGGTTGAACAGCGGCGGCAGCACCTTCAGTGGCAGCGCCGCCGCGATGAAACGGTTGACGGACGCCAGACGCTCAAGCAGCGACGCGCTGAGCTGAAGCGCCAGCGGATCGTCGCTGGCCAGTTGCTCGTTGGCCTTCACACGGGCGGCGACGTGGCCCGCGGTATTCCGGCCGTCGTGCCAGGAGGCTTTTTCGAGCATCTCGCGGCAGCGGCTTACTTCGTCCGAACTCAGCACGCCGGGAATTTCCAACATCATTGCTGCATCACTCCGGCGAAACGCCCGGCCCCACTCCGTCGCCGGCGGCACTGTCGTCGCCCCGGCCGCCAATTTCCGTTTCTAACACCTGCGCGCGCCGCGCCAAACCATTGCTATCCTTGTAGTTTTGCATCACTCTAAACAAAAAAGGCCACCATCAATCACCTTGGGTGAGTACACGCGGGATGCAGGCCTTTGCCGGTCGGCTGCCCCATCAACTCAGATTTCGTATCGATATCAAGGTTCGCTAGGCTGGCATTGGCGTAGCCCCATGACCACGTTATGGTCGAATTGATTCACCGCTATCGGGCCCTAATGACCGTCGATCACATCCGTTACGACATCCTGACCCAAGATGCGCTGCGCGGCGTCGTGCGCACGGTGCTGGAGGATGCTGCGAAAAACGGCCTGCCCGGCGAGCACCATTTTTACGTTGCGTTCGATACCCGGGCGGAGGGCGTGAAGCTCTCGCAGCGCATGCGGGCGCAATATCCCGAGGAGATGACCGTCGTCCTGCAGCACCAGTTCTGGGACCTGGTGGCGGCCGACGATCACTTCGAGGTCGGCCTCTCGTTCGGCGGCGTGCCGGAACGGGTGGTGGTCCCGTTCGCGGCGATAAAGAGTTTCGTCGATCCGTCGGTACAGTTCGGCGTGCAGTTCGAGATTCTGGTCGCGACCGAAGGCGCCGAAGGCGACGCCGTCACCGACGGTACCGCCAAGCCGGCACGTCCGCCTGCTGAGCACCGTCCCACCTCCGAACTCGCCACAGTCCCCACGCCAGCCAATCCGCCAACGGCCAATTCGCCGTCTGCCAAGAAAGCGCCGGCCAAAAAGCCGGAATCGGAGCAGAAGGATGAGCCGACGGACAAGGACGGCCCCGACGCGCCCACCTCAGGCGGGCAGGTTGTGAGCCTCGATCGCTTCCGCAAGAAGTGAAAGTGCGCAGGTCTCTGGCGCGCATTTGCGAACGATGCCCCAAGCATCGGACCGGATCATGAGCAGACGACCGCGAAAGCCCGCGACCCGCACTGAAACTGATACCTTCGGCCCGATCGACGTTGCTGCGGATGCCTTTTGGGGCGCCCAGACCGAACGTTCGCGTCACAATTTCCGGATCGGCGATGAACGGATGCCGCTTCCGCTGATCCGCGCGCTGGGCGTCGTCAAGCGCGCGTCCGCCGAGGTCAACCACAGTCTCCATTCTCTGGATGCCCGCCGCGCCGGCGCCATCGCCCGCGCCGCACAGGAAGTGATCGACGGCAAGCTCGACGATCACTTTCCGCTCGTGGTGTGGCAAACCGGCTCCGGCACCCAGACCAACATGAACGCGAACGAGGTGATCGCAGCCCGGGCCAATGAAATGCTCGGCGGCAAACGCGGTGCCAAGGAGCCGGTCCATCCGAACGACCACGTCAATATGAGCCAGTCGTCGAACGACAGCTTCCCGACCGCCATGCATGTCGCCGCGGCGATCGAGATTGCGCACCGCCTGTTGCCGGCGCTGACCCATCTCCAGCGAACCTTGCAGCGCAAGAGCAAGCAGTTCGCGCGCATCGTGAAGATCGGCCGCACCCATACCCAGGATGCGACGCCGCTGACGCTCGGCCAGGAATTCTCCGGCTACGCGGCGCAGGTGCAGAACGGGATCGTCCGCAGCCGGATGGGCCTGAAGGAACTCTATCCGCTCGCGCAAGGCGGCACGGCGGTCGGCACCGGGCTCAACGCCAAGCCACAATTCGCGAAGCGTGTCGCCAAGCGGATCGCGCGGCTCACCGGCCTGCCCTTCGTCACTGCGCCCAACAAATTCGAAGCGCTGGCGGCGCACGATGCGATCGTGTTCGCGCATGGCGCGCTGACCTCGGTCGCGGCCGGGTTGTTCAAGATCGCGAACGACATCCGCCTGCTCGGATCGGGCCCGCGCTCCGGCCTCGGCGA
>Ga0075430_100000615_pt1 | contig 27160 bp, 24 predicted proteins | sample RhiMetdeltSRZDD4_FD_75294 | JGI IMG/M metagenome (GOLD analysis project Ga0075430, IMG submission 75294) | Populus rhizosphere microbial communities from Tennessee, USA - Rhizosphere MetaG P. deltoides SRZDD4 | ecosystem: Host-associated > Plants > Roots > Rhizosphere > Soil | place: USA... | reverse complement strand
GACCTTGTCCACGGCCTCGGCGATCTGCTCACCGATCTCGGGGTCGGCGGCGGAGATGGCGCCGACGTGGGCGATCTCCTCCTTCTGCTCGACCTCCTTGGACTGGTTCTTGATGCTCTCGACGCCGAGCTCGACGGCACGCTCGATCCCGCGCTTGATCGCCATCGGGTTGGCGCCGGCCGCGACGTTGCGCAGGCCCTCCTTGACGATCGCCTGAGCCAACACCGTCGCCGTCGTCGTGCCGTCGCCGGCGACGTCGTCGGTCTTCTTGGCGACCTCCTTGACGAGCTCGGCCCCGATCTTCTCGAAGGGCTCCTCGAGCTCGATCTCCTTGGCGATCGAGACCCCGTCGTTGGTGATCGTGGGGGCGCCCCACTTCTTCTCGAGGACCACGTTGCGGCCCTTGGGCCCGAGCGTGATCTTGACGGCGTCGGCGAGCATGTCCATGCCGCGCTCGAGCGCCCGCCGTGCCTCCTCGTCGTACGAGATGAGCTTGGGTGCCATCCGCTGCCTCCTCCTGCTCTCCGCAGATCCCCGTTCGGACTGCTAGCACTCGAGGGTGACGAGTGCTAAGGAAGGCATGCTACCCAGCGCCGTCGCCGGATGGCAAGCGCGGGCAGGCCCGGGTCAGGCCGCCACGCTCGCGCAGGGCGCCGAGCGCTCGACCCGCACGAGCACGTCGCCCCCGTCGGCGTCGTAGGCGTCCCGGCCGGCCCCGCCGTTCGCGGCGTCGTTGCCGCCGACGCCGTCTTCGGTCGCCACGCAGAAGTCGTTGCCGCGGCCCGCCTGCACGATGTCCGAGCCGCCGTCGCCGTTCACGGCATCGCGGTTCGGCCCGCCCTCGACGTCGTCGTCGCCCCCGCCCCCGCCGACGAGGTCGGCCCCCCGGCCGCCGCGTACGTCGTCGTCGCCCCCGCCTCCGTCGATCCGGTCGTTCCCCGGCCCGCCGAAGAGCCGGTCGCCGCCGCCGAGACCCCGGATCCCGTCGTCCCCGCGCAGACCGCAGATCACGTCAGCCTGTGGGGTCCCGCGCAGCACGTCGTCGCCGCGGGTACCGATGATCGTGCAGCCGGCGACTCCGGAGGGAGCCGCCTTGGTCGAGAGTGCCGCGTTCGGAGCGACGAGGAGCGCCGCGGCGGCCGCGGCGCCGACGAGGCGCCGCACGTCACTCCTCCGCGGCCGCGCCAGCCTCGACCATCTCGTGGATCTGCTCCACCACCTCCGCGTTCGCGAGCGTTGTGACGTCGCCGAGCGGCCTGCCCCTCGCCACGTCGCGGAGGAGCCGCCGCATGATCTTCCCGGAGCGGGTCTTGGGAAGGTCCCCCGTGAAGATGAGGCCGTGCGGCCGCGCGATCTTCCCGATCTTCGTGGCGACATGGTCCCGGAGCTCCGCGGCGACCGCATCGTCCCCCTCGTACCCGCTCTTCAGCGTCACGAACGCGACGATCGCCTCGCCGAGGATCTCGTCGGGCTTGGAGACGACGGCGGCCTCGGCGACCTTCTTGTTGTCGACGAGCGCGCTCTCGATCTCATAGGTCGACAGCCGGTGCCCCGCGCAGTTCATGACGTCGTCGATCCGGCCGAGCAGCCAGAAATACCCGTCCTCGTCGCGGCGCGCGCCGTCGCCGGCTACGTAGATCTCGGGGCCGTACTTCGAGAAGTAGGTCTCGACGTAGCGGTCGGGGTCGCCCCAGATCGTCCTCGCGATCGCGGGCCAGGGTCGTTTCAGCACGAGGTACCCGCCGCCGCCAAGCCCCACCGACTGTCCCTGCTCGTCCAGGATGTCCGCCTCGATGCCGGGGAACGGGAACGTGGCCGAGCCCGGCTTCAGTGAGGTGATCCCCGGGAGCGGCGTGATCAGGATCGCCCCGGTCTCCGTCTGCCACCACGTGTCTACGATCGGACAGCGCTCCCCGCCGATGACCTCCCAGTACCAGACCCAGGCCTCCGGGTTGATCGGCTCGCCCACCGACCCGAGGAGCCGGAGCGACGACAGGTCGTGCTTCTGCGGGTACTCGGTCCCCCAGCGCATGAAGGAACGGATCGCCGTCGGCGCCGTGTACAGGATCGTCGCCTTGTACTTCTCGACGATCTGCCACAGCCGGTCCTTGTCGGGCCAGTCGGGCGCACCCTCGTAGATGATCCCGGTGGTGTGGTTCGCGAGCGGCCCGTACACGATGTACGAGTGACCCGTCACCCACCCGATGTCGGCCGCGCACCAGTACACGTCGTCCTCGTGGATGTCGAAGATCAACCGGTGGGTCGCCGCGACCTGCGTGAGGTAGCCGCCGGTCGTGTGGGCGATCCCCTTCGGCTTGCCGGTGGTGCCGCTCGTGTAGAGCAGGTAGAGGAAGTCCTCCGCGTCCATGGGCTCCGGCTCGCACTCGGTCGACTGGCCCTCGACGAGCTCGTGGTACCAGAGGTCGCGGTCCTCGACGAACGCGTGGTCGCCGCCCGTCCGGCGCACCGTCACGCAGTGCTCGATCGAGGGGCACTCCTTCAGCGCCTCGTCGGCGTTGGCCTTCAGCGGGACGATCGCGCCGCGCCGGTAGCCGCCGTCAGCCGTGATCAGGACCTTGGCGCCCGCGTCGTTGATCCGGTCGCGCAGCGACTCGGCGGAGAACCCGCCGAAAACCACGGAGTGCGCCGCGCCGATCCGCGCGCACGCGAGCATCGCCACGGGAAGCTCGGGGATCATGCCGAGGTAGATCGCGACGCGGTCGCCCTTCGTGACGCCGAGCGCGCGCAGCGCGTTCGCGAGCCGCGAGACCTCGTCCAGGAGGTCGCGGTACGTGATCGTGCGCTCCTCGCCGGGTTCGCCCTCCCAGTAGTAGGCGACCTTATCGCCGCCGCCCGCCTCCACGTGGCGGTCGAGGCAGTTGTACGAGGCGTTCAGCCGACCGCCCGTGAACCACTTGACCCGCGGGGGGGTCCACTCCATCACGGTCTCCCAGCGGCGGAACCAGGAGAGCCGGTCCGCCTGCTCGGCCCAGAACCCCTCAGGATCGGCCTCCGCGCGCTCGGAGATCGTGGGGTCCTGGACGACCGCCCTCGATGCGAACTCCTCCGACGGCTCGAACACACGTTCCTCGGACAGGAGCGCCTCGATGTTCCGATCGACCTGCGCCATGGGTACAGCCTCCTTCGACGGCTACGCAGGCACGCATCGTACGGCTCCCAGCCTGGGCGGGCCATCCGGGAATGGCGTGCCCAGGTGCTTGCATCCGTGCCTGGGAGGTCCCAGCATCGTGCCTACGGGGCCGCCATGGAGGCGGCCTCGAACCCCGTCGGGGGAAGGAGGAGCGGCGTGGAGTACGAGGGGTACTGCGTGAAGGACCGCGAGAAGGTGAAGTTCGAAGGCACCGTGGTCGAGCTCAAGAACGGCCGAAAGGCTGCCCAGGGCACCTGCCCGAAGTGCGGCACCAAGGTCATGCGGATCCTGGGCAAGGCCGACGCCTAGGAGGGTGCGCCGTCGGAGACCGGCCCGCCCGGGCCGGCTCCACCCTCCCGCCGTCGGATCCGTGCCTAGTTCAGGCCGGAGAGGAGCTGTTCGGAGGTGAACACGGTCGGCCCCGCCGTGCGCTGGTGGCGCTCGGCCAGATCGGCGACCGTGGTCCGCTCGAAGACCTCCTGGATCGCCCGCGCCACGTCGCCCCAGAAGCCCTGCAGGCCGCACCGGGAGTCGGCGAAGCACGTGTGGTCCGTGGGTTCGAGGCAGAACATCGGGTAGAGCTGGCCTTCGATCGCGTCCGCGATCTCGGCCACCGTGATGTCCGAGGGATCGCGGGCGAGGCGGCACCCGCCCCCCGCGCCCCGGAAGCTCTCGACCAGGCCCGCCTTGTGCAGGGCCCCCAGCTGCTGCTCAAGGAATCGAGGGGGGATCTGCTGCACCTGGGCGATCTCCCGGGCGGGGACGAGCCCGCCGCCCTCCCGGCGCATCGACAGCTCGATCATCGCCCTCATGGCGTACTCGAGCTTCTGCGAGATCTTCAGCACGGCCTGCGCATCCTGCAGGGCAATCTAGGAACGGGCTTCATCACTGTCAACGAGGGGTGCCCGGCCCTCAGCGGGTGCCCCGAACGGGTGGTCCAGAGATGACCCGTTCGGGGCATTTTCTCGGAGGCGCGCTTGGCCGATACAAAGGGGGAGCCGAGAGACCTACGGAGACCCCCGGTGCGAGTGCTGGTGATCGACGACGAGCCGGACGTGCTCCTGCTCTGCCGTGTCAACCTGCAGCTCGCCGGCCACGAGGTCCTCGAGGCCGCGAACGGGAGGGCGGGCCTCGAGCTCGCCCGCACGCTCGAACCGGACGTCGTCGTCCTCGACATCATGCTCCCGAACCTGGACGGCCTGACCGTCCTGCTGGAGCTCGCCTCGTCCGAGGCGACCCGCCATATCCCGGTCATGATGCTGACCGCCAAGACCCAGCTCGAGGACCGCCGGAAGGCGTGGCGGGCCGGGTGCGTCGAGTACCTCACCAAGCCCTTCTCGCCGATCGAGCTCGTCGAGCTCGTCGGCCGCGCGGGCGGGATGTCCTCGGAGGAACGCTCCGAACGCCGCCAGCGGGCGCTCGCCTCGTTGGGGGCCTGACCCACCTCCCGACAGGCCCCGAACCGGACCCGGTTGCCCTCTCGGTACACTCGGGGTTCCGTGCTTCCCATCGTTCCCGTTCAGCCCAAGCACGTCTCCGACTACGCGGAGGCCGCCGGCGACGAGGCCGTCGAGCGCCTGCGCGCCGTCGCCGATCCGCTCCGGGGCCTGCGCGTCCTGCACGTGAGCAGCACCGCCTTCGGCGGAGGCGTCGCCGAGCTCCTGCACACGCAGGTGCCGCTCATGAACGACCTAGGGGTCGAGACCAGCTGGGCGCTGATCGAGGGCTCGGACGCGTTCTTCGTGGTCACCAAGGCGATCCACAACGCCCTGCAGGGCGCGGAGACACAGCTCGACGAGGAGATGCGGGCGACGTACATCGAACGGATCCGGGCAAACGCCCCGGAGCTCCCGCCCGGCTTCGACGTCGTGATCATCCACGACCCGCAGCCCGCCGGGATCCTCCAGGTGCTCGAGGAGACCGACTCTCGCAAGGGCCGGTGGATCTGGCGCTGCCACATCGACCTGTCCGCGCCGTACCAACCCGTCTGGGAGTTCGTCGAGCCCGCGGTGAACCGGTTCGACGCGGCGATCTTCACGGCCGAGGAGTACGTGCAACCCGGTGTGATGGGGCCGGTGAAGGCGTTCATCCCCCCGTCGATCGACCCGCTCAGCCCCAAGAACGCGCCGATGAGCCAGGGCGCATGGCGGGCCGTGATCGAGCCGTTCGGCGTCGACCCCGACCGGCCGCTCGTCACGCAGGTCTCGCGGTTCGACCCGTGGAAGGACCCGCTCGGGGTGATCGACGCGTTCCGGCTCGTCCGCAAGGAGGTGCCGACGGCCCAGCTCGTGATGGCGGGCTCGCTCGCCCACGACGATCCCGAGGGGATGCGCTACCTGGACCTCACGAACGAGCACGCGGCCGGGGACCCCGACATCTACCTGTTCACCGACCTCGACGGGGTCGGCGACACGGCGGTGAACGCTTTCCAGAGGGCGAGCGACGTCGTCGTGCAGAAGTCGCTCCGCGAGGGCTTCGGCCTCGTGGTCGCCGAGGGGATGTGGAAGGGCAAGCCCGTCGTCGGCGGGGACGTCGGCGGCATCCGGCTCCAGATCGAGGAGGACGTCACCGGCTATCTGGTCGACGGGATCGTGGCGTGCGCGGACCGCGTCACGCAGCTGCTCCTAGACCCCGAGCTCCGTCGTGCCATGGGCGAGGCGGGGCGCGAGCGCGCGCGTGACCGGTTCCTGTCCCTTCGTGAGCTGGAGGACACCTTCCGGCTGATCACCGACCTCGAACGGGGCGAGTGAGCGCCGATGGCCGCACCATCCACATGAGCCCCCCGCTGGTCGTGGCCTCGAACCGGGGCCCGCTCACCTTCGAGCGCGACGAAGCCGGCGAGCTCGCCGTCCGGCGGGGCTCCGGCGGGCTCGTCACCGCGTTGTCGGGGGCGCTCCTCGAGGCCGAGGGCGTGTGGGTCGCCGCCGCGATGTCGGACGGTGACCGCGAGATGGTGGCGGCGTCCACCCGGGGGCGGATCGACCACGATGAGGGCGACACCGCCTACCGCCTCCGGTACCTCGACATCCCTCCCGAGACCTACGACGGCTACTACAACGGCATCTCGAACGGCGTGCTCTGGTTCGCGCACCACTACCTGTGGGACACCGTGCGCTCGCCGTCATTCGGCAAGGACGTGGAGCGATCGTGGCAGCACTACGTCGACGTGAACCGGCGGTTCGCGCTCGCGATGCACGAGGAGGGCGAGCGCCTCGGGCCGGACCCCGCGTTCCTCGTGCAGGACTACCACCTCTCGCTCGTGCCGCAGTTCCTGCGCGAGCTCCGCCCGAACGCCCTCATCGCGCACTTCTCGCATACATCGTTCTCCGGACCGACCTATTTCCGCATGCTGCCGGCGACGATCCACAATCAGACGCTCCGAGGGCTGCTCGGCGCCGACGTGCTCGGGTTCCACTCGCCGGTCTGGGCGGAGAACTTCCTGCTCTCCGCCCGGAGCCTGCCGGGGGTGCGGGTCGACCTCGCGCGCTCCAGGATCGTGACGGAGGGGCGTGAGGTGACGGTGCGGATCCACCCGATCTCGGTGGACGGCCGGGCGATGCGCGCGTCGGCGTCGGTCCAAGAGATCCGCCGGCTCCGCCACGACCTCAACCGTTGGCGCGATAACAATCGCTTGATCCTGCGCGTGGACCGGCTCGAGCTCACGAAGAACATCGTCCGCGGCTTCCACGCCTACGAGCTGTTCCTGAAGCGGAACCCGTCGTGGATCGGTCGGGTCCGCTTCCTCGCGATGCTCTCTCCGTCCCGCCAGGAGATCCCCGAGTACCAGGAGTACACGGAGCTGTGCCTCGCCGAGTCCGAACGCATCAACGCGGAGTTCGGCACCGGCGGATGGGCGCCGATCGACCTTCGGCTGCGCGATGACTACGAGGGGGCGCTCGCCGCGTACGGCGTCTACGACGTCCTGTTCGTGAACCCCGTGATCGACGGGATGAACCTCGTCGCGATGGAGGGACCGCTCCTGAACCGCCGCGGCGGCGTACTCGTCCTGTCCCGCAACGCGGGCGCGTACGGACGTCTCGGCCGCTACGCGCTTGGCGTGAACCCGTTCGACCTCGGCGAGATGGCGGACGCGCTCGAGGAGGCGCTCGAGATGCCGCTCGACGAACGCGCGCGCCGGGCGCGCGGGCTCTCGCGGCTCGTCCTCGCGAATCCGCCCTCGCGATGGGTCGGGGGACAGCTCGAGGACCTCCGTCGCGCGCAGCGGCGCCGGCGCTAGCCCGAGAGCGTTCGGAGCGTCTCGACCAGGCCGGAAGGACCCTGGACGACCAGGTCCGCGGCCTCCACCAATGCCTCCGGCGTCTCGTCGCCGTGGACGGCGACGCGCACGACGATGATGCCGTCTCGCGCGAGGCGGTCGAGCGCGGCGAACGCGTCGAGGTCCGCGTGGTCGTCCCCCGCATAGAGCACCGCCTCGAGCTCGTGCTCGCGCGCCAGGCGTTCGACCGCGGCGCCCTTCATCGGACGGCCGGCCGGCACGAGCTCCAGCACCATCTTGCCCTCGACGATATCGAGCCCCGACGAGGTCGCGATCGGTTGCAGGGCAACGAGGAGCGCCGCGCGCGCGGCCGGCGGATCGAGCGCCTGCCGGTAGTGCACGGCCACCGAGGCGCCCTTGTCCTCCACCCACGCCTCGGCCACGACGCGCGCCGCCTCCACGGCCGAGGGGAACGCCGCGCCGACGAGCTCGGGCGCCTCATCACCCGATCCGTAGAGCCCGAGGATCGACAGGTGCGGCGCGCCGAGCCGGACCGCGACCTCCTCCGCCCGGCGACCAGTGACGATCGCGACGAGGCGATAGCGCTCGCCGAGCGACGCGAGCGCCTCGCGCACGCCGTGCACCGGCTCGGCGAGCTCGGGGCGCGCGACGATCTCCGAGAGCGTGCCGTCGAAGTCGAGGACGATCCCGCCGGCCGCCGCGCGGTCGTGCAGCGGGCCGAGGTCAGTCAGCGGTGAGCGCGGCGTAGTCGTCGCCCAGGAAGATCGCGAGCTGGGCCGTCCTGTCGATGTTCGCGGTCCCGGGTTCGAGCCGCATGATCTCGACGCCGTCGAGGTCCTCGAAGAACGAGTTCGCGAGGTACTCGGCCTCGATCTCGTCCTTGGGCGCCCGGTAGTGGATCGTGGTCACCGGGTAGGGGGCCGGCGCGTCGGCCGGATCCTGTACCGCGATGTACTCCTGATCCTCCAGCAGGGTCTGCGTGTCGGCGGCGAGGCCGCTCGCGCCCGCACCGTTGAACACCGCGATCCGAACGCCGATCACCTCCGGGCTCGGCGCCGGCTCCTCGTTGCCCGTCTCGGCGGCTGGACCGGTGGGTTCGGTCTCGCCGGTCTCGCCGGTCGCCCCGGTGACCTCGACCCCGCCGTCCAGGGGGGCGGTCGCGCCGCCGCCGCCGGTGTCCGAGGCCGGGAAGGCCTGGTCGATCACGACGATCCCCCCGACGACGAGGGCGATGATGATCAGGAAACGGAGCGTGCTGGCACCCACGGAGAGGTAGAAGCTCCTGTTGGTCGGCGGCTCGTGCTGGCCCATCCTACCCCAGGGTCAGGAGGGGAACCCCAGCCGCCGCGCGAGGCGCCTGCGTCGCCTGGCCTCGCGGAGCCGCCGCAGCCGGCGCACGAGCATCGGGTCGTACCGGAGCGCATCCGGCAGGTCGATCGCCCGCACGAGCAGCTGGTGATACCGGGTGACCGAGATCCCGAACCGCTCCCGGATGCGTCGCTCCTTCGTCCCCGGCTCCTGCCACCAGGACCGTTCGAAATCGAGGATCGCGCGGGTCCGCTCTTCGAGCTGGAGGTCCGGTTCGAACGGCTGCGCGCTCACGGGTCGAGCGTACCGAGCGGCGCCGACGCTTCAAGCAACCGCGGTTATCCGGCCAGGGCCCGGACCTGGCGGACCGCGACCGTGAGCGCCGAGAGGTCGCCGGCCTCCTCGAGCGCGAGCCCCCGCATGAACCGGCCGAGCCTCGCCGTGACGTCGCCCCTGGCCTGCAGGTACGAGGCAACGGACTCGTCGGGCGGCCGGTCCTCCCCGTGCGCGAGCGCCCGCTCGGCCACCTGCCGGCGGACGAGGCGCAGATCGTCCTCGAGCGCCTGGAGCGCCCACCGGTGCCACCGCGTCGTCGCCGAGACCTGCCCCACGCGGCCGTCGAGCCAGTCGATGTACGCGTGCTCGCCCACGAGGAAGAACACCCGGGTCACGTCCTCGATCGACCGACCGGTCGCCCTCGAAACGCTCGCGACGTCGGGACCGTGCACGAGGAAGGGCTGCATCACGTGCCGGCGAGCCACGTCCTCCGGGATGCCGCGGTCCATGAGTTGCCACGCGGCCCGCTCCCGCTCGTTCCGCCACGCCTCGGGGGCGAGGGCCGCGACCGCCTCCTCGAACGCCGCGAAGGGCTCTGCATGCGCCTCGACGGCCCGGCCGAGCTGGCCGGGCGCGTGCTGCAGGTACCAGCGCGCGACCACCTCGACGAGCCGGTCGACGTCGCCCATCAGCTCGTCCAGGAGCGACGGCTCGACGGTCCCGACGAGCGCCTCGATCGACTCCCACCGTTCGGGGGCGCGCGTGACGTCCCGGGCGATCCGGTACGCGCGGACGACGTCGGCCGCCTCGGCCCCGGTCTCGATCACGAGCCGCGACACGAACGTGATGCCCTGGGAGTTCACGACGTCGTTCGCGACGAGCATCGCGACGAGCTCCCGGCGCAGCGGGTGCTCGCTCAGGAGGTTCCCGAACCGCTCCACGACCTTCGACGGGAAGTACCCGCGGAGATCGCGCTCGAGGTACTCGGAGTCCGGCAGCGTCGAGGACAGGAGCGCGTCGGTCAGGCTCTGCTTCGCGTACGCGAGCAGCACCGCGAGCTCGGGCCGGGTCATGCCCCTGCCCGCGCGCCGACGCTCGGCCATCTCTTCCCCGTTCGGCAGGGCCTCGAGGTCGCGGTCGAGGTCCACGTCCGCCTCGAGGCTCGTCATCAGGTCCTCGTACACCTCCATGCGCTGGGCGCTCGTCGCGGCCTTCTGCGACAGGATCTGGGCCTGGAGGAAGTTGTCGTACAGCACGTGGCGGACGACGTCGGCCTCCACCGCAGACAGCAGTGCGTTGCGCTCCTCCAGCGTGAGGTCGCCGCGCGAGATCGCGAGCCCGAGCAGGATCTTCAGGTTCACCTCATGGTCCGACGTGTCGACGCCGGCCGAGTTGTCGATGAAGTCGGTGTTGATGCGCCCGCCGTGCTTCGCGAACTCGATCCGCCCGGGCTGCGTGAACCCCAGGTTGCCGCCCTCGGCGACGACACGGCAGCGCAGGTCGCGGCCGTCGACGCGCAGCTCATCGTTCACGCGGTCGTCTACGTCCTCGTGGTCCTCGGCCGAGCCCTTGACGTACGTGCCGATGCCGCCGTTGTAGAGGAGGTCGACCGGCGCCCGCAGGATCGCCGAGATGAGCTCGCCGGGGGTGAGCTCGGCCGCCTCGATCCCGAGCGCCAGGCGCGCCTGCGCCGAGATCGGGATGGACTTGGCCGTCCTCGGCCACACCCCGCCGCCCTCGGAGATCAGCGAGCGGTCGTAGTCGTCCCAGGTCGAACCCGGCGCCTCGAACAGGCGCCGACGCTCCGCGTGCCCGGTGCCGGGGTGCGGCGTGGGGTCGAGGAACACGTGGCGGTGGTCGAACGCGGCGACGAGGCAGATCTGGTCGCTGTACAGCATCCCGTTGCCGAACACGTCCCCGGACATGTCGCCGATCCCGACCACCGTGATCGGGACGCTCATCACGTCGGTGCCCATCTCGTGGAAGTGGCGCTTGATCGACTCCCACGCCCCGCGAGCGGTCACCCCGAGCGCCTTGTGGTCGTAGCCCGTCGATCCGCCGGAGGCGAACGCGTCGCCCAGCCAGAAGCCGTACTCGGCCGAGACCTCGTTGGCGACGTCCGAGAAGCTCGCCGTCCCCTTGTCGGCGGCAACGACGAGGTAGGGGTCGTTCTCGTCGAGCGTCACGACGTGCTCGGGATGCACGACCTTGCCGTTCACGAGGTTGTCCGTCACGTCGAGCATGCTGCGGACGAAGGTCACGTACTGGCGGACCCCCTCCCGCCGCAGCTCCTCGGGGTCCGCCGGCGCGTCCTTGAGCACGAAGCCGCCCTTCGCGCCCGTCGCGACGATGACCGCGTTCTTCACCATCTGGGCCTTCATCAGGCCGAGGACCTCGGTTCGGTAGTCCTGCCGGCGGTCCGACCAGCGGATGCCTCCGCGGGCGACCTTGCCGCCGCGCAGGTGGATCGCCTCGGTCTCGGGCGAGTACACGAAGATCTCGTACATCGGCGTGGGTTTCGGCATCTCCGGGACCGCCGCGGAGCGGAACTTGAACGCGATCGAGGCGCGTTCCGGCACGTAGAGGTTCGTCCGCACCGTCGCATCGATCACGCCCAGCGCGTTGCGCAGGATCCGGTCCTGCTCGAGCGAGGGCACGGCGTCGAGGTCGTGCCGGATCTCGGTCCGCAGGACCTCCTCGGCGGCCTCGTCGCCGACGTTCGCGGGGTCGAAACGGAGCTCGAACAGCTCGACGAGCTTGCGCGCGATCTGCGGATGGGCGGCGAACGCGTCGTTCTTGTACTCGACCGGGAAGCTCGCGTTCACCCGGTGGTGGTACTTGCGGTAGGCGCGCAGGATCTGGACCTGCCGCCAGTCGATCCCGGCGGTGACCACGAGCCGGTTCAGCGAATCGGACTCGCAGTCACCCCGCCACACGGCAGCGATGCAGCCCGCGATCCGCCCGCCGACGGCCTCCACCTCGAGCGGTCGCTGGTCGGCGCCGAGCACGCCGAAGTCGTGCAGGAACCGTTCGGCGCCCTCCTCGCCGAGGAGCGTGGTGGGGACCTCCTCGATCACGCGGAGGCCGAGCGATTCGAGCGTCGGGACGAAGTCCGAGAGCTCGACGCGGCCGCCGACCTTGTAGACCCGGACCCGCGTGAGCGTCTCTTCGTCGCGGGTCTGGTTCGAAAGGCCGATCACGAAGGGCTCGTCGCTCGCCTCGAGCTCCTCGAACCGCAGGATGTCCCGCACGGCGAGGTCGACGTCGGTCGAGGCCTTGTACGTCGGGGGGAACCGATCAGCCCAGCGGTCGAAGAGCCCGCGGGCTCGAGCCTCGTCGAACCCCTCGACCAGCCGTTCGAGGAGCCGGTCGTTCCAGGTTCGAGCTATCTCGACGACCTCCCCCTCGAGCTCGTAGAACGGCACGTCCGGCACCTGCCCGCCGCCGACGTGCACGGTGAAGTGCAGCTGCGCGAGGCCGCTCTCGGCGATCGACAGGTGGTAGTCGATCGTCGTCCCGTGGAAGCGCCGCACGAACAGTTCCTGCAGCCGCCGCCGCACCTCCGCGTTGAACCGGTCCCTGGGGAGCGCGACGAGGAGCGAGACGCTCCGCCCGTACAGGTCACGTCGGACGAACAGCTGCACGTGTTGCGACTCCTGCAGGTGCAGCAGTCCCATCACCTGCTGGCGGAGCTCGTCCACGGAGGCGGCGAATAGCTCGTCCTTCGGGAAGCTCTCGAAGATCGAGACCACGGCCTTGTAGTCGTGGGAGCCCTCGAACAGGTCCTCCGCGTCGAGGATCTGCCGCAGTTTGCGGGTCAGCACCGGCGTCTTGCTCGCCGGCTCCATGTACGCCTTCGAGGTGAAGAGCCCGATCAGCCGGGCCTCGCCGACGATGCGGCCGTCGTCGGAAACCCGGCGCACGCCGATGTAGTCCATGCGGGCGCGGCGGTGGACGGTCGACTCGCGGTTCGTCTTCGAGTAGATCAGCTGGTCCCCGCCCTCGATCCGCGCCCGCAGGTTCGGTTCGATCGTGTCGAGCAGGACCGGCTCCGAATAGGACGACCAGCCGGACTTCGACAGGATGCCGAGCCCCGAACCCTCCGCGGTCGCGAGCGCGCGGCCCTGCGGCAGGTCGACGAGCTCATACTCGCGATAGCCGAGGAAGACGAAGTTCAGGTCGAGGAGCCACTCGAGGAACGCGACCGTCTCGGCCACCTCGCCGTCCGAGTACAGGACGACCCCGTCCCAGGCGATGTCGATCATCCGTTTGGCGGCGGTCTGCATCGCGTCGAAGTCGCGCACCGCGAGGCGGACGTCGCGCAGGACCGCGCGGATCGTCTTCGCGAGCTCCTCCTGCTCGGCCCCCGGGAGGATCCGGTCCAGCTCGAAGTGCATCACGGACTCGCGGGTCGAGGTCTCGCGGACGTGGACGATCCTCTTCAGCCGGCCGTTCCGATCGCGCTCGGTCCCCACAACCGGGTGGATCACGTGCCGGACCGAGAGGTCCCTCGCCTCGAGCTCCGCGGTCACCGAGTCGAGCAGGAACGGGGAGTCCGGCGCGGAGATCTCGATCACGGTGCCAACCGCCGAGTAGCCCTCGGTCGCGACCGCCGGGTCGAACACCCGGACCGCGACCTCGTCCTGCGGGCGCGAGTCGGCGAGCTCGAACGCCCCCGAGACGATGCCGAACAGCTCGTCCGGGCTCCGCTGGGCGAGGTCCTCGGGGGACAGCCGGCGGGTGAACGCGTTCGCGAACGCCCGGACGATCTCGGCCCGTTCCTTGGGGATCCGGGCGTCGATGAGCTCCGACACCCGACCGTCGGCGCCCGCGGTCACCTCGTCGGTGGCGCTCACGGCACCATCGTACCCGTGCCTCTCGGCCTCACCGAGGTCCGATCGGATGCGCGGAGGGCCTTTACCCTGGGGCTCCGGAAGCCGAGGCTTGAAGGGAGCCGGGCCGTCCGGCGCGCCCCCCGTGCGCCGGCTCTCCGAGCGCGTGCATGGTCGAGATCGGACACCGCATCGGCGGCAACGTGGGTAAGCACGAGTTGCGCTCCGTGGCGCAGCTCCGGATGCTCCACGCCCTCGCCACCCGGCTGACCGCGCTCGACGACGCCGATGCGATCGGCGAGGCGATCACCACCGAGCTGAAGACGCTGATCGACTACCACAACTGCCGGATCTACCTCCTGCAGCACGATGGGGAGACCCTGTGGCCCGTGGCGTTCCACGGAGAACTGACCGAGTACGAGTCTGAGACCCACGAGGAGCTCGTGTCGAAGGTCGGCGAGGGGATCACCGGCTACGCGGCGCTGGTCGGCGAGACCTACTACTCGCCCGACGCGCTCCACGACGATCGCGGCTACCAGATCGAGGGCACCGACGAGATCGACGAGTCGATCCTCGCCGTCCCGATGAAGGTCGGCGATCGCGTCACCGGCGTGATCGTGCTGTCGAACCTCGGCACGGATCAGTTCGACGAGGAGGACCAGCGGGTCCTCGAGGTCCTCGCCTCGCACGCGGGGGTCGCGTACGAGAACGCGTCGCTGCTCCAGAAGGAACGGCGGGCGGCGGAGACCTCATCGGCGCTCCTCGGCCTCTCGCAGGCGCTCACCGGCGCGGGCGACGTCTCGACGGTGCTCGAGCGCGTTGTGGCCGCGGTGCCGTCGATCCTGTCGTGCTCGAGCCTCGCGGCGTACCACCGCGACCCGGAGACCGGCGACTTCGTGCCGCTCCACCAGCGCGGGGTGGAGCCGGATCCGGAGACGGCCTTCGCGTCGGTTCCCGGAGACCTCGGATCGCGGTTCATCGCCACGATCGACGAGCCGTTCGTGGTCACGCGCGTCGCGGCGGCGCAGGTACCGGCCGAGTACCGGCTCGGGCCGCCGCCTCGCGAGGTCCTCGTCGCGCCGATGCGGTGGGATCCCGACGAGTTCGGGGCGCTCGTGATGGCGGCGCGGGACGAGGACGCCTCGTTCTCCGACCGCGACGTCTCGCTCGCCCGCGGAATCGCGCACATCGCCTCGCTCGCGCTCGGCAGCGCCCGGCGGGTGAGCGAGCTCGAGCGCTTCCAGGAACTCGCGCAGACGCTCGACGCGATCTTCTGGGAGGCCGATCCGGCGACCCTCCGATTCACGTTCCTCTCGCAGCGGGCCACCGGCGTGCTCCGGCCGACCGGGAACGAGCGCCGGCCTCCCGAGCACTGGGGCGACCACGTCCATCCGGAGGACCGGGCGCGCGTGGTCGGGGCGCTGCAGGTGGCGATCACGTCGCCGGGCGAGGACCTGGATCTCGAGTATCGGGCCCCCGGCCTCGAGGGCCGGACGCTCTGGCTCCGGGACATCGTCCACGTGTCGCCCGACGCGCTCCGCGGACCGGTCGTGCGCGGGCTCATCGTCGACGTCACGCAGGGCAAGCGCGCCGAGCAGGCGCTCCGCAGGAGCGAGCAGAAGTACTCGGAGGCGTTCCACCGCGAGCGCGAGGCCACGCAGCGACTGCGGGCGCTGGACGAGATGAAGAACACCTTCCTCGAGGCCGTCTCGCACGACCTTCGGACGCCGCTCACCTCGATCCTGGGCTCGGCCCTGACGCTGGAGCAGGCGGGCATGCGCCTGCCGGAAGCGGACGCGATGGACCTGTTGCACAGGATCGCGTCGAACGCCCGCAAGCTCGAACGGCTCCTCTCGGACCTCCTCGACCTCGACCGGCTCCAACGCGGGATCATGACCCCGCAGCGCCGGGAGACCGACGTCGGCTCGCTCGTTCGCGAGGCGGTGAAGGAGTTCGAGCTGTTCGGCGGGCGCGAGGTCGAGGTCTCGGCCGGGCAGCTCGTGGCGAACATCGACGCCGCAAAGGTCGAGCGGATCGTCGAGAACCTGCTCGCGAACGCGGCCCGTCATACGCCGGCCGCGAGCCGGATCTGGGTTCGGGTGACCGCGAGCGACGACGGCGTGCAGATCGTGGTGGAGGACGACGGGACCGGTGTACCGGACGAGCTCAAGGAGGCGATCTTCGAGCCGTTCCGCCAGGGACCCGGCCCGGCGAGCACGTCGCCCGGCGTCGGCGTCGGGCTGTCACTCGTCGCCCGGTTCGCCGAGCTGCACGGCGGGCGGGCCTGGGTCGAGGATCGCCCGGGCGGCGGCGCGTCGTTCCACGTGTCCATCTCCGACCGCTGACCGCGTCCGGGGCCGGTGGTTGCTGGCCCCGTTCGGGAGCGGGTAGCGTGGGCAACCTGCCTCACCCCGAGCCACCGAGCATGTCCGAAGCCGACGAGAGAACGATCACGCCCGACGACGCCCCCATCGAGCCCGCGGCGGCGACCGCGACGGCTCCGACGCGCGCTGCCGAGACCGCGGGGCCCGACGCGGTGACCGAACGCGAACGCCGGAGCTGGCCCGGGCTCCTGCTCAAGGTCGCCACGTTCGCGGTCGCGCTTTTCCTGTTCGTCCTCGCGATCCAGCTGATGAAGGAGGGCGCGAAGGCGCTGGCGCCGGCGCTCGAGGGCAGCCCGCTGTTCAGCAACGCGTTCTCGACGCTCGGGGCCGGATGGCTCGGCGCCTACATCGTGCTCTCGGGATCGCCGATCGCGGCGGTCGCGCTCAGCCTCTACGTCGGGGGCGCGACCACCGAGCTGCAGACCTTCACGATGCTGTCGGGCTCGCGCCTCGGCGCGTCGTTCATCGTGCTCCTCGTGGGGTTCCTCTACGCGGTCCGCAACCGCGGGCGCAACCGCGGGGAGTCGATCGGCATGGGGGTCCTGGCCCTGTCGCTGACGGCACTCGTCTACGTGCCGGGGATGATCATCGGCTACGGGATCTTGAAGTGGGGGATCCTCGACGGCGTCCAGTGGCATGCGTCGTCGGACGTGCTGTCGATCGTCGACGTCATCTGGGGCCCCGCGCTCGATCTGCTGACGCAGCTGCCCGGATGGACGCTCCTGCCCTTCGGGCTCGGGCTGATCCTGCTCTCGTTCCGGCTCCTCGACAACGTGCTCCCCCAGCTCGACGGCGAACGCCACGGGGGCCGGCGCGCCGAGATGCTGAAACGCCCCTGGCCGATGTTCGCCCTCGGCTGCATCGTCGCGACCGTGACGCTGTCGGTCTCGGTCGCGCTCACCGTGCTCGTGCCGCTCGCGAGCCGCGGCTACATCAACCGCGAGCAGTCGATCCCGTACATCATGGGCGCGAACATCACGACGCTCGCCGACACGCTCGTCGCGGCGATGGTGCTCGGCAACGCGGTCGCGGTGCAGATCGTGCTCGCCGAGGCGATCGCGGTATCGATCGTCTCGCTGTTCCTGCTCGCGTTCATGTTCGGCCCGATGAAACGCGGGATCATGTCGCTCGACGAATGGGTGGTGACGTCCGACCGGCACCTGTGGCTGTTCGTCGCGATCCTGTTCGTCCTGCCGGCGCTCTTCCTCACGTCGGGGATCTGGATCGGCCCGATCACCGGCTAGGGCCGCGACGTCAGTCGAAGATGTCCTTGAGCTTGCGCTCGATCGAGTCCACCGACTCGCCGGTCTTCTCCTTGATGACCCCGACGAGGCGGTCCCTCTTGCCTTCCGTGCGATCGAGGTCGTCGTCCGTCAGCGCGCCCCACGCCTCCTTCACGCGGCCGCGCGCCTGATCCCACTTGCCTTCCCTCTCCAGGCGATCGCTGTCGTCCATCCTGCTCACCTCCGGTTGATCGATACCCCGCGCCGGCGCGGCGAAGCCGCGCTCAGCGCCGCTTCCTCGAGCCCGCCTTCCGCGACCCCGTTCGCTTCGCGGTCGATTTCCTGGTTCTCGTCGACGTGGCCTTGCGTGTACCCGAGCGCTTCGCGGTCGAACCCTTCGTGCTCGACTTCCTGGACGTCGACGTCCGCGACGCGGGCCTCTTGGAGCCGGTCTTCCTCGTGCTCGTGCGCTTCGCGCTCGTGCGCTTCGCGCTCGAGCGCTTCGCGCTGGACGTCTTCCGGCTCGGCGCCTTCCGGCTCGGCGTCTTGCGGCCTCCCGCCTTCGCCGCCTTCGTCTTGACCTTCTCGGAGACCTCGTCGGCCTGCTCGACGGCGACCGCCTCCATCTTGTCGGCCACCGTTCGAACGAGGTCCTGTGCCGCGTCGGTCGAGAGCAGCTTCTTGCCCGCCTTCACGGCGGTGTCCTTCACGCCGTCCTTCGCCATGAGGGTCCGTCCTCTCCGTCGATCGGGGGCTCTCTAGGTATTCCCCGAGAGGGCGGATCTGATTCCTGGCGTGCTAGGTCCTGGCGGGCTCCCGAAGCATGGCCGGCTCGGCCGCCCCCACGGGGTCGTGCCGGAGGTCCAGGCGGCGGAGCAGCATGGCGTTGAACGCCACGACGATCGTGGACAGGCTCATCGCGAGCGCCCCGACGGCGGGAGGGAGCACGAACCCGGCCCAGGCGAACACGCCGGCGGCGAGCGGGATCGCGAGCGCGTTGTAGCCCACCGCCCAGCCGAGGTTCTGCAGCATCTTCCGGTAGCTCGCCTTCGACAGGGTCCGGACAGACACGACGCCGCGCGGATCGTCGCTCGCGAGCACGACGCCCGCGGACTCGATCGCGACGTCGGTCCCGGCGCCGATCGCGATCCCCACGTCCGCGCCGGCGAGGGCGGGTGCGTCGTTGACCCCGTCGCCGACCATCGCGGCCCGGAGGCCCCGGCCCTGCAACGTCGCGACTGCGCCCGCCTTGTCCTCGGGGAGGACCTCGGCCATCACCTCGTCGACGCCGAGATCGGCCGCCACGGCCTCGGCGACCTCCCGGGCATCGCCGGTGATCATCACGACACGGACGCCTTCGCGGTGCAGCGCGTCGACCGCCTCGAGGGACTCGGGACGGATCTCGTCCTCGACGGCCATCGCCCCGAGGACCCGGTCGTCGCGGACGACGGCGAGCACCGTGGCGCCGCGGGCGCGCCATCCCTCGGCGTCTCCGGCCAGCTCCCACGGGATGTCGATCCCGCGCTCGCGCAGGAGCGCCGGGCCGCCCACGCGGACCGTCCTGCCGTCGACGACGGCCTCGACCCCGCGTCCGGGCAGCGCTCGGAAGTCGGTCGCGGTTGGGACGTCGCCATCGGCCGCGGCGACGATCGCCCTCGCGATCGGGTGCTCGCTGCTGGCCTCGACCGCCGCCGCGAGGCGCAGAACCTCGTCGGCAGCAACCTCGACGCCGACCCTGTCGCGGACGGCGGGCTTGCCCTTCGTCAGGGTCCCCGTCTTGTCGAACAGCACCGCCCCCACCGTGCGCATCCGTTCGAGCGCGAGCCGGTCGCGGACGAGGATGCCGGCACGAGCGGCCACGCCGGTCGAGATCGCGATCACGAGCGGGATCGCGAGCCCGAGCGCGTGCGGGCACGAGATGACGAGCACGGTGATGGTGCGTTCGACCGCGTCGCCGGTCTCGCCGAGCGCCATCCACACCACGAACGTCAGGATGCCGGCGGTCACCGCGACGTAGAAGAGCAGCGCGGCCGCCCGGTCGGCCAGCGCCTGCGCACGCGAGCGCGAAGCCTGCGCCTCGCGGACCAGACGCTGGATCCCCGCGAGCGCCGTTTCCTGCCCGACGGCCTCAACCAGGATCCGGACGGAGTTGTCCGTGGCCACGGTGCCCGCGACGACCCGGTCGCCGGGCACCCGGTGCGCCGTCTTGGACTCGCCGGTGATCATCGACTCGTCGAACGCCGCGTCCCCCTCGATCACCGTCCCGTCGGCCGGCACGCGGCCTCCCGGTCGCACGAGGACGACGTCGCCGGGTCGCAGCTGGCTCACCGGGACGGTGTGCAGCATGGTCCCGTGCACCATCTCGGCCTCGTCGGGGAGCAGCGCGGCGAGCGCCTCGAGCGCGCCTGACGCCTGCCCGAGCGCCTTCATCTCCTGCCAGTGGCCGAGGAGCATCACGTCGATCAGCAGCGCGAGCTCCCACCAGAACTCGAGATCGAGCGCGTCGAACTCCGACGCGAGGCTCGCGACGAATGCGACGACGATCGCGAGCGAGATCAGCAGCATCATCCCGGGCTGCCGATCGCGCACCTCCTGCAGCCCGCCCTTGAGGAACGGGAGACCGCCGTAGACGAAGACGACCGTGCCGAGGATCGCGGGGATCCGATCCGAGAGCGGGAACGTCGGCGCCGTGTAGCCCAGCCACTCCTGCATCATCTCGGACCAGAACAGGACCGGGATCGTCAGGGCGAGGCTGAGCCAGAAGCGGTCGCGGAACATCGCGACGCTGTGGCCGGCGTGCTTGTCGTGACCCCCGTGTCCGGCGTGAGCGTCATGCCCCGCGTGGGCGTCGTGACGCTCGTGGGCGTCGTGACCTTCGTGGGTGTCGTGGCCCTCGTGGGCGTCGTGGCCGTCGTGGCCTTCGTGGCCCTGGTGCTCGCTATCCATCCCATATATGGATAGCAGGGGATGCACGTTGTAGCGGCCGCTGAGCGGCCTGCCGGCTCATCAAACGTCCGGCACCTTGCGCCGTCCGTAGCGGGTCATCCCGGGAGGCTTGACCACGTTCAAGGTCAGCACCACAAGCAGGACGACGAGCCCGAGACTCGGATGGAGCAGGTCGGTTCCGAGAGCGTCCAGACCGGACCCGGTCGCGCTTCGCGCGAGGTTCGCCTTGGGGCTGACCGACGGCATGTGAAGGAGGAGGACGACCACGGAACCGACGGTCATGACGAGCGAGATGACCACCCAGTAGTAGCGGAGCACACCCCATCTCGTGCCGGCCCCGATCGCGATCCCGGTGATCAGCGACGCGATCGAGAGGGGAACGATCACGATCCACCCGGAGAGGTCCATCGCGATCCAGGCCGCGCGGATCGTCTGGTCGTCCCTCGACGCCGCGGCCGCCAGACCGAATGCGAGATACACCAGCACGGCCCCCATCCAGCCGACGGAAACCGCGAGGTGCGCCGCCAACACACCGCGGCGGACAGGAGGGGTCATCACCATGTCATCGGCGGGCGGGGCGCCCCGGCGCGCCTACAGGTGTTGACCGGGCCTTGGGGTGGTTCGGCCGGGCGGCCGCTGCCGGCGGCCTCGGCATCTCGTTGATCGATCGGTTCTGACCAGTCCAGTTACCGACCGTCGGGCAGCGGCATTCGCCCCGGCGAGCGTGCGATGCACGAGGATGGCTGGAAGCGGGACCCGCTACGAGGCCGCCATGTGCTTGGGAATCCGGTCCGGCGAGCCAACGCATATGCCCATCGGCATCTCAAGCACGGGCCTATCACAGACAGGCTCCCACCTGCAGGATCGAAGAGCCGGCGGTCGGATTCGAACCGACGACCTGCTGTTTACAAGACAGCTGCTCTGCCCCTGAGCTACGCCGGCGCGCGACGAGCGTATCAGCGTCGCGATGGCCGAACGCTCAGGACGGCAGCGATGCAGGAAGCACGAAGCCGTAGAGCGCCGCCGCGAGCGAGGCAGACGCGTTCAGCGACCCGACGCGGCCGCCCATCGGCAGCCGGACGAGCAGGTCGCATGCCTCTCGGGTGAGCCGCGCGGGACCGCTCCCCTCCGAACCCACCACGAGCGCCACGCGTCCGACCGGGCACCTCTCCTCGAAGATCGTTCGTTCGGCCCCCTCGTCGAGCCCAACCACCGTGAACCCCACGTCCTTCAGCCGTTCGAGCGCGCGGGGGATGTTCGCGACCCTCGCGTGCGGCAGGTGCAGCAGGGCGCCCGCCGACGCCCGGACGGCGCTCGGCGACACGCCGGCGGCCCGGCGCGTCCTCGTGACGAGCAGCTCGGCGCCCGCCGCTTCGGCCGAGCGGGCCGCGGCCCCCAGGTTGTGGGGATCGGTGATGCCGTCCAACACGACGACGATCGCGTCCGGCGCGTACCCGCGGGTCGCGAGCTCGCGCTCGCCGATCGGCTTCGCGGGCACGGCCTCCGCGACCACGCCGTGGTGGTCCGAGACGAGTCGGTCGAGCTCCTCGCGATCGACCTCGCGCAGCTCCACGGCTGCCTCGCGGGAGGCATCGAGGAGCTCCCGCAGCCCCGGCGTCGCTCGCGACCCCCTCGCGAACAGCACCCGGCGCGCGAGGCCCGCCCGGACCGCCTCCAACGCAGCGCGTCGGCCGGCGACGACGACCTCTCGGCCCGTCTCGCGCGACGTCCCGGCCGTCACAGGCCCGAGACGACCACGAGCGCGAGGCACGCCACGCCGTCGCCCGAAAGTCCGAGGCCCTCCGGCCGCGTCGCCTTGATCGAGACGCGCTCGCTCCCCACGCCGAGCAGCTCGGCGAGGCCGGAACGGATCTCGTCCCGAACCGGCGCGATGCTCGGACGCTCGGCGATCACCGTGACGTCGACGGACGTCGCCGCGTACCCGGCGCCCCGCACCTTGTCGAGCGCCCGCCCCAGGAGCTGGGGTCCGGCGATCCCGGCGAGGGCCGGGTCGGTGTCGGGGAAGTGCTCGCCGAGGTCGCCGAGCCCGGCGGCGCCGAGCAGCCCGTCGGCGATCGCGTGACAGACGACGTCCCCGTCCGAATGGCCGGCGAGCCCCGGCTCGCCCTCGAACCACACGCCGCCGAGCCGAAGCGGCCGGCCCTCGTCGAACCGGTGGACGTCGAACCCGAGTCCGATCCTCGGGTCGCTCACCAGTCGAGCGCCTCGGCCAGCCGGAGGTCCTCCGGCGTCGTGATCTTGAGGTTCAGGCCCTCGCCCTCGATCGCGCGGATCCGGAAGCCCGAGCGCTCGAGGAGCGCGGCGTCGTCCGTCTCCTCGATCCCCTCGCGTTCGGCGGTCTCGTGCGCCCCGATCAGCGCGCCCGGGACGAAGGCCTGCGGCGTCTGCGCCAGCGCGAGCATACTGCGCGGCTCCGTTCCCTTCACCACCTGGCCCTCGACGCGCTTCACCGTGTCGACGACCCGGACCACGGGGATCACTGCGTCCCAACCGTCCAGGGCGTCGATCACACGAGCGAACAGCCCGGGGGTCGCGAACGCCCTCGCCGAGTCGTGGCACACGATGACCCGAGCACGGTCGCCGACCGCTTCGAGACCCGCCCGGACCGATGCCTGTCGCGACGCGCCGCCGGTCACGACCGTCGCGCCGAACCGTCGCACCACGTGCTCGACCCGTTCCTCGAACCCCGGCGGCGCCACGACGACGATCTCGGCGATCGCGGCGCACGCGGTCACGCGTTCGACCGCCCGGGCCACGATCGGGACGCCGCCGACGGGGACGAGACCTTTGGGGAGCGAGGCGTCGAGCCGTTCGCCTCGGCCACCGGCGAGCACGATCGCGATGGCGCCGTCCACGGCGCGAGGTTACCGGAGGTTCGCGAACACCATCCGGCCCGTCGCGGTGGAGATCACGTTGCGGATCACGATCGGCGCGTCCGAGCCGATCCGCTCCCGAGCGGCCTCGACCACCACCATCGTCCCGTCGTCGAGGTACCCCACGGCCTGGCCGGCCTCTCGTCCGTCCTTGACGAGCCGGACCTCGAGCTCATCGCCGATCCCGACCGGCAGCCGGAACGCCGCCGCGAGATCGTTCAGGCTCGGAACGCTCACACCGACCGCCTGCGCGACCTTCGACAGGTTGTGGTCGGTCGTCAGGAGCGACGCGCCCGTGTCCTTCGCCACACGGACGAGCGTCGCGTCGACGTCGGCGATGCCGTCCTCCTCGACGAGATGCACCTCGACCGACGGCGCCCGCTTCAGCTCGCCCAGGGTATCCAGGCCACGCCGGCCGAGCGCCCGGCGCCGCGGGTCCGAGGTGTCGGCGATCGTCTGGAGCTCCCACAGGACGGCCGAATGCACGAGCACGTCCCCGGACAGGAACCCGGACGCGATGAGGTCGAGGATCCGCCCGTCGATCAGCGCGCTGGTGTCGACGACGAAGACGGTGTCGGGCGCTCCCGCCGCCCGCGGCTTGAGCCCGATGAGGTTGAACAGCTCCTGGTGCTTGGTCCGGCCGATCCGGAACCCCACGTAGCCGAGGGTCACGTACGCGAACGCCACGCTGGTCCACGCGGCGAGCGGGGGGAGGCGGAACACCGGAACCGACAGCAGCGCGGCCACCGCGAGCCCGGCGATGAGGCCGGCGACCCCCGCGACGATCTCTGCCGCGGGAACCTTGCGGAGCTCCTCCTCCATCGAGCGGACGGCGACGGCCGTCTGCCGCCCGAGCACGCCACCCAGCACGAACCCGGTCGAGGCCCCGAGCACGACGCCGAGGAGGGTCCGGCTCGGGGTCGACGGGGCCACGTGCGTGGCGATCGAATAGCCGGCCGCGGCGAACAGCACCACGAACAGCAGGCGGACGAACTCCACGAGCCGGCCGCGCGCCGGGGGAGGGCGTTCGGAGGCCCCCCGAAGGTGCAGGCGGCCCCGCCACGTGGCCACGTCATGCCTGAGCATCTCCCCTCAAGCCTCGACGCGCGGGGGGCTCGACTTGACGGCTGGCTTCCCCGGACAGGCTGCCGCGAGGCTGGAGGACCGCTTCTGTCAGGCCGGACCGGCCTGGGCTCAGGCCTGGGCCATCACCCTGGCGCCGTGGGAGTCGTCGAGGACCTTGTCGATCATGGCCTCGGCCTTCTCCTCGTCGCCCCCGGTCGCGAACGTGAGCTCGGAGACCAGGATCTGCCTGGCCTTGTTGATCATCCGCTTCTCGCCGGCGGACAGGCCGCGCTCGCGCTCGCGGATCGACAGGTTCCGAACCACCTCGGCCACCTGGTAGATATCGCCGGAGCGCAACTTCTCGATGTTGTTCTTGAAGCGGCGGCTCCAGTTGGCGGCCATCTGGGACTCGTCCTCACGCAGGACCTTCATGACCTTCTTGACCTCGTTCTTGCCGACCACCGAGCGCAGTCCGACCTCTTCGGTGCTGTCGACCGGGACCATGAGCGTCAGGTCACCGTAGGAGACCCGGAGCTTGAAGTAACGGCGCTTCTCACCGAGGAACTCGCGCGTGCACAGTTCCTCGATCACTGCTGCGCCGTGTTCCGGATGCACAACCGTGTCGCCTTTTCGGAACACAGGACCCCCTAGGTGTCGGTGGCTTGGGCTCGGCGAATGGATCAAGGGTAGCACGCGGACCCCTCCCCCAGCAAATCAAAACCCCAGGTCAGAGGCCATATTTCGGTCCGCAGCGGCCCCGTTCGGCCCAACCACGAGGCGCCCCCAGCCCTAGGTCAGATGGACGAACGACCCGGTTCGCGTGCCTGCGCAACCGGAACAACGCCAAGAACGCGGGGCGCCGACTGGGATGTCGGCGCCCGCGTATAACCTCGCCATTCGGTCGGCCGTCGGCCCGCCCGGCCATCCACGGCGGGCGGAAGGAGCGTGCGATGCAGGTCGTTCGGGCGGACGGGTTCGGATCGCTGGTGCCCGTGGACGACGCCGCGGCGACGCCGCTCGAGCCGCCCGCCGCCGAGCCCGATCGCTACCCGCTCGTGGTCGCCGAGTGGCACGACGCGTGGTTCGACTTCGAGCAGTCCACGCTCGAGGACCTCCGGCAGGCGTACCTCGTCCGTACCGTTGGGTTCCTCGTGGGCGAGGGGCCGAGGTTCGTCTCCCTCGCGCAGGAGATCCTGCCCGACGGCGAGGGGTTCCGGGCCGTCACCCACATCCCGCTCGCGATCGTCGAACGCCTCGTCCGGCTGGACGCATGTGAGGGATCGGAGGATCGCTGAGCGTGGGGCTGGCCCCGGCCGCCGCCACCCGCTACACTCCCCGAGCCCAGACGTCCGATCCTGGAGATCGGGCCCGACCGGAAGGAGGGATGCCCAGATGGCCGAGAACGCCCTTGTCGTGAGGCCGCATCCCTCCGGGACCGGTTCCTAGGCAGCGCCGCAGGTCGGCGACACGCCCGAGCCGCCCGAAGGGGCGGCTTCTTCGCGTCCTGGGGCCGCGCGCCCCGCGCGCCCACCGCCGACCGAAAGGAACCGCGTTGGATACCGAGAACCTCACCGACGTCGAGGAGCCGACGGCGATCGACCATTTCCTCGCCGAAGGACTCATCACCGACGTCCTGCGCATCGTGAAGACCGGAAAAGAGGCGTCGGTGCACCTCTGCCGCGCCACCCGTTCGACCACAGGCGAGGACCTCCTCGCCCTGAAGGCGTATCACCCGCTCGACCGGCGCGATTTCCGCGACGAGTCGATCTACCGCGACGGCGAGTGGATCAAGGAGCGACGCATCCGGGTGGCGCTCGAGAAGCACACGCGGTTCGGACGCGTGGTGCAGGGCGGCATCTGGGTCGGCCGCGAGTGGGAGACGCTGCGAGCGCTCTCCGACGCGGGCCTGCCCGTGCCGAAACCGATCGCGTGCACCGAGGACGCGATCCTCATGACGTACCTGGGCGACGAGGAGACGTCCTCACCCCAGCTCCGCTCGTTCCGGCCCGACGCCGAGGAGGCACAGGACCTGTTCGAGCAGGTGCTGCGCGCGATCGAGCACATGCTGTACCGCAACGTGATCCACGGCGACCTCTCCGCGTACAACGTGCTCGTCTGGGACGGGCGCGCGATCGTGATCGATTTCCCGCAGGCGGTCGACGCCCGCAAGAACCGGCATGGCCCGGCGCTGCTCGAACGCGACGTGCGGCGGATCTGCGATCACTTCGCGAGGTACGGCGTCGACGCCGATCCGCAACGGATCGCGGGCGACCTGTGGACCGCGTGGGAGTACGCGGACCTCGTCCCCGAGGAGCTCAGGACGGCGATCGAGCTGTGACGGATCTGTGTCGAACCGCGATCAGCCTCTTGAAATCGGTGGACGAGCTGGCCGTAGTGTTTTAGGTTCACTCGACGCTGAAGGGAGGGCAGCGATGGATGTGACGTTCTCCATCCGACTCATGGTCTCGCGCCTCCCGGCGTCGTTCACGGCCTAGCCGGATCTTCCCCGGCACGCCCTCGGCTCGAGGCATCCTGACGGTGATCGAGATATGACCGTCACGATCCCGAGTCATCCGAAGGACGGGACGCACGTCGTACCAACCGTAGGGCACACCGGTAACCCCGATCGAAGCATCCGCGACGCAGAGAAGGGTCTGTTCAGCGATGAAGCACCCGAGCAGAGAGCAACGGTGGTTCGAGGACCTCGGGTCCTTCTCTCGCCGCGTCTTGACGACGGTGTTGTTCACCGACGTCGTCGATTCGACCGCCAGCTTGGTTGAGCTCGGTGACCGCGCGTGGGCCGATCTGCTGCGGGATCACCACGCCCGATTCCGCTCCAGGCTT
>Ga0075430_100000609_pt1 | contig 27302 bp, 21 predicted proteins | sample RhiMetdeltSRZDD4_FD_75294 | JGI IMG/M metagenome (GOLD analysis project Ga0075430, IMG submission 75294) | Populus rhizosphere microbial communities from Tennessee, USA - Rhizosphere MetaG P. deltoides SRZDD4 | ecosystem: Host-associated > Plants > Roots > Rhizosphere > Soil | place: USA... | reverse complement strand
ATGGGGGTGGCGGTCAACGGCATGCACTTCACCGGCATGGCCGGGCTCCGGGTGCACCTGCACACCCAGCCCGCCGCCACCGAGGTTGCGGGAGCCAGCGCGCTGACCTTCCTCGGCCCGATGATGCTCTTCGTCGCCGTGGTCGTCATCGTCCTGGTCTCCGCCCAGCTGCGCGCCGCCGACGTGGAGGCCCGGTGGTCCTACCCGGGCATGGGCGGGCACGGGCCGGCCGACGCCGGCCCCAGGCCACCCGAGCCCGCCGGCTCCGGTGCTGGTGGCGGCCTGCCGGGCCGGGGAGCCGGCACCGGCCACCCGCACGCGGGCCGGAGAGCGCGCGGCGCAGGCCCCGCCGGCCCGGGTGATGCTGGTGCCGGCCGAGGGCGTGGCCCAGGTGGCTCGCGAAGGCAGGGCAAGGGGCAGGGCCTGGACCGGGGGCGCCGGCCCGACGGCGGGTTGGTAGGGGGAGCAGGCGGTGCGGCGGGCCCGGCCGGGGGCGGGCTTGCGGCCGCCTTCCCGTCCGCGTCGGCGCGGGGCGCGTCCCCTGGTGGACCAGGGGGCAGGCCGCCCGTTGGGGAGGCCGGCGGCCGTCGCTTCGACCCCTGGGGCGGCGGCGAGGCTTACGACAGCCGCGGCGGCGGCGGGGCGCCGCAGCACGGGCCCCCGGCCCGGTCCAACGGGTACGGCCTTCCGCCCGACCCGCGCGACCGGCGGCCCGGCGACGGCTGGGGTGGCGACCCGCCCCGCGGAAGGCGCTGACGGCCGCCGAGCCCCCGGGCGCGACCCGCCCCGCCGGAGGCGCCGACGGCCGCGAAGCCCAAGGCGGCACTGTCAGAAAGCCAAGGGCGGCACGGTCACCGGCGGGCCGCGGTGGCGGCGTCGGTCAGCGCGTCGAGGAGCCGCCGCACCGGTCCGGCCAGGTTGTGCCGCTCGGCGAGCCCCATGAGCCGCTCCGGGTGCGCCGGACCCGCGCCCACCGCTGCGTCCACATCGGGCAGTGCCACGTCGCGGACGACCTGCACGACGTCTCGGGCGACCGCGAGGTAGCCGCCGGCCGCCGCCAGCTTGGCGCGCAGCCCGGACGCGAACGGCTGCTCCGGGTCGTCCACCGCCGCCAGCAGCGCCGGCAGGTCGCCGAAGCGGGTGACCAGCCGGGCCGCGGTCTTCTCGCCGACGCCGGGCACGCCCGGCAGCCCGTCGCTCGGGTCCCCGCGCAGCGTGGCGAAGTCGGCGTAGCCGGCCGGCGGGACCCCGTACCGGTCGGTCACCGCGGCGGCGTCGAGCACCTCCAGCTTTGCCACGCCACGCCCGCAGTAGAGCAGCCGGACCGGCTTGGCGTCGTCCACCAGCTGGATGAGGTCGCGGTCCCCGGAGACCACCTCGACCGGCCCGGGCTCGCGGGTGGCGAGCGTGCCGAGCACGTCGTCGGCCTCGTACCCGGCCGCGCCGAAGGCCGGCACGCCGAGCGCGTCCAGGACCTCGCGGATGACCGGCACCTGCGGCACCAGCCCGGCCGGCACCTCCTCGCCGCCGGCCGGGGCGAGCCGGTGCGCCTTGTAGGACGGGACCAGCGCCACCCGCCAAGCCGGCCGCCAGTCCTCGTCCAGGGCACAGGCCACCCGTCCCGGCCGGCGGGTGCGCACCAGCGTGGCGAGCATGTCCAGGAAGCCGCGGACCGCGTTGACCGGGGAGCCGTCGGGGGCGCGGGCGGCCGACTCCGGGATGCCGTGGTACGCCCGGAAGTACAGGCTCGGCGCGTCCACGGCCAGCAGCGGTGAGCTCACCCCCGCAGCCTGGCACACCGGCCGGCGGCGCAGGCACGGCGGTGCCCACCGGTGCGGCGGCGTGGCCGGCACCGCCGCTGGCCTGCCGCACCGTGGCCGGGGCCAGCGGTGGCCGACTGCTGGGCCGGGTGGGCGACCCGCGGGCCCACGGGGAGTGACCGACCGGCTGTGCGGCGGTGGCCAGCAGGCACTTGGCTATGCTGTCCGGCGTGCAAGCGTCGACCGGCCGCCCGCCGCGCATCGGCATGGTGGTGATCAGCCAGTACGAGTCCGACCCGAGGGTGCGCCGGCAGGCCGAGGCGCTGGCCGGGCGCGGCGACGAGGTGACCGTGGTGGCCCTGCACGCGCAGGACCGCCCCGAGGTGGACACCGTCGACGGGGTGCGGGTGGTGCACCTGCCGGTGCGCAAGTACCGCGGCGACTCCACAAAGGAGTACCTGTCGCTCTACGGCGGCTTCACGGCCCGGGCCACCGCCTGGCTGAGCCGCCGCCCGCGGGCCTTCGACCTGGTGCAGGCGCACTCGATGCCGGAGGCGCTGGCGTTCTCCGCGCTCGTGCCGCGCCTAGCCGGGGTGCCGGTGCTGCTCGACGTGCACGACCTGACCTCGCAGCTGTTCGCCTCGAAGTTCGCCCACCGCCGGGGCCTGATGGCCGGGGTACGGGCCAGCGAACGCGCCGCGCTGCGCTTCGCCACCGAGGTGCTCACCGTGCATGAGCCGTACGCGAGGATGCTGCGGCAGTGGACCCACCGGCCGGTGACCACGGTGATGAACTGCCCCGACGAGCGGGTCTTCCCGCCGCCCCGGTGGCGCGGCTGGGACCCGGCCGGTGAGGTGCGCTTCAGCTACCACGGGCTGGTCGCGCCGCGGCACGGGCTGGTCGCCGCGGTGGAGGCCCTGGCCGAGGTGCGCCGGGAGCTGCCCGGCGCCCGCTTCCAGGTGCGCGGCGCGGGCGACGGGGTGGCGGAGCTGGCGGCCCGGGTCGCCGCGCTGGGCCTCACCGGAGCCGTCGACCTGCCCACCTCGCTGCTGGACCTGCCGCAGATCGTGGCCGAGATCGACCGGGTGCACATCGGGCTGGTGCCGAGCCAGCGCGACCCCTGGACCGACGAGGTGCTGCCCACCAAGCTGCTGGAGTACGCGGCCATGGGCATCCCGGTCATCACGTTCCGCAACCCGGTCATCGAGCAGTACTTCCCGCCCGACTCGGTCACCTACGTCGACCCGGCCAACGCTGAGACGCTGCGGGAGGCCATGCTCGCCCTGGCCCGTGACCCGGAGCAGGCGCGCAAGCAGGCCGAGCGGGCCGGCGAGGTGATGCGCACGCTGAGCTGGCGGAACCAGCGGGAGATCTACTTCGGGGTGGTCGACCGCCTGGTGGCCGGCCGGCGTGGCTGAAACGGTCGCCATGGCAGAGGCTGGCGACGTGGCTGGACGGGGTGGCGGGGCCGCGCCCCCCGACGCGGCGGGGCCCGGCGGGGCCGGGCGCCCCAGTGCGGCGGGGCCCGGCGGGGCCGGGCCCCCCGACGCGACAGGGCCGGGTGGCGGGGGCAGGCGCCCCGGCGTGGTACGGGCCGGCCTGCTGTCGATGGTCGCGCTGGTCGCGCTCGGGGCGACCAGGCTGGTGCACGGCTCCCTGGTCAGCCGGGCCACCGACACCGAGACGTACGGCCTCGTCGGCTCGCTCATCGCGCTCACCACGATCGCCAGCCTGCTGCTGCCGGCCGGGGTCGCCAGCGCCGCGTCCCGGTTCATCCCGTTCGCCCAGGGCCAGGGGGAGCCGGCGCAGGCCCGTGGCGTACACCGGTTCCTCAGCCGCATCGGCCTGCCCGGCGCGCTCGCCCTGGGCCTGGGCGCCGGGCTCGGGGCGGCGCTGGCCTTCCCGCTCGACGCCGGCCAGGTCGCCGAGGTGGTCGCGCTCGCGGTGGCATTCTCCGTCTACAGCGTCGACAAGGCCACCCTGTACGGCTTCGGCCGGGTCGGCCCGTACGTCCGGCTGGAGCTGGCCTCCTCGGCGCTGATCCTGCTCGCCACGGGCGTGGTGCTGGCCACCGGCGCCGGCACCTACCTGCTGCCGCTGGCGCTGGGGTACGCCGCCTTCGCCCTGGGCGCCCGCTGGGTGCTGCGGGCGGACCTGCGCGGTGACCGGGCACCGGCCCGGTCGCTGGACCGGCGGGAGGTGCTCCGCTACGTGGCCCTGGCCTGCGTGGGCACGCTGGCCAGCCAGGGCTTCCTGCAAGGCACCCAGCTGCTGGCCAACGCGTTCGCCGCGCCGGCCGAGGTGGGCTACTTCGCCGCGGCGGTGACCCTGGTCGCGCCGATGTACTTCCTCCCGCGCGCGCTCGGCCTGGCCCTGTTCCCGGCGATGTCGCGGGCGCACGGCGCGGGCGACGTCGCCGAGGTGCGCCGCCAGGCGGACGTGTCCACCCGGGCCCTGCTGCTGGTGCTGGCCCCGTTCTTCGCGGCGGGCATCCTGCTCGCCCGGGAGGCGCTCACCCTCTTCGGTAGCGCCCGCTACGCCCCTGGCGCACCGGTGCTGCAGCTCATGCTGGCCGCCACGTTCTGCGCAGTGGTCGCCGTCGCCGCGGTGAACAGCTTGTCCAGCGGGCGGCACGTGCACGTGCCGGTGTCCTCCGCGGTGGCCGGCTGCCTGACCGGGCTGGCCACGGTCGCGCTGGTCGGGCGCCCGCTGGGCGCCGCAGGGGTGGGCCTGGGCTACCTCGCCGGCACTACGGTGACCGCGGGTGGTCCGGTCACCGTCGCCTGGCGGCTGTACCGCATGCGGTGGCGGGGACCGGTGCTGCGGGCCCTCGGCTGCGTCCTGGCGGCGCTCGTCGCGGGCGCCGTGCTGGCCCGCCTGGACCTGACCGCCACCGCGCGGACCTGGCTCGACGTGGCGGCGGCGCTGGTCGCCGCGGGGGCCGGCGGGGCGCTGGCCGGCGGGCCGCTGCGCGCGGTGCTGCGCGACGCCCGCCGCCCCGGCGGGAACCCGGCAGCGCAGCCGGCACCAGCAGCGCCGGCAGCGGCAGCGGAGCCAGCCGGCGCCGCCGCACGCCGTACGGAGAAGAACGTCACTGAATGAAACGGTCTGCGTAATGCGGTGCTTTTGGTCCCTTGCCGGGGCGGTGGTAGGTTTCGGTACGCCGCTGCCGGGCAATGCGAGCCAGCGGATGGGTCGGAGCGGGCCGTCCACGACGCCGTGTGCTTTCGTCCATCGAGGAGAAACCGATGTCGTCTGATCAGCTGGCCGTGGCGCGCGCCCCCCAGGCTGGCCGCGAAGGCCGTGGCGGCGGGGTCTCCGCGCTGCTCGGCACCGTCATTCTCGGGCTGGTCGGCGTGCTGCTGGTCGAGGTCCTCTTCGAGGCGTGGGTCCAGCACCTGCAAGGCTCGTTCACGTACGGTCCGGACGACCGGCGGGTCATCACGCTGCCCGACTGGCCCAAGAACCTCAAGAACGGGCTCTACCTCACGCTGCTCGCGCTCACCGTGGTGAAGGTGGCGGTGGACCGGTCCTGGCGGCGGTTCCTCACCGCGGCCGACATCGCGATCGCCGTACTCGGCGTGCTGATGGTCGTCGCCGGCGTGCTCGGGGGGTCGCGCGCGACGCTGGTCGGCGAGGCGCTGTTCGTCTACTTCCGCGGCGTCATCGTCTTCTACGCCTGGCGTGCGGTGAGCCCGCAGTGGCGGCGGGTCCGGCCCCTGCTGTGGGTGCTCGGGGTCGTCCTGGTGCTCAACTCCTTGATGGCGCTCGTCCAGATGGTCGTCGGCCCGCCGGCCTACGAGGAGATCGGCTGGCTGGAGATGACCTGGTCGGCGATCTACCGGGCGCACGGCTTCGTGGACCACCCCAACCACCTCGGGCACCTGCTGGGCGTCGCGATGCTGGGCCTGCTGGCCTGGTCCGTGGCCCGTCCCGGCCTGCCCCGCAAGTGGTGGTGGCTGTTCGGGCTCTTCGCGGTGGCGCTGTCGGCGACCCAGTCCCGCGAGGCGACCCTCGGCTTCCTCGCCGGCGCGGTGCTCATCGGGCTGCTGCGCCGCGGCCGGTGGCGTCCGGTGGTGGCGACCATCGTGGTGGTCTCGCTGCTGACCGCCGGGCAGCTCGCGCTGCGCCCGAAGAACCGCGCCGAGCTCCAGCGCCGGCTGGCGGGCGTGTTCAGCGCGTTCGAGGTGCCCAGCGGCGAGGAGGGCGAGGACTACTGCGTCGAAGGCACCGTGACCGACACCGAGGACTGCACCAACCGCATCCCGCAGCGCGAGATCCGCGCGCTCTACGCGCAGCAGGGCATCCGCATCCTGGGCGGCAGCCCGCTGCTGGGCTTCGGGGTGGGCCAGTTCGGCGGCATCGTGGCCGAGAAGGACGACCCGAACTGGAACATGGACCCGAGGTTCGGGCCGGGCGGCTTTGACATGCACGGCTCGACCCAGAAGCAGGTCGACTCGTTCTGGCTGCACCTGATGGTCGAGGTTGGCCTGCTCGGGCTGATGGCGTACCTGGTCTGGCTGTTCCTGCTCGTGCTGCCGATACTGCGGCGGCTGCCGATGCGCAACCTGCTGGTGGGGCGTGGCCCGCCGGCCGCCCCGGGGGCGCAGGTGCACCCGGTGGCGTACTGGGCTCCCGCGACGCTCTTCTTCGCCGTGCTGGTAGCGTTCCTGTCGCCGGCGCTGGAGGACCCGCTCTTCCCGCCGCTGCTGTTCACGGTGCTCGGGCTCGCGTGGGTGCTGCTCAACCGCGGGGAGCTGGTCTCGCCGGGCCCGGCGCCCGACCCGGACCAGACCGGCTCGGGCCGGGCCGACCTGGGCCAGGTGGGCGCTCCTGAGACGCAGCGTCCGCTGCCCGACGAGCCGGCCCGGCCGGCAGGCGATGCGGTCCGGCTGGCCGGGCGCCCGCCAGGCGGGAGCGACCTCGGCAGTGACCTGACGAGCGCCCACCGGGCGCGAGGGGAGTAAAGCGGTGTCGGACGCGGTCGCCCTGGTCGGCTTCGGGTACTGGGGCCCCAACCTGGCGCGCAACCTGCAGACCCTGGCCGGTGCGCGCTGGCGGTACCTGGTCGACGCGTCGGCCGAGCGCCGCGCGCGGGCCAGCATGCTCTACCCGCAGGTGCGGGTCGTCGGCGACCTGGCGGAGGTGCTCGCCGACGAGGATGTCGGCGCGGTGGTGGTCGCCACCCCGGCGGCCAGCCACGCCCCGCTCGCCCGCCGCCTGCTCGAGGCGGGCCGGCACGTGCTGGTGGAGAAGCCGCTCGCGTTGTCTACTGTGGACGCCGTCGGCCTGGCCCGGCTGGCGGACGAGCGCAGGCGCACGCTGATGGTCGGGCACACCTTCGAGTACGTGCCCGCGGTGCTGACGATGAAGCAGCTCATCGAGGCCGGCGAGATCGGCGACGTGCTCTACCTGCACTCGCAGCGGCTGAACCTGGGCCGGATCCAGAGCGACATCAACGCGTTCTGGTCCATCGGGCCGCACGACGTGTCCATCGCCAACTTCCTCGTCGGCGCCGGCCCGCAGTGGGTCTCCGCCCACGGCGCCCGCTACCTGCACGAGGCTGTGGAGGACGTGACGTTCGTGACCGCCGGCTACCCGGGCGGCGTACTGGCCCACATGCACGTCAGCTGGCTCGACCCGAGCAAGACCCGGCGGACCACGGTGGTGGGCAGCCGCAAGATGCTCGTCTACGACGACATGGACACCGACGGCAGGCTGAAGGTGTTCGACAAGGGCGCGGACCGGCTGGACCCGGACGCGTACGGCGCCTGGCAGTACCGGCTGCGCGACGGTGCGATGTACGTGCCGCGGCTGGAGATGGCCGAGCCGCTCGCCGAGGAGCTGCGCCACTTCCTGGAGTGCGTGGACACGGGCCGCCGGCCCCGCAGCGACGGCTGGAACGGCGCCCAGGTCGTCGCCGTGCTGGAGGCGGTCGACGAGTCGCTGCGCGGCAAGGGGGCGCAGGTGGCGGTGCCGGAGGTACGTGTGCCCGAGGTACAACAGTGACCGAGGTCGGCCTGGACGTGCAGGTCAGCCCGCTGTCGGTGGTGGCGGCGGGAGTGCGGCTCGGAGCCGGCTCGGTCGTCGAGGAGCTGTGCCTCGTCGGCCGGCACGGCCCAGCCGCGCCCGTACCGCCCGGCGGCGACGCGGGGGCGGACGGCGCTCCGCACACCGTCATCGGCGAGCGCGCCACGATCCGCAGCCACACCGTCATCTACGCCGGCAACCGCATCGGCGCCCGGTTCCAGACCGGCCACCACGTCCTGCTGCGCGAGGCGAACACGATCGGCGACAACGTCTCGGTCGGCTCGCTGAGCGTCGTCGAGCACCACGTGACCATCGCCGACCGGGTACGCATCCACTCCCAGTGCTTCATCCCGGAGTTCTCCGTGCTGGAGGAGGAGGCCTGGATCGGCCCCCGGGTGACGCTGACCAACGCGCCGTTCCCGCAGTGCCCGGACGTGTCCAGCTGCATGCGCGGCGTGCACATCGGCCGGGCCGCCCGGATCGGCGCCAACGCCACCCTGCTGCCCGGGGTACGCATCGGCGAGCGGGCGCTCATCGGCGCCGGCGCGGTGGTGACCCGCGACGTCGCACCGGGCGCCGTGGTGGCCGGACCGGCCGCGCGCCAAGTCAAGACTATCGATGACCTACTGTGCCCGGTGGGGCTGGACCACCGTCCGTACCCGCCGCTGACCCCTACCCCGGAGTAGAACATGGCGAAGATCCCGCTCGTCGACGTCAAGGCCAGCTACGAGCGCCACCGGGGCGCGATCGACGCGGCCATCCGCGAGGTGCTCGAGACCACGGCGTTCATCCAGGGCCCGGCGCTGCGGGAGTTCGAGGAGGCGTTCGCGCGGTTCTGCGGCGCCCGGCACGCGATCGGCGTCGGCTCCGGCACCGCAGCGCTGCACCTGGTCCTGCACGCGCTCGGGGTCGGTCCGGGCGACGTGGTCGCGGTGCCCTCGCACACGTTCATCGCCACCGTCGAGCCGGTCACCTGGCTCGGTGCGACACCCCGGTTCATCGAGGTCGACCCGGACACCGGCGCGATGGACCCGGCCGCGCTGCGCGCCGGCATCGACGGGGTGAAGGTCGTCATGCCGGTGCACATCCACGGCCGCCCCGCCGACCTGGCCGGGATCTGCGCGGTCGCCGCCGACGCCGGCGTGCCGGTGGTCGAGGACGCGGCCCAGGCCCAGGGCGCCGAGCTGGTCAACCCCGACGGCACGGTGGTGCGCGCCGGGTCGTACACGCTGGTGGGTTGCTTCTCCTTCTATCCGGGCAAGAACCTGGGCGCCTTCGGCGACGCGGGCGCGGTCACCACCAACGACGACGACCTGGCCGGGCGGGTACGGATGCTGCGCGACCACGGCCGGACCACCAAGTACGAGCACGTCATGGTCGGCTACGCGCACCGCATGGACACCCTCCAGGCGGCCGTACTCAGCGCGAAGCTGCCCAGCCTCGACGCCGACAACGCCCGCCGCCGCGAGATCGCCGCCGGCTACACGGCCCGGCTGTCCGGCGTGGGGGACCTGCGGCTGCTCGCCGACCCGGCCGAGCGGGTCAGCATCTACCACCACTACGTGGTGCGCACCGCCCACCGAGACGCGCTGCTCAAGCACCTGCAGGCCAACGGGGTCGGCGCCGGCGTGCACTACCCGATCCCGGTGCACCTGCAGCCGGCGTACGCGTCCCTCGGCCACCAGCGCGGCGACCTGCCGGCCACCGAGGCGTTCGCCGACGAGTGCCTGTCCCTGCCGATCTACGCCGAGCTCACCGACGAGCAGATGGAGCGGGTGGCGGCAGAGGTCACCGCATACTTCTCCCAGGCGGCATGAGCGAGCGCCCGTTGCGGGTGCTCGCGGTCACCAACCTGTGGCCCGAGCGGGGCAGCTTCCGCGGCGTGTTCGTCAAGGAGCAGGTGGAGGCGGTACGCGACCTCGGCCACCAGGTCGAGGTCGAGGTCGTCGCCCAGTCGCGGGGCACGGCCGACTACCTGCTCGCCGCGCCGCGGGTCTGCCACCGGGTACGCACCGGCGGCTACGACCTGGTCCACGTCCACTATGGGCTGACCGCGCTCGCCGCCCGGTTCGCCTTCGGCGTGCCGAAGGTGCTCTCGCTCTACGGCAGCGACGTCAACGTGGGCTGGCAGCGCCTGGCCACGAGCCTCGGCAAGGGCGGGGTCGCCGCGCGCGTCTACCCGTCCCGCCGGCTCGCCGAGGCCGCCGGCGACCCGGCCGGCTATGTGGTGCCCAACGGCGTGGACTTCGGGGTGTTCGCCCCGGTGGACCGGGCCGCGGCGCGGGCGGCGCTGGGCATCGGCGCCGACGACCGGGTGGTGCTCTTCGGCGCGGCGCCGGACAACCCGGTGAAGGGCTACGACGTCTTCACCGACGTGCTGGCGGAGGTCCGCCGCCGCGGCGTCGACGCGCGCGAGCTGGTGCTCGCCCAGCCGGGCCAGACCCGCGCCGAGGTGGCCCGGCGCTTCGCCGCCGCTGACGTGCTGCTCGTGACGTCCCGCCAGGGCACCGAGAGCGGCCCCCTGGTGGTGAAGGAGGCCGCGGTGATGGGGCTTCCGGTGGTCAGTGTGGACGTTGGGGACGTGCCCGAGATCCTCGCGGAGGTCACGCCGTCGGTGGTGGTGGGCTTCCCGGAGCCGTGGGGCACGCCCGGCGCCCGGGCTGAGCTGGTCCGCCAGCTGGCCGACGCGACGGCCGGCCTGCTCGCGGCGCCGACGCGGTCCGACGGGCGGGAGCGGTGCGGCTTCCTGGACGCGCGGGCGGTGGCCCGGCAGCTGGTCGACGTCTACCTCGAGGTGCTCAAGCTGATGCGCCCCGCGTAACAGGCAGACCGTCGGGTGGGCTGTCAGCCGTGCGCAGCTGACCGCCGCCGTACGCGGGGTCTTCAAGAGCGATCGACTGATCATTGGACGCCTACCGAGAAAACCTTGGGCGTGTATTCACGGTGGGTGTCCAATGATCACGGCCACCGGTTCCAAGGGCGTCTGGACCGACCGCGAAACTGCGGTGTGAGCCCGCTGGGCTTACGGGGAGTATGGCCAGATGAGGGCCAGGTAGCCGCCGAACCAGGCGGACGCGACAGCGAGCAGGCCGATGACGGCGACCAGGTTACGCACCCGCATCCGGCCGGCCGCCAGCGCGACCGGCAGCAACAGCGTGAACGCGGGCATCATGTGCCGCGGGTTGGTGTGGTAGTAGCCGGTGCCGCCAGCGGTGGTGACGACGATGACCACCGAGTAGAGCAGCAGCGGCCACGGCTGGCGGTCCAGCACGCCGAGCACGAGCAGCACCGCGACGACCGCGAGCACCAGCGTCACGACGTACGGCGCGGCCATCACGTCGCCGCTGGTCAGCACGGCGTTCATGGTGTTGACGGTGTAACGGCCACCGTCGAACGAGGACCCCCAGATCTCGCCCTGCACGTAGAACCACCCGTCGGCGCGGCCCAGCCGGTAGCCGACCCAGGCCAGGAACCCCAGCCAGCCCAGCGGTGCTATCGCGGCGCCCACCCAGGGCCGCCAGCCGTCCTGCCGGCGCCAGATCGCGATGAGCGCGGCGAGCCCGACCGCGACGATGAGCGCCACCGCGTTCGGGCGGGTCAGCCCGGCCAGCACGCACAGGCCGCCAGCGGTGAGCCAGCGCCGGGTGAGCATCGCGTAGAGGGTCCAGGACGCGATGGCGGTGAACAGCGCCTCGGTGTACCCCATCGACTGGACCACGGCGTGCGGCACGGCGCCCCACAGCAGCGCCAGCGCGATGCCGGCGCGGCGGCCGTACAGGTGGTTGCCGACGGCGAAGATGCCCCAGGCGGCCACCAGGCTCGCCAGCCAGGTGATGATGAGGCCGGCGGTGGGCACCGAGACCGGCAGCACCGCGGCGACCGAGCGCATCAGCGTCGGGTAGACCGGGAAGAACGCCAGGTTGGTGGTCATCGGCTGGCCGTCCGCCCCGATCGGGATGGACTCGTGGTAGCCGTTCTCGGCGATGCCGATGTACCACGACGCGTCGTACCGCTCGCCGAGCAGCCACCACACGTCCTGGCCGCGCTGGCGGGCCCACAGCCAGAGGAAGAGGACGCCGGAGAGGCGTAGGGCGGCGTAGCCGAGGATGGCCGGGGCCGCCAGCCGCAGGGAGGCGGCCAGGGCCGGCCCCCAGCGCCTGGGACCGGAGCCGTCGTCTGCCGGGCCCGGCTCCTGCGGCGGTGGTGCGGGGCTGGTCTGGTCCGAGTCCGTGGCCAGGGTGGACACCGTCATCGTCAGTGCGGGCGGCGGGCGACGGCGAAGACGGACTGGCCGAACGGTGGGCGCACCAGGGTCTCGGCCGCCTTGGTGACCGGCAGGACCAGGGTGTCGTACCACTTGACCATCGGGCCCTCTTTGGGGGTGAGCTTGAACACTGAGGTGGCCATGTAGTAGCCGATGAGGCCCAGCGCGTTGGCGTAGTGAATCCGCTCGATGACCATGCCGGCGTCGGTGAGCGCGGCGGACAGCGTCTTGCGGGTGTAGCGGCGCACGTGACCGGTTGCGACGTCCACCGGCCCGAGGGCGAACGGGAACGCGGGGACGATCAGCACCACCGCACCGCCGGGGCGCACCAGGCGGGCCATGCTGCGCAGCGCGGTGACATCGTCGTCGATATGCTCAAGCACGTTGTACGACACGGCCGCGGTGTGGTTGCCCTCCTCGCTGGTTGGCAGCAGCATCTGCCGGACCTCGATGCCCGGGTACGGCGACAGCCGCTCCTTCAGCGCGAGCAGCCGGTCGTGGTCGGCCTCGGTGGCCGTGAACCGCGGAACGCGTTCGGCCCACTCCAGCGCGTAGTCGCCGAGGCCGCTGCCGATCTCGATCGGGTCATCGCCCAGGTACGGCACCGCAAGCTCCACAAACCATCGACGGTGGTTGACTGCGGTGGCCAACCCCTCGAGCACCTCGGACTGGATCTGCTGGTCGCCGTTGATGTCTGCCATAGCCTCGGATTCCGCCTCGTGCCGCGGGAGCCCGACCACCACCCGGGCGGGGACCCAGCGATAGTACGACAAGATCGTCTAATTGTCGCCCCGGCCTGGTGCCCCCGCAGGCCGTGCCCTGGTTAGGCTGTCGGGGTGGACGGCGCCGACCTCTACCCACCGGAGCGCCTCGACGCGGCCCAGCGGGCCACTGCGGCGGCTGGCCTGGACGCGCTGCTCATACCGCCGAGTGCAGACCTACGTTACCTGACCGGCTACCACGCGCACGCGCTGGAGCGGCTCACCCTGCTGGTGCTGCCGGCGCAGGGGGAGCCGACGCTGGTCGTGCCGCGGCTGGAGCGGCCCGCGGCCGAGGCCTCGCCCGCCCCGGCCACCGGCGTACGCATCGTGGACCACGCCGACGGCACCGACCCGTACCCGCTGGTTGTCGCCGCGCTCGGCGGCGCCGGTGCTGGCGCGGGAGTGCTGGGGCTGGGCAACCGGATGTGGGCCGAGCAGGTGCTGGCGCTGCGGGAGGCGCTGCCCGGCGCCCGGCAGCGGCTGGCCGGGCAGGTGCTGCGCGGGCTGCGGATGCGTAAGTCACCGGCTGAGGTGGCGGCCCTGCGCGAGGCGGGCGCGGCGATCGACACGGTGCACTCGCGGATGGGCCAGTGGCTGCTCCCGGGCCGCACCGAGGCGGAGGTTGCCGCGGACATCGCCGGCGCGATCCGCGACGCCGGACACTCCACAGTGGACTTCGTGGTCGTGGCATCCGGGCCGAACGGGGCGAGCCCGCACCACGGGACCTCCGACCGCGTGGTGGAGGCCGGCGACCCGGTGGTGGTGGACATCGGCGGCACCATGCCGTCGGGCTACTGCTCCGACTCCACCCGCACCTACCTGGCCGGCGGCCCGGCGCCGGCCGGCTTCACGGCGTACTACGCGGCGCTGCGCGAGGCCCAGGCAGCGGCGGTGGCCGCGGTGCGCCCGGGGGTCACCTGCGCGGCCGTGGACGCCGTCGCCCGCGACCTGCTCACCGAGGCCGGGTACGGCGAGGCGTTCCTGCACCGCACCGGGCACGGCATCGGGCTCGACGGCCACGAGGACCCGTACCTGGTGGCAGGCAACGACCTGCCGCTCGAGCCGGGGATGACCTTCTCCATCGAGCCGGGTGTCTACCTGGCCGGCCGGCACGGCGCCCGGATCGAGGACATCGTCGCCTGCACGGAGACCGGCGTGGAGCGGCTCAACACGGTCTCCACCGAGCTGGTCACGCTCTGACGCACCCGCGGCGGCTGCGTGGCACCGCCAGCCAGCCAGCGCCGCCGGTCAGATGGTCAGGTGCACTCCGAGTACGTCCTTGATGTGCGCCGGTCCGGACCTGTCGAGCTGCTTGGTGCCCGTCTTGACCTGGTGCAACGCGGTGCCGAGGCGGCCCGGTGCGGACTCGTAGACCTGCTGCGCACTGCCCCGGAAGATGGCCAGCTTGTTGGAGCGCTCAGCGAGGCCGACCAGGTGCGCGCCGATCAGCTTCTGGCACGAGGCGCACGGGGTGAGGTTCTCCGTACCGGTCGCTCCTCCCCGGTGGGCACCGTCCGCCGGCCCATCGACCAACGTGTAAATATCTGGGTACGCTGGGCTGCCGGCCCGCACCGGCCCCGAAGGGAGCGCGACAGTGTCCGTGCTGTACGTGACGGACCTGGACGGGACCCTGCTCGACCGCACAGACCGGGTAGCCCCCGAGACGGTGGAGATCGTCAACAGTCTCGTCGCGGAGGGGCTGTGGTTCACGGTCGCTACCGCACGGGCGCCGCGGTCCGCGTTGCCACTGCTGGCCGGGCTGGACCTCCGGCTGCCGCTGGTGTTCATGAACGGCGCGCTCATCATCGACCCGGCCAGTGGCCAGACGGTCAGCCGCAACGTGCTGGCCGCCGGGTCCGCCCGGCGCGTCCTGGACCGCTACCTCGCCCACGGCCTGCGCCCCTTCGTGCACACCCTGGGCCCAGCTGGCGAGCAGCGCGTCCACTACCAAGGGATCGGTAACGCGTGCGAGGAGGAGTACCTCAGCTCGCGCCTGGCGGCCGGGGACGACCGGTTCCGCCTGGTGCGTGACTTCGACGCGGCGCTCGACGAGGCGGTCCTGTCCCTGAACGTCATGGACCACCTGCACCGGCTGGACCCGCTCGCCCAGGCGCTCGGCGCTGACCCGGACGTCTTCACCCACTTCGGACCGTCGATCCGCCGGCCCAGCTTCGCCTGGCTGGAGGTCTGCCACCCCCGTTCCAACAAGGGCGAGGCGGTGCGGTTCGTCAAGGAGCACGTCGGCGCCGACCGGCTCGTCTGCTTCGGTGACAACACCAACGACGTGGAGATGTTCGTCGCCGCCGACGAGAGCTACGCGGTGGCCAACGCCCACCCGAGGACCAGGAGCGCGGCGAGCGGTGTCATCGGGGCCAACGACGCGCACGGCGTCGCGGTCTACCTGCAGACGGCGGTACGGCAGGCACGGGCTGCGCCGGGCGCTGTCACGCGGTCCGGCCGGGCAGCCTGTTCAGCATCCACCGGTGACCGAACGGGTCAATGACCACGGCGACGCGGCCGTACGGCTGGTCGACCGGCTCGCGCTCCACCTCGGCGCCGTGCTCGCGGGCCCGGCGGACCGTGGCGTCCACGTCGTCGACCTGCGCGTGGATGGTGTGGCTGAAGGTGCGCCCGGCCCCAGTGGCGGCGGGTGGCTGCACCGGCACCTCCGTGCTGCCCTCGGAGATCATGAGCACGCCGTCGCCGAGGCCGACCTCGGCGTGGCCGATCGAGCCGTCCGGCATCACGTACGGCTCGCCCCGCCGGTGCGCGCCGAGGACGTCCACGTACCAGTCGATCGCGCGCCGGGCGTCGTGCACCGCGATGTAGGGCGTCAGCGCCGGCGGCCACGCGATGCCGGCGTCACTGCTGGCTGTCTCGGTCATCTCTCCTCCAGGTGCCTCTCTGCCCGACCTTACGACCATCGCCGACAACGGTCGCGGTACCAGACAGACCGGTACCAGACAGGGAGGCCAGGACTGCCGCTACGGCACGGTCTGGCTCGCTCTCGGCCAGCATCGGCGCCGGGACCGGGCAAGGTGGCTCGCCGTCTACCCGGCGATGCTCGCCCCGGTCGTGGTGGACATTCGGGCCGGGTGCCAGCCGGCTGCAAGCGGGCCGGTGTAGATCTGGTGGAAAACGACCATCGACGAGGAGGGTGCAGTGTCGCAATCGTCTAGCAGGCGGATGCGAACGAGCGCCAGCAGGGGAGACCGGCGTGCCCGGCGGGGCGGGTCGGACGAGCAGCCGGAGAAGCCGGTATCGGCGCCGCCTGACGCTGCGTTCCCTGAGCTGATGGAAGAGCGGCCCACCGGTTCTGGATCGATGCGCCGGATGCCCCGGCTGTGCTGGACCGCCGTCTGTCTGGTGTGGGCCGCCGGTCGCCGCGAGTTTCTGGCCTCGTTGGTCCTGCGTGTCCTCACGGGCGGGCTTCTCGGCGCGATCCTGCTACTCGGCGGCGGCATGCTAGCCAGTGTGCTGGCCGCCGATCGGGGCACCGCCGGTCTCGGCGAGGCCGTGCCCCGAGTGGTGCCGTTGATGCTCGCCATCGCCCTTAGCGCAGTGTTCGGCGCCGTGTCCCGGGAGCTGCACACCATTCTCGGCGGGCTGGTCGAACGGTACACGCAGGAACAGGTGGTAGCGGTCACCGCGGCGGTGGAGCTGGAGGTGTTCGAGGCGCCGATCTTCCACGACCGGCTCCTCCGGGCCGCCACCGGTGGCCAGCAGCGCCCGACACAGATCGTCGAGGGCCTGCTCGGACTGGTCGGCGCGGTGGTAGGTATCGTCGGGACAAGCGTTGCCTTGCTGGCCCTGCAACCGTGGCTGGTCCCAGTGACGATCGTGGCTGCGGTACCGCTGCTGGTCGCAGTCACCAGGGGCGGCGAGATACTGTTCGGGTTCTCCTGGTCGGTAACCGCCATGGAGCGGGAACGGGCCTACCTGTACCACCTGCTCACCACGAAGGAGCCGGCCAAGGAGGTGCGCGCCTTTGGCTTGGGGAGCTTCCTGCGCGCCCGCCACGCCCAGCTGCATGCAGACTACCTGGCCGACCTGAGGCGTACCGCGTGGCGGCGGCTGTGGGTGTCGTTGCGGGGGACCGTGCTGATGCTGCTGGTGTTGGGTGCCGCGATAACCGGACTGCTGTGGCTGAGCGTCAGTGGCCGGATGGACCTGGCCGTGGCAGGCGTTGCCCTCGCCGCCACGGTCGTGTTCGCCGAGCGCCTCACCAATGGTGTCATGAGCGCCGGCCGGCTCTACGAGGCGGCGCGCTTCATCGAGGACTTTACGTCGTTTGTTGCGCTGAAGGCGGTTGTCGAGGCGCGGCGAGCCCGCCGGGCCGCCCCGGCCGGCTTCTCGACGCTGCGCGTCGAGGGCGTGAGCTTCACGTACCCGGCCGGGCACCAACCCGCGCTGCGCGACGTCACGATGGAGATCGTCCGGGGACAGGTCGTGGCTCTGGTGGGGGAGAACGGGTCGGGAAAGACCACACTGGCGAAGCTGCTGTGCCGGCTGTATCGGCCGCAGCTCGGGCGCATCCTCTGGGACGGAGTCGACATCGCCGATGTGGACGCCGACGGGCTGCGCGACTCCGTCGCGGTGATCTTTCAAGACTTCGTTCGGTACGCGTTGACGGCACGGACCAATATCGGCGTGGGTCGCCACATCCGGCTGGACGACGAGACCTCCGTCCTGACCGCGGCCAAGCACGCGGGCGCAGACCAGTTCCTGGCGGCGCTGCCAGCCGGGTACGACACGATTCTTAGCGCGGAGTACGAGGGTGGCAAGGACCTGTCCGTCGGTCAGTGGCAGCGGGTGGCCCTCGCCCGCGCGTTCTTCCGCGATGCTCCGTTCATCATTCTGGACGAACCGACGGCCGCGCTCGACGCCCGTGCTGAGCACGACCTGTTCGAGGCGATCAGGTCACTGTGCCACGGACGGTCGGTGCTGCTGGTCTCGCACAGGTTCTCCAGTGTCCGCTCGGCCGACCACATATACGTCCTCGACGCCGGACGCATCATCGAACACGGCACCCACGACGAGCTGATGACCTCGGCAGGCCGCTATGCCGAGCTGTTCACCCTGCAGGCATCGGCCTACCTGGCCCAGGGCGACGGACCCCGGCCGGACCGCTCCAACGGCAACGGGGCCCAGAGCAGCGGATCTGGACCAGCATACTTTGGCCTGCGTCAAGACCCGGCCAGCCAGTAGGAGCAGACGACGACCGCGCTTCCGCCGGTCACCGCGGGTCGCCGGCCCGGGTTAGCGGCTCGTCAAGCGTCCTCAGCGCGTCGACTGACCTGGCCGCCCATCGAGATAGGCCGAGGTCGCGGAAGAGCGAGAGGCAGGTACGGTACAGCGACCGTACCTGTGTCTGGTTGTCGAGCGACCGGTGCAGCGACGCGAGATCGTACGTGGTGAAGGCAACGCCGACTGGGTCGTCCATCTCGCGGAACACGGCGAGGCCACACTGAAGACTCTTCAGCGCTGCGTCGGTGCTGCCCCGCTCACGTTCGGCCGCAGCCAGAGCGCGGCTGGCCATAGCGCCGCCACGCCAGTCGCCATGCTCACGGAAGACCCGGAGAGCGGCATCCAGATGCGCGGCGCTGTCGTCCACGCGCCCCTGTCCGCGTTCGGCATATCCGAGGAAGAGCAGCGTGTACGCCTCCGACATCCAGTCACACTGGTCCCGGAAGACCGGAAGACACTGGTCGAGCGCGACTGTGGCCTCCGCATACCGGCCGTGTTGCTGGTACGCGAACCCCAGCGCACGTCGCGTGTACGCCAGCCACAGCTGGTCGCCCTTGTTGGCGAAGATGTCGCTCACCTGCGCGTAACACTCGACGGCCTCGGGGAGCTGCTCCAGGGCGACCAGCACGCTGCCCATGCTGAACAGCGCCGCAGCCTGCCAGCCGAGGTGGCCGATGTCACGGAAGAGGCGCAGGCTCTCGCCCAGCGTATGGCGGGCGGCGTCCAGCCGGCCCTGTGCCCGGTATATGTTGCCCAGACCTGCCAACATCATCGAGCGCCAGCGGTGGTCGTCGAGCTCGTTGAGGATCGTGCTGCAGGCTTCCAGGTCCGCGACGACCGCACCCCACGGATCGGTCCTTCCGTGAAGGACGGCCGGCTCGCCGTCAACGGTCAATGACAGCCGGTCGCCGGGGCGTTGGGCGGCGATGAGCGCCGCCTCCCTGGTCATCAACCAGTCGTCCCAGTGCGACCACAGCTCGAAAGACGTGGCGACCAGCGTGCCGGTAATCGTCCAACCCAGCTCCCAGAATGTCGTTACCGGTTCGGCGGTCCGTGATGAGACAACCGCCCGCTGAGCCGGCAGCCAACCAAGCGGGTAGGCCGCGCTCAACCGGTTCACCGTGTCGGCAGGTGGCTTTCCACCCGCGGTCAGTCTTGCCTCCATGGAGTCGAGCACTGTGAGCCCGTGCTGCAGCACGCGGCTCAGTCCAGCCGGCTCACCACGTGGACTCTCGTCCTGCGCGCATTCCCGCGCGAAGAGGGCCAGCAGGTCGTGCATCCGGTAGCGCTGCCGGCCAACCGGGTCACGCCCTACGGGCTCCAGCAGGTGCCAGTCCACCAGACGCTCCAGCACCGCCTCGACCTCGGTCAGCTCCAGGCCGAGCAGGGCGGCAGCTACCCATGGTGGGAAGTCTGCGGTACGTAGCAGCCCGAGCGTTCGAAGAACGCGTCGCGACTGGTCATCCAGGGTGCGGTAGCTCAGGGAGAGGCTGGTCCTGATCGCCAGGTCGCCCGCCTGGAGCTCGTCGAGGCGGCGCATCTCGCTGGCCAACCGGTCGGCCAGCTCCCATAGCGTCCAGTGGGGTTTGACCGCGAGCTTCGCGCCGGCGATCCGGATGGCCAATGGCAACCGGGAGCACAGCCGGACGATCGCCACGGCTCCGTCCGGCTGAGCCGCGACGCGTTCGGCTCCGGTCACCTTCCCGAGCAGCTCGACCGACTCCTGCTCGTCAAGCTCACGAAGCGGCAACCAGCGCACCGCTTCCAACCCGACCAATGACCGCCGGCTGGTGATGAGAACGGCGGAACCGGTGTAAGGAGGCAGCAGTAGACGTACCTGTGCCTCGTCGGCGGCATCGTCGAGCACGACGAGCACGCGTCGCGCGGACAGGCAGGCACCGTACAGCTCGACCCGGCCCTCCACATCGGACGGTATTGTTGCGTGGTCCATCCCGAGCAGCAGCAGGATCCGACTCAGCACGTCCTCCGGGGCAACCGGCTTGCCACTCATCCCGGTGAGGCTGACAAACAGGCGTCCGCCGGGAAACTGGTCCCGCAGCTGATGAGCGACGTGGACGGTGAGCGCCGTCTTGCCAACTCCGGCCCTGCCTGAGACGCCAACGACCGCGTTCGTCGACCGGGTATCCCTCAGCCGATCGAGTAGCTCACCGACCTGCCGGCGGCGTCCGGTGAAGTCGGCGAGGTCGAGAGGAAGCCGGTCCACCGGCGGATCGCCCCGGACTTCCAAGGGCCTGGGCCCGGGCCTGGCCGCCGCCCGCTCGAGCGACGCCCGCGATCCGCCCTCCAGGTGGGGCGCGCCAGCCAGCAACCGCACCGGGTCGTGCCGTGTGCGACCGGCGTGGCTCCGTTCGAGGTCGTTGACGGTCCTGACGCTCAGACCGGTGACCTGGACAGCTGCTGAGCCGCGTCTGATGCCGAAACGTGTGGAGGAACCGATGGAGCTCGGCATCTGGACCGGACTCGTGCTGGTGTGCGCCTCGCCATGGCCGGCCTGTGCCTGCAGCGGACCGGGGTGCTGCGGGGCCTTATCGGGCGCAGCGGCCACCGGCCGGACGACAGACGCGGGTTCGGACGCCGTCTGCGGACCGACCGGATGGGTAGGGCTCTGCATGCTCACTGCCGCTGGCGGGTGCAGGATAGCCGCCCGCGCCGCCCAGAGGTCCGGACCCGGACGCAGGCCCAGCTCCGCGTCGAGCCGGTCCCGGATGGTCTCGAAGACCGTCATTGCTGCCGCTTGTTGGCCACCCGCCGCCAACGCCAGCATCAGTCGGGCGTGCAGGCCCTCGTGCAGTGGCTCGTTCTGTACGGCGAGCCGCAGCCGGCTTGTTGCCTGCTCGTGGCGGCCGAGCTCGACGGCCAGGTCGGCATGCGTGAGCACCAGCTCGAGACGGCGTTGTTCGGCGGCCACCGCGGCCGGGTGCTGTAGCAGGGCGGGCACGTCGGCAAGCACCGAGCCGCGCCAACAGTCCAGCGCTTCGGTGTACAGGTCTAACGCCGCGTCTGGCCGTCCGGCCGTGGTGGCATGACGCCCGCGGGCGACCAGGTCGTCGAAGGCGGCGAGGTCGAGCTGGCTCGGCGCAGTCACAAGCCGGTAGCCGTTGCTGGTACGCTCCACGGCATGTCTGTTGTCGGCGCCCAGCAGCCCGCGAAGTCGACAGACGTGGGTGTGCAGCAGGTTGCGCCCGCCGTTCGGAACGCGCCCGTCCCACATCAGCTCAATGATCTCCTCAGCGTCAACTGACTGGTTGGCGTGCAGGGCGAGGAGGCCGAGCAGGCAGCGTCGCCGCTCCGACACGGCCGGGGTTCCTTGGTGGCCCTGGCGCAGCAGCAGCGGCCCAAGCACACCGATATACAGCCGGTCGTCGGTGTCCCCCTCCGCCGGTGAGGCCAGCGGCATGAGCAACCGCTCTCGGTCGGAACTCCGCTGACTCAACGCGCCGGCGATCCGCCGCAGCGACGAGAACTAGCTGGGTGTGCCCCGTTCAACCTGTCCCCCGTCCCGATGCCAACAGTGATGTCGCTGCGCGTACGGAACGCGTAAGCGCCTCATTGGGACAATGACGGATCTTGACCGCGGTTCGGACGCCGATCGTACCGCCCTGCGCGCGCCGGGACCATACCTTCGCGGCTGCTCGGTGTCCGCCGATGCTCGACGCCGAACCGGAGTCCGCCCGCGACCACGGCCTGACCATCGTGGACGCCGTCGTCCGAGCCCAGGCCGGTCAGCTGGGTGCAAGGCAAGCGCAAGAACCGCGCAAGCGAATCTCACCAGACTGGCCCGAGCACCGGGCCCGGCTGAGGACCCGGTAGTCACGAGGAGATCGCACGAGTAGGGCGAGGACTGCAGTGACCAAGGACCAGATCGTGATCGTCACGCGGATGGACGACACGCACGCCGATGACGTCATCGGCCGGCTTGGCGAGATGGGCTACGAGCCGATCCGGCTGAACACCGACGACATCCCGGCCAATGTCACGATGACGATGTCTCTCGGGTCCGACCCCGGCTCGGCGGAGCTGGGTGGGACGATCGAGATCCTCACCAACGGACGTGTGGTCGCCTTCGACCAGGTCCGCTCGGTCTGGTGGCGGCGGCCGGGCCCGCTCGGGCTCCCGGACGACCTCAGCGAGCAGGAACGCGAGTTCGCCGGCGAGGAGATCGACCACGCGTTGCGCGGCTTGTGGGCGTCGTTGGAGTGTTACTGGATCAGCCACCCGGAGAACATCCGGCGGGCGGGCTGGCGCGCCGAGCAGCTGCGGCGCGCCGGCCGGTTCGGCTTCGACGTGCCACGCACGCTGATCACCACCGATCCCGAGCAGGTGCGCCGGCTGCATCGGGAGCTCGGCGGCCAGGTCGTTTTCAAGGTGATGAGCGACCCGTTCCTCGGCGCGCCGAAGATGGTGGAGAAGTATCCCGACCAGCCACCGCCTGAGCCGCGGTTGGCGTACACCACGCTCATCACCGACTCGGAGCTGGCCATGCTGGACGCGGTCAGCTCGGTGCCCTGCATGTTCCAGGAGTACATACCCAAGCGGGTGGAGCTGCGGGTGACCGTGATCGGTGACGAGGTGTTCGCGGCGGAGATCCACTCTCAGGAGCGGGAGGACACCCGCGTTGACTGGCACGGCTCAATGGAGGTCCCCTACCACAAGGCGGACCTGCCAACCGAGCTATCCGAGCGTTGTCTGGCGTTTGTGCACAGCTATGGTCTTAACTTCAGCGCGATGGACCTCATTCTCACCCCGGACGACCGGTATGTCTTCGTCGAGAACAACCCCAACGGGCAGTTCGGCTTCGTGGAGCAGCTGGTGCCAGAGCTGGAGATGACGACGGCACTGGCGGACTGCCTGATCCGGGCGGGAAACAGCTAGCATGGCCGACGCAGCATCGAGCTTGCTCAGACCTGCGCGCCCCACCCCGTCCGAAGTGTGGCGGGCAGTTCGAGCGGGGTTTGGCCGGTCCGCGGCACCGGCGCGGAGCTCACCCGCCACAATCCCCGAGCTGACCGCGATGGAGGAGCAGCGGGGCAACCCGGTTCTGTTGTACGCCGGGGCGATCCACGACAGCAGTGTTCGCGTCCTGTACGAATGCCTGCGTAGGCGCGGCAGGTGCGAGCAGCTGGACCTGGTCCTCTCCACGGCCGGCGGATCGATCACCACGACGCGCCAGGTCGCGCTGCTGCTCCGCGAGTTCACCCGGCGGTTGACAATCATCGTTCCGTACCGGGCCTGGTCGGCAGGGACGCTGCTGTGCCTCAGCGGAGACGAGCTGGTGCTGGGTCCGATGGCTCAGCTCGGCCCGATCGACTCGCACCTCGCCGCGGCGGCCGAGCCACCCCCCGGCGCGCCGGGCATGGTCTCCGCCGAGGACATCCGCACGTTCCGGCAGATGGCGGAGGACTGGTTCGGGGTGTGCCGCGAGGAGGACCGCCTGCAGGTGCTCGCTCTCGTCGCTCAGCGGATCTTCCCGGCCACCCTCGCCTCGTTCTACCGCTTCGACTACATGGTCCGTCAGATCGCCCACGAGCTGCTGCGCTTCCAGCTGCCAGAGGAGGCCGAGGAGGTCCGGCAGCGCATCGTGGACCAGCTCGTGAGCGGATACCACGCCCACGACTTTGTGCTGTCCCGTGTGGACGTTCGTGACCTCGGCCTCCGGGTGAGCTTCGCTAGCGAGAAGGAGGAGGAGCAGATGTGGAGCCTGTCGCAGCGGTGCCGCGGCGAGACCCCTGAGCATCCCGGCGCTGGGCAGGGCGAGGAGGTGGTCGGAATCGTCGCAAGTGGCGGGTTCTTCGCCCGTGAGGTGCACCGATGGTCCGGTCCTCCCGGCGGGCAGGGCTCCGGCACCGACTGGTCGGGCGCGGTCCCGCAGTCGCGATGGGAGATCGACCAATGAACGTGGACCCGCTTCTCGCCGGGTACGTGCTCGTGCTCAGCCGGGCCACAGTCGGCTTGGCGTTCGCCTTGTCCGCAGCGGGCAAGCTGCGTGACCCAAAGGCGTTCCGGGAGGCTGTCGCGGGCCTTCGCCTGGTGCCGTCGGGCTGGAGTGCGGCCACCGCCGCAGGCGTGCTCGCCACTGAGGTGGCCATCGTCGTCCTGGTCACGTTCGGGGGACCGGCCCTGTTGCTCGGCTTCGTGGTGGCGGTCGGCCTGCTGGCCGTCTTCTCGGGCGCTCTCGTAATGACGCTACGGCGCGGCGTGATCATCTCGTGCAACTGCTTCGGCCCTGACGAGCGAAGCCTCTCGCCCTACGACGTGGTGCGCAACCTGCTGCTCGTCGGATGTGCACTCGCCGGCCTGTGGGCGATGCGGGCGCCACGAGAGAGCCTCGCCGGCTTGGAGGTGGTGCTGACGACTATGATGGCGGTCAGTCTGGTGGTGCTTGTGACAAACGTCCACGATGTATTGCCCACGCTCCGCCGACCGTTCCGCCCTGTGAATGGGTGACTGTCATGGAGACTTCCTGGCGGATAAGCCTGATCGCGCTGTGGGCACTGGTCGCACTGAACCTGGTGCTCACGCTGCGCAGTGTGCACTGGTTGAGGGGGATGGAGGACGCGCAGGACCGGGCGCGACGCCAGACCTCCTTGCCTCTGCTGCCCGGAACGCCGGCGCCGGACTTCACGGCGAAGACGCTCTCCGGTGAACCGGTGCAGCTGGCGGACTACGCCGGCCGCAAGGTGGCCTTCATCTTCGTCTCGCCGCACTGCGGTACCTGCCGGCACGAGCTGCCCATGCTGGATCGTCTCGGCCGGATGGCCGCACAGCGGGCCGGAGTCGAGCTGACCTTGGTCAGCGACTCAGATGAGTCCGAGACCCAGCGCTGGCTGCAACGCATCCGGAACGAGGACGGCGTCAACCTCGCTCTCCCGGTGCTCGTCTCGCCGGTGTCCAGCTCGAACCTGTTCAGCGACTACATCCCGGGTGGCATCGTTCCGTCATTCTGCGTCGTCGAGGACGGGATCGTGCGCGCGACGGACCCGCTTGGGGGCGGGGAGTGGCTGCAGCTGCAGAGGGAATGGACCGCACCGCGGTCGGCGGCCCGCGTGGCTGGGCAGCTGCGGTAACCGGCTGGAGGGCCAAACCCTCGGTCGCTTCCTGGTCCGAGGTGGAAGGCGGACGCGCAGGCCCGGCTGGTCCGCTTCGGGCAGGTGCTCGCGCACTGGCCAGCGATGGTGGACGCGGCCCACCCCTCGGTCGCACCCACTGGCGTGGCCCAACCGGCGTCAGCCGTAGCGGAGTGCGGAGGCACGGCGTGGAGGTCAAGGTCCTTGGACCGATGGAAGTGTGGAGTCACGGCAGGCTGCTGACGGTGGGCTCGGCCAAGCAGCGGACGCTGCTGGCCACGCTCGTGCTCAACGCGAACCGGATGGTCGCGACCGACCGGCTAATCGAGGTCCTCTGGGACGGCGATCCGCCGGCAGCCGCCAAATCCGCCCTACCGGCCTACGTATACCGGCTGCGTAACGCGATCAGCGGCCAAGGACCGGATGTCTCCTTGCGCAGCTGCCCGTCCGGGTATGCGCTGACGCTGCCGGCCGATGCCGTGGACGCGGTCCAGTTCGACCGCATGGCCAGCGCCGGCCAGCAGGCGGCCACACAGGGCCGCCTGCCTGATGCGGCCGACATCCTGCGGTCCGCTCTGCGGCTGTGGCGAGGGCAGGCGCTTGAGGACGTGCGCGGCGATGTGATCCGGGCTTTCGCCCGCCGCCTCGATGAGCGGCGGCTGACGGTTGCCCATCAGTGGGCGCAGGCGGCACTCGCCATCGGCCGGCATGCCTCTGTCCTGACCGACCTGCCGCCCCTGGTCGCTGAGCATCCGCTCCACGAGGGGCTGCGGGCCAGCCTCATGACGGCGCTGTACCGGGATGGCCGTCAGGCGGAAGCGCTCGCCTCCTACGCCGATCTCCGGCAGCTCCTCGTGGACGAGCTCGGCATCGAGCCCGCACGGCAGCTTCAGTCGTTACGGCAGAGGATCCTCATCAACGACGCCGCGCTTCTCGCCGCCGGCAGCGACCCGGCTCTGGCGACGTCGGCGCCGAACGGGGTGAAGGGCCGGCAACGCGTTCGGCAGCTTCCACCCCTGGTATCTCCGTTCGTTGGCCGGGACGACGAGGTCGCGTGGTTGAGCGGGCTCATCGAAGACGTGGATGATCATCGAATGGTCGTATGCGCTATCGTCGGACCTGCGGGCGTGGGCAAGTCGGCCCTCGCAAGATGCGCTGCCCACGCCGTCGCGGGCCATCTCCCGGACTGCCAGCTCTACCTTGACCTCGGAGGGGCAGCGCCGGGCTCCACGCCGATGACGGTGCTTGATGCGCTACGCCGGATGCTCGGGGTGCTGGGCCTCGACGACCGCGACCTTCCCACCACAGCAGCTGGGGCATCCTCACTTTTGAGGTCGTGTCTTGGCGATCGCCGGCCGCTCCTCGTACTGGACAATGCGCGGGACGTGGCGCAGGTGCGGGAGCTGCTGCCGGTTGGCGCGGGCGGCTTGACGTTCGTCACCAGCCGGAACGTCCTCTCCTCGTTGGAGGGTGCGGCTTTTCTGCATATCGACCCGTTGCCTAGCGGAGAGGCGGTGGCACTGCTCCGTGCGCTGGTGGGAGCTGGACGGGTGGACGCTGAGCCGCAGGCGGCGCGGTCGGTCGCCCGCTGCTGCGCAGGGCTTCCCTTGGCGCTGCAGATCGCGGGTGCGAGGCTGGCGGCCCGACCGGCGTGGCCGCTGCAAGCGTTCGCCGATCGGATCGCGGACCCGCGTGACGCCTTGGACCAGCTACAGACCACCGACCTTGCGCTGCGCGCCTGCCTCGATGTCAGCTACACCGCATTGGCGTGCAGTGACCATCCCGTGGATCGCGGTGCTGCCCGGCTCTTCCGCCTCATGGGACTGCGGGAGGAGACAAGCATCGACATCGGGTGCGCCGCCGCACTGCTTGACCAGCCGCCGAACATCGCCGAGGCCTGGCTCGAGCGGCTAGCGGACGGTCACCTGCTGGAGACGGCCGTTCCCGGCAGCTACCGGATGAGCGACTTCCTTTGGGTGATAGCGCGCGAGCGTCTTCTGGCGGAGGAGCCCGAACAGCTACGTCGCCAGGCGACGTACGTGTTTAGCTTGGGTCTTCGCTGCCTTGAGTCTTCGGCTGCTCGGCGTGTCTTGATCGGCAGGTGCCGGTTGGTGTGACAGGGTCTGGCGGTGCCCGAGGCCGAGCCGCAGCGTCC